>ERZ773168.2918-NODE-2918-length-12612-cov-29.039341_pt1 | contig 12612 bp, 15 predicted proteins | sample MGYA00511261_ERZ773168 | MGnify/ENA primary metagenome ERZ773168 (study PRJEB29015, sample SAMEA2737855) | human gut metagenome | biome: human gut; feature: human-associated habitat; material: faeces | place: China | collected 2012 ... | reverse complement strand
TTACCGGAGAGCGTATCCCCTATATGAGGGACAAGACCCTGGATGACAGATTTTTTATTCTTACCCTGTTTGGCATCGGTAAAGAACTGGAGAGGCGCACACAGCCACAGAAGGATACCATTTATCAGGTAGAACTTCCGGTAGGACTGCCTCCGAAACATTATGGCGCTCTTTATGAGAAGTTTGGACATCGGTGGATTCACCTTAGATTATCTGCTGCTTCGGGAGGGCAGACCGGATCTGTCAATATGCGATTCCCTTGAAAAAGGTGTCATTACGCTGTATAACCGGATTATCTACCGTGTAAGCTCCGATTTCGATATGCTCCTAGAAGATACGGACATTGATACGATTATTCTTGGCAAAAACAGTGATTACAGCGACAGTGTAATCAGACTGGTAAAGCAGATGACAAAGCAGTATGTCGATGATTTCCTGGGGGCACTCCGGGAGAGAGGAATCGACTTGAAAACCGGATGCATTGTGTTTATTGGCGGCGGAGCGAAATTACTCAGGGAATACTTAGAAAACACGGACAAGATTGGAAACATTCAAGATTGTGTACACGAGCTTTGATATAAGGAGCTCCAATCAGCATTGCAGTTAATGCCCTGTGATTACCATCTCGTTCTACAAAATATTCATCAGAATCCGTATAATAATTAACATCGACGGGATCAATCTGAATAGCAAAAGATTTTCTCATGGAATCCAAAGAACCGTATCGGGACAGTTCGTCAAAACATCGTTTAAATTTATCGCTATTACGTTTTGAGTCAGGTACAAAGCATACATTATCAAAAACACTTTGACCAGGAGTAGAGCGAGTGGTACCTATTATTTTATTAGTTGGGAAGCATGTAAAAGTGGTTTGGCGGTCAGGTAAAGGAGTATAGAGATCATTTGGGTATGCAGGACGTAATACTTTACTTTTTGCCAATGCAATGTCATTTGCATTCATACCAATTTGAGATAGTACGTCTTCAAGATTATCTGATACATGAATAGAGCCCTCCGTTGAATAATGTAGTATCATTGTAACCACCTTTGCTTTAGGTGAACTATACAGATAGAAATAGTGAGTTTCTCAAACATAGTACTTCGTCGGATGTAATATTTGTATAAATAATAAAAATCATTGTGGTGTTGTGTTGTTTAGAAACCAGTCAGGTGTATTAGTATTTCCCAAATTTTGATAATAAGCTTGTGGCGATGCACCAGTATATTTTTTGAATACACGGCTGAAGTAAAGCGGATCATCAAAACCTACCAAACGCGAAATATTGGAAATGGTCATGGAATTAGACAAAAGAAAATCTTTGGCTTTCTCAATGCGCTGGTAATTTAGATAATGCATGGGGGACATCCCCATACGATCCTTAAACATATGTGAAAAACTACTTTGACTTAGTTTGCAGTAATCAGCCATGGAAGCCACAGACCATTTGTTTGCATATTTAGAGTTTAATTCAAGTAGTAGCCTGTCAAAGGAAAAATCATTATCCAAAGGTCTGGAGATACTATGAAAGGAACGATGAATAAAGCATAGGAGAATATAAAAATTATGCAATACAATGTCTTCATAAGATATTTTTTTAAGTTGTAGTTCGGTGATAATATCCTGAAAGAGTAATTTCAAATATAGCCTTTCACCAATATAACAATTCTTTATATCGTATTGTTTTAATATATTTTCACATTCATTACCAGTAAAATGTATCCAGTAGATCTCAGGTTTTTCCTTTGCATAATAGGAATAATACTGTGGTATGCCTGGACGATATAAAACAATATTTCCAGCCAATAAGGTAATCCATTCATTATTCAAATAAAAATGTCCACTTCCGCGGTGAATGTATATTATTTGGTAATCCAGTCTGCCATTTTTACGATTGCAGAAGTAATCCTGTGTCTGAAAGACCTGCTTCCCACAACAATTCACTATCAGAGGAACATCTTGATTGCAATAACCTGTAATTTTTCTTTCTTCTCTTAAATGACCGCTAATATTTATCATATGACTACATCAACTCCATCCTTTATAAACAACGTAATCATAACATACAAATGCAGAAAAATCCATATTAAAAGCATTTATGTTAATAGTATGTAAATAAATATATGCTAATATATCTATATAAAACAGCGCAAATCCAGAAAAGGAGAGTGACCTTTTGAAAAAACAGATAATTCTATTAATGACAGATACCACAAGAAAAGACATGGTGGGATGTTATGGTAATAAAAAAATGTTTACGCCAAATTTAGATGCACTGGCGCAAGAGGGAATTCGGTATGAGAATGCATACACTTGTCAACCGGTTTGTGGTCCGGCAAGAAGTGCAATTTTTACAGGCACGTTTCCTCATTCAAATGGAATGGTAACGAACGGAGTTCCATTGGGGGCAAATGTAAAGACCATTGGACAAAGACTGACGGACAATGGTATTAAATGTGGATATATAGGAAAATGGCATTTGGATGGTGGGGATTATTTTGGATTAGGTTGTTGTCCCGAAGGCTGGGATGCAGATTACTGGTATGATATGAAATGCTATCTGAATGAGCTGAGTGAAAATGAACGTGTATGTTCGAGGCAACCAAATGAGTCATTTCAACCGGATTTTTCAGAAGAATTTACATATGCTCATAGATGTTCGGATCGCGCAATCAGATTTTTGGATCAATACAAAGAAGAAGATTTTTTCCTTACGGTATCATATGACGAACCTCATGGACCGTCGTTATGTCCTGCACCTTATAATACCATGTACAGAGGTTTTAAATTTGAGCCTTCTGCTAAATTTACAGATGACTTGAAAAATAAACCTTTAATGCAACAACTGTGGGCCGGGGATAAGCTGACAGCAGATGAAAAACAGATCAACCAAAGTTCCGAAGGATTAGCATTATTCCTGGGATGTAACAGCTTTGTTGATTATGAAATGGGAAGAGTTCTGGATGTGATTAAAGAAAAGATGCCCAATGCTATGGTTATCTATACCTCTGATCATGGAGACATGTTGGGGGCACATAGGCTGTTTTCTAAAAACGCAGCTATTTATGATGAGGTGACTAATATTCCGCTGATCATTAAAGGTGGTGAAAAGGGAAAAGTAATTACAACACCGGCATCTCATATTGATATTGCTCCGACAGTGATGGACTATTTTGGATTACATATTCCGAAGTTACTGGAAGGAAAGAGCATGCTTCCACAGATATACGATACGACAATTAAGATAAACAGTGAAGTTTATACAGAGTTTACCAGATATGAGATAGATCATGATGGATTTGGTGGGGTTCAAATTATGAGAGGTGTCATTTCGGAGAACTATAAATTGGCAATTAATCTGCTTGACAAAGATGAGTTTTACGACTTAAAAAAGGATCCAGATGAAATGGTAAATGAAATAGATAATCCGGAATACTTGGAGATAATTCGGGAATATCATAGAAAACTTGTCACCCATATGAATGCAACTCGAGATCTTTATCGTGGTTATCAATGGTCTCTTAGACCCTGGAATAAAAATTTCACTCCAAGCTGGGACAACGAAGGGTTTACAAGACAACGAGAAAATGAGGAATATGAGCCTCGTCAGTTGGACTACGATACAGGGTTACCTATAAAAGAAGCTGTCAGAAGCAAGTATCTATATGAAATGGGGGGAGAACAATGACAAAGACAAAATATGCAGTCGATGCAGCAACAAGAAGAATTCGATTTAAAAGAAAATTAAAGTTAAATCTATGGTGTTGGATGTTTATGTCGCTGGCAGTTGGATTTTATATCTTATTCCAAGGGTATCCGATTATATGCAGTATTCAGTATTCACTGTTGGATTGGTCGGGAATGACATCTAATGCAACGTTTATCGGCTTACAAAACTATAAAGAGCTGATGCATGATGAATTGTTTTGGAATGCTTTTATAAATAGTTTTAAGTACATGGTAATGATAGTTCCGTTAGAACTTGCGGTGTCTTTGTTCCTTGCATATCTGCTAAATGATGAAAAAATGAAAGGACGTGGATTATACCGTACAATGTATTTTGTTCCTGTAGTTACGACTGCTTCTGTAGTGGGAATTATCATGATATTCATTTTGGGAGTTCAGGGACCGGTCAATCATCTTTTGGTCACACTACATATTCTGAAAAACCCGATTAATTTTCTGGGAAACGCAAAGTATGCGCTGCCTACATTGGTAATCATTTCGCTTTGGAAGGATTGCGGAACATATATGATTTACTGGCTGGCAGGACTGCAGGGAGTTTCGAAAGATGTATATGAAGCGGCAACCATTGATGGTGCAAACAGAAGACAAACTTTCTTCCATATTGTGTTGCCTCTGATTGCACCCACAGGAGGAATTATTGCAATATTATGTGCCATAAATTCTTTGAAGGTATTTGATATTGTGAAAACAATGACGGAAGGTGGCCCTTATTATGCAACAGATGTAATCGCAACGTATGTATATAGAACCGCATTTTCAAGTGAGATTGGAATGCCAAGACTTGGCTATGCGAGTGCAGCAGCTCTGTTCTTTGGAGGCGCCGTTATAATAATAGGAATACTTCTGAATGCAATGAAAGACCGTCTACAGAAGAATGTACAATAGGGGGTGGAACAGATGAGCAAAGAAAAAAAGATTCATATCGTTAAATCTGTGATTAAACATGGTTTGCTGCTTTGCGTTGGATTTTTCTGGATATATCCTTTTTTATGGATGATTTCCGCCTCGTTTAAGGGCCAGAATGAGTTCTTCCAAAACCGTATGGGATTGATTCCGGTACAGCCGACAATCGACAATTTTATTCGTATCTGGCAGAAAGCGGATTTTGGCACTTATTTTATCAATACAATTATTGTAACAGCATTTTCGGTTATCATTGTGCTGATTATGACGATGATGGCGGGATATGCTATGGGACGTTATAAATTTCTTGGCAGAAACCTATGCATGGCAGTTTTCTTGGCCAGTATTGCTATTCCGCTGGTGAGTACAATTATACCGACCTATGAAGTAGTCAAAGGAATGAATCTGGTAGGTACCAAGCTTGGATTGATCTTATCACAGGCAGGAGGAGCGCATGTTATTTTTTGCTTCTGTTTACCAGTTTCTTTCAATCTGTACCAAATGAGTTGGAAGAGGCATCTAAGATAGATGGATGCAATTATTTTCAGACATTTTTCTATATTATGATGAAACTTTGTAAGCCTGTCGCAACGACAGTAGTCATTATGGAAACCATTTGGGCTTGGAATGCATTCATGCTTCCTTTGGTATTAACTTTGAATAATCCGTCATCTAGGACACTTGCGGTTGGGCTATATGCATTCAAAGGAGAAAATACTGTTGATTGGACAGGCATTGCTGCAGGAGGTTCTATAGCTGTAATCCCGGTTATTATATTATTTGTTTTAATGCAGAAGCATTTTGTGGAAGGAATTGCCGGAGCTGTTAAAAGTTAATTGAAAACAATAATTTATATCAAAGAGAGGAGAAAAAGAAATGAAATTAAAACGACTTGGTACGCTGTTATTGACTGCTATAATTGCAGCAACAACCCTGGCAGGATGTGGTGCAATGCCCTCAACAGGTAATGGAAATGAAACAGGCGAAAATGCAAGTGTCATAGCAGCAACAGAAGAGGACACCGATGGACAAATAACACTTCGGGTTGTTGACTGGAGCGACGGATCTGCTACGCAAAGAGAGGAGTTTCATAAGAAGTTTGAAGAAGCACACCCTGATATTAAAATTGAATATACCATGCTTACAGTAGATCAATTCAAAAATACTATTGTTACTATGATTAAATCTGGTGAGGGACCTGATTTGTTTCCGATTCCGGTGGGACTTACTTTAAATACAGCGGTAGAAGAAGGGTGGTTCCAGCCGATTAACGATTATGTAACCGATGAATTCCGAAATAAGTTTGATCCGGATGCCTTTGCAGAGGGAGTTACTGATATTGGGGATGACTGGTATACAGTTACAGAGCAGATGCCAATCATTCAGTGCTTATTCTTCTATAATAAGGATATTTTGAACCAGGCAGGTGTTACGGAGGTTCCCACAACATATTCAGAGTTTAAAGAAGCCTGTAAAAAAGTTACAGAGATGGGGAATGGCAATGTTTATGGTCTGATTGATGGCGGAAAACAGATGAACCGTATGGACGTTATGGCAAGATCCCTGGCTGCAGCAGCTGGTGGTAAGGTAGCTGCAACGCAGAAAGTGCTGACGGATAATGGAGTGGCGCCTTACGACAGCAAGGAAATGAATGATGCGCTTGGATTTATTAAAGGTCTGGTAGATGATGGAAGTATTCATCCGGATACTATCAATATAAGTGCTCCGGAGGCAAGAGAATTATTTGCACAGGGACAGGCGGCATTCCTCTGCCAGGGAATGTGGTGTGTATCCCAGTGGGATGCAAATTATCCGGATTTGAATTATGGAGTTATGGCAGTTCCTGTTCCTGACGGAGTAACAAACACTTATGTTCAGGCAGGTGAATTATCTCCGTGGATGGGTATCTATAAGCAGTCCAAACATCCCAAGGAAGCAGCTGAATATTTAATGGCACTGTATGATGAACAATATGGATATCAGCAGAGCAATGTGGAAAGTGGAAGTTTTGTGTCTTGTATTCCGGAAATCAATGAAAAATACATGACCAATGAGCATATGAAACAATACTACACAATTGCAGAGGAAACATCCAGAGTAGTTCCTACTTTAGTAAAGAGAGATGAGAAAGCAAATGATTTTTATGCAGAAGTAAAGGATGTACAGCCTAGCTTAGGAGCAATTGTGCAGGGCATTATTTCCCAGAGTATTACTGATTATGACAGTGCATTAAAGACACTGGCAAATGATACAACTACAGAGTGGAAGCGTGCTTCGGAGGCAGTTGGAATGGATTATAGTTCATTGGAATTTCCTAACTGGGATGCGACGAAAGACTACACGGATGCGGATTACGAGACATTGAAGTAAGTGCATAAATTAAGAGAGTACAGAAAATGATGCGATGACTTAGTTATAAAGGAAATCGCATCGTTTTCTGCATATAGGTAATGTAGTATTTTAAAATATATTGAGAGACTAGCCATGAAAGAACAAAACAAGAAAAAAATACTATTGAGACTGTTTCTATCGACGCTATATTTAAGTGCGTTCACCTTTGGTGGAGGCTATGTTATTGTAACCTTGATGAAGAAAAAGTTTGTGGATGAATGTCACTGGATAGAAGAAAACGAAATGTTGGATTTGGTGGCTATTGCACAATCCTCTCCGGGAGCCATTGCTGTCAATGGAGCCATTGTTGTAGGCTACAAGCTGGCAGGTATAGCGGGGACTGTCACGGCTATTTTTGGAACGGTGCTACCGCCTTTTGCTATTATTACGGTGATCTCCGTGTTTTATCAAGCCTTTCAGAGTAACTGGCTGATCAGCCAGTTGCTGGAAGGAATGCAGGCAGGAGTTGGTGCGGTAATTGCGTCTGTAACGTTAGACATGGGGACACCTGTTATAAAGGAAAAGGATACACTGTCTATTGCCATTATGGCAGGAGCATTTATTGCTGCATGCTTTTTTGAGGTGAATGTCATTTATATTATCATCACCTGTGGATTGATCGGAGTGATCAGAACGCTTACTTCCGGATGGAGGACTAAAAATTGATTTATTTACAATTGTTTTGGAGCTTTATTCAGATAGGAATGTTCAGCTTTGGAGGCGGGTATGCAGCCATGCCACTGATCCAGGGACAGGTGGTCAATACCCATGAGTGGCTGACTATGACAGAGTTTACGGATCTGATCACCATCTCACAGATGACACCGGGACCGATAGCTGTTAATTCTGCAACTTTTGTAGGGATGAAAATCGCAGGGATTCCCGGAGCGGTTGTGGCTACACTCGGCTGCATCCTGCCGTCATGCATTATAGTTACAATTCTGGCAAAACTGTATTTAAAATATCGGAATTTGGACACGCTGCAGGGAATATTGTATTCCCTGCGACCGGCAGTGGTTTCTATGATCGCTTCTGCAGGTGTGCTGATACTTGTCACGGCTTTTTGGGGAAGTGGCATTATCAACATTGATGGAATTAAATGGGACATGGTGCTGATTTTTGCAATCAGTGTGGTACTGCTTAGGAAAACAAAATGGAATCCTATTTTTGTGATGATATTGGCTGGGGTATTAAAAGTATTAGTAGCACTTATATAAGAAAAATATAGGGAGGATGATATGCCGACAATCAGCGTACTGATAAAACCTGCATCAGGGATGTGCAACATGCAATGTGATTACTGTTTCTATTGTGATGAAATGAAAAAAAGGTCACAGGATTCGTATGGGTTTATGTCAGAACAAACACTAAAAAATGTTATTAGAAAGACTATGATTCATGCTGAAGGGTTAATAAGCTATGTATATCAAGGTGGTGAGCCTACTTTGCGTGGACTTGCTTTTTTTGAAAAAGCTGTGGAATACCAGAGGCATTATAACAAGCATGGAATACGGGTGAATAATGCTTTGCAGACGAATGGATATCTGCTAGATGATGCATGGTGTAAATTTTTCAAAGAAAATCAATTTTTAATTGGGTTATCAATAGATGGTACAAAACAGCTTCATGATATGTACCGTCATGACAAAAATGGAAATCCTACATTTGATCGGATTAAGTCTGCGGCAGATCTTATGGATCAATATGGAGTGGATTACAATATTCTGACGGTAGTAACACAGAATGCTGCTTATCATGCGACGGAAATATATAATTATTATAAGAGGCAGGGGTGGAAATATCAACAGTATATTGCATGTTTGGATCCGTTGGGGGAAATTAGGGGGAAAAGTTCATTTGCCTTAAAACCTGAACAATATGGACGGTTTTTAGTAGAGTTGTTTAACTTATGGTACGAGGATTGGAAAAATGGAGAACATCCTTATATAAGACAATTTGAAAACTATATAGGAATTCTGCTTGGATATCAGCCGGAATCCTGCGAACAACGAGGAATCTGTGGTATACAGAATGTGGTGGAAGCCGATGGTAGTGTGTATCCGTGCGATTTTTATATGTTAGATGAATACAGACTAGGCAATTTTAATAGTGACCGTTTGGTAGAGATTGATGAAAAGCGAAAATCAATTGCATTTGTGGAGCAGTCGCAAAAGTCTGCAAAAGACTGCATAGAATGTAAGTTCCATACACTATGCAGAGGGGGCTGTCGAAGAAATAGGGAATTTGATGTTGCTAAAGGAGAATATGCAAATTATTATTGTGAAAGCTATCGTTTCTTTTTTGAACAATGCTTAGAGAAAATGATTCATATTGTTGAGACAATAAAAAGGTAGAAGGTAGAACTTATGAGAGGGGCAACATTTTTCTTCTGTATCGGGAGAGGGTGCCGAGGCCCCTCTCTTTTCTTTGTTTGCGCGCCATGGGCGCGCTCTAACGGGTGTAAGTCCCGAACACACCTAGATAGTGGGAAGTGTATAGCCGAACAGCAAGGGTGTCCACCGTGAGGTGGAATCTGAAGGAAGCTGTAAGCAAATCTCCGGTCCGACGGACAGAAATCACATATAAGGCTAGGCTACGCGAGATAAGTTGGCAAAGAACAACGAAATCTAATAACTATCACTTTTGTAGTAGCAGAGTAAATGTGGCGGATAAGTAACTTTCATAGACGGACTCCTTTCACAAATAATAAGAAGCCATTGACTGAACTGCCACACAATTAAACCAAGGTGCTTAAACAATTCTTAGTGTACGGATTCATAATACCACTTATTTGTGCTTGAAAAGGCAGAACTTACACTGATTAGTATGCTGTCTAAAACGAAGAAAGTTGTTACAACTTATCCTCCCGTGCTTTGTAGTGTAGCTTCTTACAAACTATTTTAAAGCACAACGTAAAGAGTTAAAACACTTTCATTACTATTTGTGCCGCCGGCTGAAGGCGGCGGAATGGAGATTAGTATGAAAACACTTTGTAAAGAGATGAACGCAAGAATTCGTTGCAGACTGCGCATGTGCATTTGGAAACAATGGAAAACCCCGCAGAACCGCATAAATAACTTGATAAAACTCGGAGTAGATAAGGATACAGCAAGGATTACAGCCTATACGGGTAATCGAATAGCATATGTTTGTCAGCGAAGAGTTATGAATTTTGCAATAAATAAAGAAAGACTAACCCGTTTTGGATTAGTTTCTATGTTAGATTACTATACTGAAAGGTGTGTTACTTGTTAAGTTGATTGAACCGCCGTGTAAATAACTGTCCTTATCCGGCTTGTGTATTACAATATCGGCACGTTTCTTTGTGTTCAGTCCATAATGGGAAAGGTGTTGTTCTACAACGATCATATCGGAAGGCACCTTCAGGGTATCTGTCAGATATGAGATTACTTTTTGCCGGACGGTCTCCTCCGGTGTGATATAGATTAACTTCTGCCTGATCGGATCCAGATAACAGTCTTTTCCATTTCTGTGATAGATTGGTGGTAATTTTAATTCTACGCTCATGTTAATTCATCCTTTATTAAATAATAAATTCTCCGGTATAGAGGTTCATAAAGTGATCCAGACAGAACAGGACAGTCGAAGCCCTGCCAGTCCACTTTTCCAGTTCAAATGGGATATTGTCGAGTCGCCCATAAACTGTCTCAGGGATCAGACCGTTTAGGATCAGGTATCGTAAAACTTTCTCCTGCGCGGCAAGATCTGTTCCGTTTAAGTAAAAACAGCACTGTCCCGCGTCTGCATCCGTGTACTTGCTTTCGGGTATGATGTGTTCCGCCACAGCATCCTGACAGATCTGGGCAATCCTTGATCTGTCAGTAAAGGTACATACCCACTTCCCATAGGTGTCTGAATCTGTGGGAGAAGAATCCGAATCCTGATATGTGATCCAGAAAGAGGTCTTTTTACTTTCCATGTGTATTCCTCCTCATTATACAGCAAAGCCATTACACTGTCATTTGTGTCTGCTCCTGTCTGCACTCTGTGAAATTTCTTATTTTTTCTTGAATTACACTGAGGATAGCACTTTATGTGTACAGAATATGGGACACAAAAAACGCTAGTTTTATAGCATCAGAAGACTTAACAAAACAAACAAAGCTTTAAATTTAAGGAAGGATGGGATTTATGAATAACGGATATGATTTCAACGCTCACCATGACAGCCATTGTGAAGGAGCTTATTGTAACTGTGATAACAGAAATTATGGACACAGTTTTGATTGTTCCGGAGTTGTTGCAGCAATCTGCGTGATCCTTGCCATTTTAGTATCGCTGATATTCCCCCCGCTTGGATTTATCATCTTCTGGGGATGGGTGCTCTGCTCAAAGTAAGATCAGACAGATTGTGCTATAATTTCCTATAATAGTTGTGGATGGAAGTGTATTATGGTATGGTTTACCTATATCGGGAGGCAGACTAAAAGGGATCAGACTGAAGGGGTACAAGCATCGAAGAATATGTAAGTGAAAAATGTCACTGTAGCAATTGTGGAGGCAAATAATACAGGTGGTAACATATAATGGATAAGATTGTTTACACACAAGAAAAAATGGATGCCGTTAAAACGCAGGTGCAGAAACTTGTAGAAATCGTAGCAGAGTTGGAAGCAGAGTTCCCTGGAAGACACTTTACCCTGGATGGACATCTGGTAGGAAGTATCGGCGAAGTGATGGCTGCATATTATTATGGAATTGAACTGTACAGGGCATCTGCAGAAATTCATGATGGGGAAATCGAAGGACGAAAGGTACAGATTAAGATTTCACAACAGGATGATATTGTAATCAACCATGAACCGGACTATCTGATTGTGTTGTATATGAAGAAGAACGGTAACATATACGAGGTGTATAATGGACCGGGAAAGCTACCGTGGGAAAATGCCAGCAAAAAAGACAGTCACAATAACCGGCACATGAGGGTAAACAAGCTGATGGAGTTGGATAAGGATGTCGTGGAAGCAGAGCAAATTAAGAGAATCAATCCCATCGAAAAAATGAAGGCAGAATATAAGAACCGGAAATAGAGGCTGGGCATGACAAAGAACTGCACAGCACGCAACGGCAACGTGTTGCAGAGAGTGCATACGGAAATGGCATAAGATGCAGCCAAGGCGGGAACTGAGCCAGGTGCAACAGGAGTATCTGGTAGATGTGATTATGACCTGGATCCAGAATGAGATGGATTTACACAAGGGAGAATGAGTACATGAAAGTAGCAATTATCTATGCATCGGTGCACCATGAAAATACCAAAAAGGTGGTGGAAGCAATCGCCGGGGAAAATGTGGTAGATCTGATCGATGCCACGAAGGAAAAAGAAAGAGATTTGTCAGGATACGATTTGATTGGTTTTGCTTCCGGGGTATATTATGGAAAATTTCATCAGACAGTACTAAATTTCGCTTTAGTCAATTTACCGGCAAATAAAAATGTATTTCTGCTCTGCACCTGCGGTGGCAGTGCGGCATTCCAGTCAATAGAAGAAGTTGTAAAAAGCAAGCAGGGGAAGGTTGTCGGGAAATTTTCCTGTAAGGGGTACGATA
>ERZ773168.2917-NODE-2917-length-12612-cov-65.500279_pt1 | contig 12612 bp, 10 predicted proteins | sample MGYA00511261_ERZ773168 | MGnify/ENA primary metagenome ERZ773168 (study PRJEB29015, sample SAMEA2737855) | human gut metagenome | biome: human gut; feature: human-associated habitat; material: faeces | place: China | collected 2012 ... | reverse complement strand
TTTAAGATAGAGAGGAATTTCCCGTGAAAATTTTAAAAGTAAAGTGTCTTGCCCCCACCCGGCTGGACAATTATCTGACCCAGCAGTACCCCGCCCTGACCCCCGGCCGCCTGAATAAGGCGCTGCGGGAAAACAAGATCAAGCTGAACGGCAAAAAGCAGCCGCTTTCCACCCGCGTGATGGCAGGCGACGAGATCAAGCTGTTCATTCTGGATGACGTGCTGGACGCCGACCGCCGGGTGGAAGGCCCCGCATGGAAGAACGCCCGCACCCCGGCGCAGGTGGTGTACGACTGCCCGCAGATCCTGATCGTGAACAAACCCGCCGGCGTTGCGGTGGACGGTCCGGAGGACGATACTCTGCTGAACCGCGCGCTGCTGTACCTGAACAAGCAGGGCGAGTACAAGGAAAACGACCTGTACACCCCCGCCCTGTGCCACCGGCTGGACACCGGCACCAGCGGCCTTGTGATCATTGCCAAGACCCCGGAGGCTGAGGAGCTGTTCCTTTCTGCCATCAAGAACCGTGAGGTGCAAAAGACCTACCTCTGCGTCACTTTTGGCCGTCCCATGCCGCCGGACGCCACCTTGGGCGGCTATCTGCTGAAGGACGCCGACCGCGGCATCGTGAAGATCGTGGAGGACAAGCAGCCCGGCGCCAAGGAGGTGGAGACCCGGTATGAGACCATCGCCGTCTCCGGCCGTCTGGCACTGCTGAAGGTGCAGCTGATCACCGGCCGCACCCACCAGATCCGCGCCCACATGGCCAGCATCGGCTGTCCCATCCTTGGCGACAGTAAGTACGGCAACAACAGCGCCAACCGGGAGCTGAAGCTGAAGTATCAGGCGCTGTGCGCATGGGAGCTGACCATGCCCCGCTTCACCCAGCCGGACTTTGCCTTCCTCAGCGGCAAGACCTTCCACGCCCCGAAGCCGTGGTATTACCAGCAGGTGCTGGACGGCACTTTGAAGTAAGACGATTTTCAGCAGCTGCCGTTCTCCACTTCGACCCCTCTCGTGAAAATACAATGCCGGGCAGACCGCAGTCTGCCCGGCATTGTTCTATAAATAAGATTCTTTCCGCTGAATATGGCCAGAGCAAGGCGGAGGCCATTAAAATCGTTCTTTACGCAGAAAAATCAGACCCGCACCATATCCGGGGTGATTTCAGCCAGCGTATGGGCACCGCACATCTGCATGGTGTCGGCCAGTTCCCCGGCCAGCTTGTCGATGTAGCACTTCACGCCCTCTGCGCCGCCGCCGTAGACAGCAGTCACGAAGGGGCGGCAGATCAGAACGCCGTCTGCGCCCAGCGCCAGCGCCTTGAACACATCCACACCGGTGCGGATGCCGCCGTCCACCAGTACCTTCACGCCGGTGCCCTTGAGGGCTGCGGCGATCTCCGGCAGCACCTCGGCGGTGGCGGGGCACTGATCCAGCACACGGCCGCCGTGGTTAGACACCACGATGGCGGCGGCACCGGCCTGCTTCGCCTTCAGTGCGCCCTTAACGGTCATCACGCCCTTGACGATGAAGGGGCGCTCGGCCAACTGCACGATCTCGGCCAGTTCCTCCACGCTCTTGCTGCCGGCGGGCGGGGTCATGTTCTTCAGGAAGGGCAGACCCGCTGCATCCACGTCCATAGCCACGGCAAAGCAGCCGCTGGCCTTGGCCTGTGCCATCTTCTCCCGGATGGTATCGATGTTCCACGGCTTGATGGTGGGCACGCCACAGCCACCCGCAGCGCCGATGGCGCGGGTGGCCATCTCCATCACGGTGGGGTTGGTGCCGTCGCCGGTAAAGGCTGCAATGCCGTTTTCTGCGCAGGCGCGCACCAGCACATCATTATAGGTCATATCGGTGTAGGTATCGGAATAGTGCAGGTTCACTGCACCCACAGGGCCCGCAAAGAAGGGATAGCGGAAGCTTTTGCCGAACAGCTCCAGCGTGGTGTCCGGTGCACCGCCGGGGCACAGGGTGTCCATGTTTACCCGGATATCCGCCCACTTATTATAATTGCGGATAGCGGTATCGCCCACGCCCTTGGCACCCGGGCCGGGGATCTGGTTTTTACAGGCCACGCCGTTGCACACCGGGCAGGCCTTGCAGTATTGACCAATGCAGGTACGGGCATTGGCAAGCACTTCAGGATAAGTCATAAAAGCATCCTCCTTATATTTCCCGCCGCTGCGGCACAAAATGACCCGCCGCAGTGCTCTTTGCCCTCAATATAGACCCATTTTAAAAGTACGTCAAGGACTTTTTGTGCGTTCCGTCCATGTTGCAGAACGTCTTTTCGCGCTTTTTCGTCATTTTTAAAAAAGTCTGATTTTTTTCAAAAAAATCCTTGACAAAAAGCCTGCTTTCAGGTATTATAGTGGAGCGCCAAGGGCACCCGCCCAAAGGCAGAACAAAAGATGTGGAAAGATGGCTGAGTTGGTCTAAGGCGCACGACTGGAAATCGTGTAACGTGTCAAAAGCGTTCTGGGGTTCGAATCCCCATCTTTCCGCCAGAAACCTGAAACAGAAATGTTTCAGGTTTTTTGTTTTGTCCGCAGTTTGCGGCGCTTGACATTTGCGTGCAGTTCCGTTATGCTGGAACAAATACGTTTTACCGGAAGGAGAGGTTTCCCATGGCATCTTCCCACAAAAAGCGCACTGGTCTGCGGGCGGCGCTGATCGTTCTGCTGTGTCTGATTTTGGTGTGCGCGGTGGCTGCGGCAGTGTTGTACAGCTTCGTCAGCCGCAAGATCAAGGCATTCCAGAGCGGTGCCAGCTTTGCGCTGGACTACACCATCACCTCCACCGAAGCCGAGCCCCCCGCCCTTTACGCCCTGCTGGACAAGTTCGGCGGCACCACCGGCAGTCTGACCGGTCAGTACACCCCCCGGGCGGTGCAGCTGGCGCTGTACCCAACGGGCACCAGCACCGTCAACGATGCCCCTCTGACCCGGATGTACATCAGCGAGGAAGAGACCCTGTACGACGCCGGGCAGCTGTACAACAAGCTGCGCAGCACAGTTGTGGCCGAGTATCCGCTGGCAAGCCTGCTGCTGCCGGGCTGGTCGCTGGGCAGCTATATCTCCCAAGACCAGCTGGCCACCCTGCTGGGGGTAGACCCCGCCGCCACCGGCTTGCAGCAGGTAAACGACTTCCAGCTGGACTTGAAACAGCTCAAAACCGTGCAGCCCGCCAACGCGAAAGAAGGCTATCTCTACCTTCAGCTGCCGAACCTCGCCGCCGGGGAGGATGCGCCGCAGCTGATTCTGGGCATCGAAAAGCAGGGTCTGCTCAAGACCCTGTCCCCCAAGGTGCACATCCTGCTGGACGTGCCCGCCCACCATATCCATGCAGAACTTTCCGGCACGGTGACTGCCGCCCAGACCGTGGTGACCGCCCCTACTTCCCGGATGCAGGACTCTGACGTGGAAAGCCTTGTGCAGCTGCGCAAGACCATCGAGAGCATCGTGCAGTTCGTGCAGACCGCTGCCCAGAGCGATGATGCTGCCTCCCCTGCTGCATAAAAAGCTTCTATAAACGCAAAAAATCGGACAGATCGCGCTCTGTCCGATTTTTTGCTATTTAAAAGTTTTTTTACTTCTTTGCGGTCTTTTTGCAGGGTGCACGCTTTGCCTTGGGCTTTGCGGCAACGGGGGCAGTCTTGGCTTCCGCTGCGGGCGCTGCCTTGGCAGCCGGTTCAGCCTTAGTAACAGGCTCGGCCTTGGTCTCCACAGCGGGCGCAGCCTTCACCTCTACTGCGGGGGCGGCAGGCTCAGCTTTAGCCTTAGCAGCCTTCTTCGCGGCGGGCTTTTCTGCCTTGACCGGCTCTGCGGCCTTTACAGCGGGAGCAGCGGGCTTCTCCTCCACCTTCTTGGCGGTGCGGGGCTTGCGGGCTGCGGGCTTCTTGGCAGGAGCGGCTTCCTTGGCCGGTGCGGCCTTCGTCTCAGCAGCGGGTGTTGCTTGTTCAACCTTGGTGGCACGCTTTACGCGGTCCTTTACCTCAGAGATGACCCACAGCTGGTCGCCACCGCCGGGCACTTCCTGCCAGATCTGCAGCACAGCGCCCACCTCGGCGCCCATGCCCACGGTGTCCACGCACTTGCCGCCTGCCCAAGAAGAGCGCAGACGCACGGTGCCCTCCGGGGTGTGCTCCACCTTCCACATCTGGGACGTGCCGCCCACGTCCTCCCACAGGTGCAGCCATGTACCATTGGCGGTGCCGGTCATGGTCAGATCCAGCAGCTTGCCGGAGGCACGGTTGCGGATGCGGTACACGCCATCGCCCTCGCGGACAAAGCTCCACTCCTGCTCGGGCTTGTGGTCATACTTGCCCAGACGGACAGTACCGCCGTCCTTGCTGCCCTCCACTGCCTGAATGACATTGCCGGTGTGAGCGGCAATGGTATAAAAGCGGTCGGCCTCGATCACAGTTTGTGCTACGGATTTCATGTATAAATCCCTCCCAATCATAAAATGCACAGATTTTTCCAATTCCTTCTTATAAAGAATACCACATATCGTGATTTTTCACAAGCAATTCGACAATTCTTTAGCACTTTATATAGAAAGCCCCCTGTTTTCGCCTGCTTTTTCGCCCCTTCGCAGGGGCGAAAGGCCGTTTTTATTCCCTCGACATTTTGCCGCAGCTGCGTTATACTGTTTTCATCAGGACTATCTGCCGCTCTGAAAGGGGCGGTTTTCTCGTTTTTGAAGGAGGATATTTTCCCATGACCCAGCAGGACCGCACTGCGGTGCAGTATCACAAAATGACCGAGACCCCTATCCCCCGGCTGATCCTCAGCCTTGCCGCGCCCACGATTTTGAGTATGCTGATCACCAGCATCTACAATCTGGCCGATACCTTTTTTGTAGGGCGCATCTCCACCAGCGCTTCCGGCGCGGTGGGCGTCGTTTCCAGCCTGATGGCCATCATACAGGCGCTGGGCTTTATGCTGGGGCACGGCTCCGGCACCATCATCAGCCGCCGCTTGGGCAGTCAGGATACCCACGCCGCCACCCGCTTTGCTTCCACCAGCTTTTTTACTGCGCTGGCCTTTGGCGTAGTGCTGGCGGTAATCGGCCTTGCCACCCTGCCGGACTTCATGATGCTGCTGGGCAGCACCGAAACCATTCTGCCCCATGCCTGTGCCTACGCCCGGCCCATCCTGCTTGCCGCACCGCTGATGATCTCCAGTCTGGTGATGAACAACATCCTGCGGTATGAGGGCAAAGCAAACCTTGCCATGATCGGGCTGGTCACCGGTGGGCTGCTGAACATTGCGCTGGACCCGCTGTTCATGTTCGTTTTAGGGCTGGGCACTGCCGGTGCCGGGATCGCCACCGCCCTCAGCCAGACCATCAGCTTTGGCATTCTGCTGTATATGTTCCTGCGGGGCAAAACGGTCAGCCAGTTCCGGCTTTCTGCCGTCACCCGGGAGCCGCGTGAGTTTTTGCAGATCCTTGCAGGCGGCGCGCCCAGCTTTGGCCGTCAGGGGCTGAACAGCATCGGCGGGATGCTGCTGAACATTGCCGCCCGCAGCTACGGCGATGCCGCCGTGGCGGGCATGAGCATCGTGTCCCGCATTTTTATGTTCATCCTCTCGGTGGCCATCGGCGTGGGACAGGGCTTGCAGCCGGTGGCGTCCTTCAACTACGGCGCACGCAAATACCACCGGGTGCGGCAGGCCGCCATCTTTACCCTGAAAGCCGCCTTTGCGCTTCTGGTGGTGCTGATCGCGGTGTGCTGGTGGAACGATGAGGCTCTGATCCGCCTGTTCCGGGACGACCCGGAGGTCACTGCCGTGGCGCTGCCCGCCTTCCGCTACCAGTGCTTTGCCATCCTTCTGCAGCCGGTGATCGTAGTGACCAACATGACATTCCAGAGCGTTGGCAAGGCCGGGCGTGCCACCTTTCTGGCCTGCTGCCGGCAGGGCGTGTGCTTCATCCCGCTGATCCTTGTACTTCCCCGGGTGCTGGGACTTGTGGGTGTGGAGCTTTGCCAGCCCATTGCGGATGCGCTCACCTTCTTCATTTCTCTGCCCTTTTTGATGGCCTTTCTGCGGCAGCTGGAGCAGATGGACAAGGCAGAAGCGTCCCATGCCCCGGCGCAGCTGTAATGTAATTGTAACCGTTTTTAGCCGCATTTTTCTGCAAGTTCTGCAATGAAAAATGCGGCTGTTTCGTATTCTGAATGAACGGAAAAATTTTCCTCCCTGTTTTTTACAAAGGAGTGTTTTTTATGAAGCGTGTTGTCTTGCGTATCGGCTGCGGGGCAGTCTGCACTGCCCTTGCCCTTACTTTAGGCTGCGGCTGTGCCCTGCTGCCGCCCGCCACCGGCGTGCCGGGCGCTGCAAGCTCTGTCGTTTCGGTACCTACGGACGACAGCGGCAAGCCCCTGTACGACCCCGCCGTGCTGAACGATAGCCGTTTGCGGGTGCTGTACTGCGACGGTCGTTCCGGAAGCAGCACCACCATCCTGTGCGGCAGCACCCCGCTGCATCAGTCTGCCCGCAGTGAGAACGTCTCGCTGGTGGAGGACAGTGCCACCGGCACCGCAGACTACTGGCTGCGCAGCTGGTCCGACCCTACCGGCCGGGGCGGACGCCGCACCGCCTTGTACGACAAGACCGGCACCGAAGTAATGTCCTTTGAGGGCGAGCAGAGCGCCACCCTGCAAAACGGCCTGCTGGTGCTGCAGGAGAGCCGCCTGATCGATGGCGGATACGTCCCGGAGTCCGGCTACGGCACCTGTCAGGTCATCGACCTTGCCACCGGTGCAGCGCTGCCGGTACCGGAAGGTGCATACAGCTGCACCGTATGCGGCGATAAGCTGGTGTTCAGCTGCTACGCCCGCCCGGAGGGACTGGACGATTACGACTGGGATACCGACTACCAGCAGAACAGCTGGGTGGTGGTGCAGGAGAAGGACGGCACCACCGTCTACCGCGCCGAGGCCGCCTCGGCGTACCGCCTTTTCTACGACAGTGACACCCTGAGCGACTGGGTGGAGCTGGACGTTGCCACCGGAGAGGAAACCACCGACCAGATCCTGTACAACACCCAGACCGGCGAGCAGTACACGGGCTTTTTGCAGGTCTACCCGGGTGGTCTTGCCAGCTTTTCCACCAATGATGGCCGGTACGAACTGCGTGACATGACCACAGAGGACCGCGGACTGATCTCCACCTTTGACGAGCAGCCCAGCCAGTATTTCCCGGGCTATGTAGTAACATGGCACAGCGGCGAAGATCACGGCTACGACCTTTACGATTTGGAGACCGGTGCAAAGGCTCCGCTGTACGATGTAGACGCCACCGACAGCACCGTAGCTGTCTACGCGCTGGATGGCAGCCTGCGGGTGTACAGTAAGGACAACGGCAAGCTGCTGACCGACACCACCGTAGAGCCGGTGGAGCACCAGCAGCGGGTACGGATGAGCAATTGCGGCACCGGCTACGTCTGGCTGGAATTGCAGGACAACGACCGCTACGAGACCACCGCCACCCGGCTGTACGGCCCGCAGGGGCTTGTCAGCGACCTGACCGCCCTGCAGGGCAAGTACAGCTACATCAACTACCTGACCACCGACCCCGATGGCAGACCCATGTTCTACGGCAGCCGCGATGCTGCGGGCAGCGCCTACGGCAACGTATGCGATGTGCTGGACGCAGACGGCAAGGTGGTGCTGCAGGGACTTTCCAGCTGCACCGGGTACTATTTCAACAGCCTGAACGCCCTGCCCGACCATGTGTTTGCCGCACAGCGGGGCTTCTATGTGGGCTGGATGGACACAAGCGGCAACTGGCTGTACTGCCAGAGCATTTTCTCGTCTGCCACTGCGGACGATGTACCGAGTTACGGCTATTGATCTAGGAGGGCTTTTTTATGAAAAACGCAAAAATTTCCCGCCGCAGCTTTCTGCTGGGGCTGGCTGCCTGCTCCGCCGCCGGGGTGCTGACCGCCTGCAAGGGCACGGATGCGCCCTCCGGCAGCACCGCTTCCTCTGCCGCAGAGCAGCCTGCATCCTCTACGGCGTCCTCGGCTGTGCAGCAGCCGGAGCCGTTTCTGACCGAGGAGGAGTTTCCCCCGCTGGACGGCAGCACCGCCTGCATCCCGCTGATGGCGCAGATGCTGGCCGATACCACCGGCATGGGCCTGGAAGAAGCCCGCAGCAACATCACCGTGAGCACCACCGCCTACGCATGGGAGAACTTTGGCCTGTACGACACCACCACCCGGATGCTGGTGGTGTACGAAGCGCCGGACTATGTAAAGGAAGAGCTGCAAGAGGCCAATGTGGAGCTGGAGCAGAAGCCCATCGGGGTGGACGCGCTGGTGTTCATCGTCAACGAGGATAACCCCGTGCAGGCGCTTAGCCAGCAGCAGCTGCGGGACATCTACGCCGGGAAGATCACCAACTGGAAGGATGTGGGCGGCAAAGATCAGGCCATCGTTGCCTTCCAGCGCGGCGAGGACTCTGGCAGTCAGACCCTGTTCAAAAAGCTGCTCATTCAGGGCGGCGAACTGATGACCCCGCCCTCTGAGCTGGCCCCTGCCGCCATGGGCGAGCTGGTGGACAGCATTGCCGATTACAACAACAGCGCCAACGCCATCGGTTTCTCCGTGTATTACTACATCGACCAGATGTACTCTAAGCCCGGGCTGCGGCTACTGGCGGTGGACGGTGTGACCCCCAGCAACGACACCCTTGCCGACGGCAGCTACCCCCTGTGCAACGATTTCTACGCCGTCATCCACCCGGATGCCGCCGCTGACAGCCCGGAGCGCCGCCTGTACGACTGGCTGGACACCGACGCCGGGCAGGACTGCATCAAAAAGTCCGGCTATGTGGCCGTTGGCCCGCAGACCACCGTCACCATCGTGGATTGAAATTGACAGACCTTCTCTCGTCTGCTACAATAAAGGCAGGATTTTGTCGATCTTTATGCAGCAGAATGCTGAAAGGAAGGTCTTACTATGGAACATCCCTCTCACCCGGTAGAAAGCCACTGGCGCACCTCCCTGCGCAACCGCATTATTCAGGCTTCCAGTCTGCTGGAAGTGCTGTTATCCGGGCTGGTGCTGATCGGTCTGCTGCTCAGCGTTGTGCCCCTGATCCGCTGGATGCCCGGCCTGCTGTTCGATGGCAACGAGGCAGAGATCCGCACCTTTCTGGAGCGCAGCTTGGACATTGTGATCGGCATCGAGTTCATCAAGATGCTGGCCAAGCACAGCCCCGGCAGCAGCCTTGAAGTGCTGCTGTACGCCATTGCGCGCCATCTGGTGGTGGGGCACGATTCCGCCGTGGAGAACTTGCTCAGCGTGGGCGCGATCGCGCTGATCTTCATTGTGCGCAAGTTCTTCTTTGTCCCAGCCTTTGGCGCACACCTGCCGGACGGCCACCCCGCGCCGGATCTTACCCCCGCCCAGAGCGGCATTCCCGCCGACTGGTTCCGTCGGCGGAATTCCGAAGCAAAGCCTGAGGAAGAGACCGAGACAAAGGAATAAGCATATAAAAAAACCACCCCGCAGCGGCCGGTGAACGGCTGCTGCGGGGTGGTTTATTATTTTCTGTTACTTTTTGCCGTGACGGCCAAAGCGGTACTCCTTACCCTCGCGGATGCGCTGGATGTTGGAGCGGTGCATGTAAATGACCATCGCACCCATGATCACCGAGCCGATGGTGCACACAGTAAGGTCGGCGGCAGAATAGCCCCGGAACACCCCGTACAGGATGGTGAGCACCGGGTAAAGTGCCGCCATGGTCACACTACCCAGCGACACCATGCCGGTGGGCAGCAGGCAGGCCAGAAAGATGACCGCCAGAAAGGGGATCAGCACCGGCTGAATGGCCAGAATGGTGCCGCCCGCCACCAGCACGCCCTTGCCGCCCTTGAAGCCGAAATACAGGGGCTTCAAGTGGCCGATAATGGCAAAGATAGCGGCCAGATACACCGCAAGATAGGGCGAGAGCGTGGTGCTCTCCGGCATCAGGGTAAACAGCCAGCGGCCGATGCACACGGCCAGCACGCCCTTGAGCACATCGCCGAAAGCGGTCAGTGCCGCCGCCTTTTTGCCGAAGGTGCGCAGCATATTGGTCATGCCCGCCGCGCCGCTGCCGTACTTGCGCACATCATCGTGGTACAGGTACTTGCTGACGAGGATACCGGTGTCGATGCTGCCCAGCAGATACGCCTGCACAGCGGACACCACAGCGATGAGAACAGATTTCATCATCTGAGCCTCCCTGACGTGTTATACGTCCTTGGCACCCACCTCGCCGGAGCCGCGCTCCCGCACGACCAGACGGATGGGCGTATGCTCCAGACCAAAGTTTTCGCGGATCTGGTTGATGAGATACCGCTGATAGCTGAAGTGGAACAGGTGCTTTGCGTTCACGAAGGCCACGAACGTGGGGGGACGGGTGGAGGCCTGCGTCAGGTAGTAGATCTTCAGGCGGCGGCCCTTGTCGCTGGGGGGCTGCATCCGGGCAGTAGCGCGGGCAAGCATCTCGTTCAGCACGCCGGTGGGCACGCGGGCACCGTTCTCGGCGTCCACATCCCGGATCAGCTGCATCAGTTTGTTCACGTTGTAGCCGGTCTGGGCAGAGATGAAGATAATGGGTGCATAGCCCATAAAGCTGAAGCACTCGGCATAGCCCCGGCGCTGCAGTTCCATGGTGTTGGTCTCCTTGCCTTCCACGGCATCCCACTTGTTTACCACGATGATGCAGGCCTTGCCCTGCTCGTGGGCGTAGCCTGCCACCTTGCTGTCCTGCTCGGTAAAGCCGACGGTGGCATCCACAAGGATCAGCGCCACGCGGCTGCGCTCCACAGCAGCCAGTGCACGCACCACCATGTAGCGCTCCAGACCATCGCTGATGTTGCTGCGCTTACGCAGACCGGCGGTATCGGTAAAGATGAACTTGCCGTAGGCGTTGTCCACCGGGGTGTCGATGGCATCACGGGTGGTGCCGGCCTCGTTGGCCACGATCATGCGGTTCTCGCCCAGAATGCGGTTGGTCAGGCTGGACTTGCCCACGTTGGGGCGGCCGATGATGGCAACGGGGATACGGTCCTCCTCCACCACGGTCTCGCTGAAGTCCAGATGGGCGCACACGGCATCCAGCAGATCGCCCGTACCGTGACCGTGCACGGAAGAAATGGGCATCACCTCGTCAAAGCCGAGGTTGTAGAACTCGTACAGTTCCATGGGAGCCTCGCCCACCTTGTCGCACTTGTTCACAGCAAGAATGATGGGCTTATGGCTGCGGCGCAACATGTGTGCCACATCCTCGTCGGCTGCGGTCAGGCCGTTGCGCACGTCCGTGACCATGATGATGCAGTCGGCGGTGTCAATGGCGATCTGCGCCTGCTCGCGCATGTGGGCCAGAATGCCCTCGGTGGCCTTGGGCTCGATGCCGCCGGTATCCACCAGCAAAAACTCGTGGCCGTTCCACTCGCAGTTGGCGAAAATGCGGTCGCGGGTAATGCCCGGGGTATCCTCCACAATGGCAAGGCGCTGGCCGCACAGCTTATTGAACAGGGTGGATTTGCCCACGTTGGGGCGTCCCACCACTGCTACGATCGGTTTGCTCATGGGGTCTCCTCCTTTCTTAAAAGGGGTAAAATACAATAAAAATGGCGTTATCAGCTGCCGCTCTTCCTTCTGCGGGCAATGTGCAGGCCGCTGCGCAGCAGGGCGCGGGCTTCATCCCCGCCTGCCGTGGGCAGCACCTCCACCTTTACGCCCAGCTGCTGCCCCAGCTGCTCCACCGTGATATCGTCAAGGAAGGTGTCCTTTTCCTCCCGCAGCATCACAGCCGGGATGCCCAGCGTTTTTGTGGCAAGACTGCCGGCGCACTGGGCAATGATATCGGTGGCGGTGATGAGGCCGGTCACACCAACATTGCCGCCGAAAAAGCGGTTCTGGATGGTGTGGACGTGCACGGTGATCATGGGGTACTGGCGGTGCAACTCCTCCATCATGCGGGTAATAAGGGGCGCTGCCATGGTGCCGGTGACCACGTCCAGCTCCTTGGTGCCGTAGACCCGGTGGGGCTTGTCCAGCTCTGCCAGAAATTCTTCCTCGAACAGGCGCATCATGCCCACGCCGTTTTCCAGCTGGTCGTAGTCCTCGTAGAACGCCGCCGCAGGGATGGGGCGGCCTGCCTTGAGGTACCATTCATCGCTGGGGTAGATGATGCGCTTGCCATGGCGGCGTTTGCATTCATCACCGAATTCTTCCATAATGTCGATAACCTCGGCACTGGTCTTTGCATCGTAGGGCACCTGCGGGTACAGATTTTTGCGGTAATCCGTAATGCCGCAGGGCACGGCTGCAATGCTTTGCACCATGGGGGTCAGCTCCAGCAGGTCGGCAAGGGTGCGGCGCAGCTCGTCGCCGTCGTTCACGCCGCGGCAGAGCACCAGCTGACAGTTGACGGCAATGCCGCCCTCCACCAGCCGGGGCAGGTACTTGAGCACCTCGCCGCCGCGCTTATTGGCCAGCATCCGCACCCGCAGCTGGGGGTTAGTGGTGTGCACCGAGATATTGATAGGCGAGATGTGCATCTTGATGATGCGGTCGATCTCGTGATCCTGCATATTGGTCA
>ERZ773168.2899-NODE-2899-length-12649-cov-54.148325_pt1 | contig 12649 bp, 14 predicted proteins | sample MGYA00511261_ERZ773168 | MGnify/ENA primary metagenome ERZ773168 (study PRJEB29015, sample SAMEA2737855) | human gut metagenome | biome: human gut; feature: human-associated habitat; material: faeces | place: China | collected 2012 ... | reverse complement strand
AGCAGCAGGCTGCGGGCAAACACCGAGCCGTAGCCGCTGATGGAGGTGAGGTTATTCAGGGTAAAGTTGCCCTCGGCGTCGGTCATGGCATAGTACACCACAATGAACAGAGGCACAACGGTAAACAGCACCATCCATACAAAGTACGGATAGGCCAGCTTTTTATCATAGATCTTCATGGCACATCACCCCTCGCTCCGCGCCATGATATGGATCTCGTTGGGGCCGATGCGCATACCAATGGTCTCGCCGGGGGTGCAGGCGCGGGTGGAGTGGATCAGCCACTCGCGGCCTTCGCACTCCACGTGCATCTCAAAGTGCACGCCCTTGAAGATGACATCGTTCACCACGCCCACAAGCTGGCCTTCCACGGGGGATACCACTTCGATATCCTCCGGGCGCACCACCACCTGCACGCTCTGCTCCCGGGCAAAGCCGCGGTCCACGCAGGGGAAGTCCACGCCGGAGAAGGACACCAGAAAGTCCTTGTGCATCACGCCGTCCACGATGTTGGAATCGCCGATAAAGTCCGCCACAAAGGCGTTTTTCGGCTCGTTGTAGATATCCTCCGGGGTACCGATCTGCTGCACCTTGCCGCCGTTCATGACCACGACGGTATCGGACATGGTAAGCGCCTCCTCCTGATCGTGGGTGACATAGATAAAGGTGATGTTCATCTCGCGCTGCAACCGCTTGAGCTCCAGCTGCATCTCCTTGCGCAGCTTCAGGTCCAGTGCACCCAGCGGCTCGTCCAGCAGCAGGATCTCCGGCTCGTTGACCAGACTGCGGGCAATGGCCACGCGCTGCTGCTGACCGCCGGACATCTGGCTGATGCTGCGGCGCTCGAAGCCCTTTAAGCCCACGACCTCCAGCATATCGCGTACCTTGCGGCGGATGGTGTCCTCGTCCAGCTTTTTGAGCCGCAGACCAAAGGCCACGTTCTCGAACACGTTCAGGTGCGGGAACAGCGCGTATTTCTGGAACACGGTATTCACCGGGCGCTTGTAGGGCGGCACACCGGTAATGTCCTCCCCTTTCAGCAGCACCTTGCCGGCGTTCGGCTCCAGAAAGCCTGCGATCAGGCGCAGGGTGGTGGTTTTGCCGCAGCCGGAGGAACCGAGCAGCGTCACGAACTCCTTATCATGGATATCCAGATTCAGCCCATCCAGAATGCGCTGTCCATCAAATTCCACTACGATATCCCGCAGTGAAACGACCACCGAGTTGTCCATTTTATATGTTATCCTCCTTGTTCTCAGATACGAAAAAAGACAGGGAACCTGCCCCATCTTTTTTGCGTATAAGGGGCGTTCTGCCCCGCGCAGCAGCATGATTTTGCGCGGCGAACTTACCCTGTCACGGTTTATAATAAACAATCACAGTCGGATTGTCAATCACTCTGCCAATGTTTGCCGAAACTTTATAAAAAGCCGCAAAAAATATACGCTGCACCTTGGTTTCGGTGCAGCGTATCAAAGCAATTATTCCTGCGTTTTCAGGTCGTTTTCCGTCAGCAGAAGCGCCTGCACAGTGCTGGTATCCACTGTGTATACCGAGGTATCCCCTTTCACTTGCAGATACCACCCGTCCGTACCGCAGGCGTAGGCCAGCTGCACGGTGGAGCCGTCCTCGCTGGTGACTACGGCGGTGAATACCGGTGCATCAAAGCCGCAGGCGGCAAGGTCTGCGTCCGTAGTCTGAGCGGTGGCATAGGTGCACAGGGCAGACAGCAGGCTTTGCACCTTGTCCTGTGCAAGGCTGGCGGCGGGGTCAGACGCCAGCCGCCACACCGTCTCGTAGGCAGCGGAAGAAGCGCTGTCGGCGTCCGCGCTGTCGGTGCTTTCGGTCGGCTCGCTGACGGCATTCAACGTGACGGAGGTGCCATCTGCCAGCGTATAGGCCACCTGCGTAATGGCCGAAGCGGTGAGTCCGGTGGGGCAGAAGCTGCCGAAGAGCCCGGCCTTATCCAGCTGGAAGCAGGCGGCTTTGTTGCCGCTAACAGTGTAGATGGCATCGTCCCCGGCTTTTTGCACATAGAGATCCCCGGTGACCGGGTTTTCTGCCCCAAAGGTCAGGGTGGTGCTTTGCCCTGCCGCCGTGACCGTGACGGTGAGTTGCGGGCTATCCAGACCGTAGTCCTCCCCCGCCTGCGGTGTCAGGCTGCGCTTGGCGTTCAGCGCCATCAGGGCGGTGCGCATGGTATTGCAGGCGCTCTCGTCCAGATGATAGGCGGGGTCCTGTGCCAACTGCCAGCTGCCGCCGGAATATTGCAGGGTGTAGGTCTCACCGTTGAAGGTGTATTCGATCTGCTCCAAGTCCTCGGCGGCAAAAGTGGAAAGCGGAATGCTGCCTTCGGCGGCGGCACTGGCGGCCTGCTCGGCCTTGGCGTTGCTGCGGGTCACCGCCCACAGCGCCGCGCACAGCAGCACTGCCGCTGCCAGCAGCGCCAGCAGGACACGCTGTTTTGTTTTCATGGCGGTCTCCTTATCTGCGGCGGCGCAGCAGCACCACCACTGCCCCGGCAATGAGCACCGCCGCCGGGAGCACGAACACGAAGGTCAGCCCCAGTGCAGCGGCAGTGGAGCCTGCCACCGTAATGGGCTCGGCCTCCAGCGCCTTAGTGTCCACAAGGATATCCTGCCCCACCAGAGAGGCGGCGCAGCCCTGCAGGAAGGTCAGGTTGCCGGGCATGGACTGATAAAGCTGCTCGTTATCCATATTGGGGCAGCCGATCCAGAGGACCTCGGCGCCGGTATTCTCGTTCCGTGCCCAGACAGCCAACGCAAAGGGGCCATCTGCATTCCCTTCCTCCCGCTCCATGGTGGCAAGGTCGTTGATGTCGGCCTTGGCATAGGCAGCGGAGGAGCTGTTCAGCAGCGGCTCGGCGGTGACATCCTCGGTCTCAGTGACCGTGATGCCCTGCGCCACCGACAGCATGACATGGGTATTGGTATTCACGCCGTTCAGCGCAGTGCACTCGGTAGGCGTGCCGTAGTCCGGCAGCAGCGACCATGCAGAGTTATACAGCGCCTTGCTGCTATCGCCCTCCACCACCATGCCCTCTGCGCGGGCAAGGCCGAACTGCGCCAGCACGGCGTCCAGCTGCGGGGTCTGGGCGTAAACGCTGCTGGTCAGCAGCAGCTTGCCGCCCGCCGCCAGATAATCTTGCAGCTGGCTGATCTCATCCACAAGGCCGTCCCCTGCGGAAAAATCGCTGGTGGGTGCGTTGATGATGAGCAGGTCGCAGTCCTCCGGAATGGTACTCGTGAGCAGATCCAGCGGCTGTGCGTCGATATTCTGAGCGTCCAGCGCATCGGTCAGGGAGTCGGTCAGGGCCTGCTCGCCGTGGTTGGTGGTATAGTAGGCGTGGCTCTGCCCGGCTGCGGTAAGCTTATAAATGGCAGAGGTGATCTGCTTTTCGCCGCCAAAGGACACGCTGGCAGAGCCGGTGGTGTAGTAATCGGTGTAGTCGTATTCGTACAGGTCGGCGGCATCCAATACGGTGCTGTTCTCCCCGCAGGTGACGATCAGACTGCCGGTGGAAACATTCTCTGCGCCATACTTTGCGGCAAAGGTTGGGTACAGGGTGGGGTCCTTCTGTTCCCAGCTCAGGTGCCCGCTCTCGGCGGCGTAGTGGTCCAGCAGCTTTGTGATGATGGTATCCTCGCTGCCGGTTTCACAGAGGTAATAGATATGCACATCCTTTTCCAGCCCCTCCACCAGCGTTTTGGTGCTGTCGCTCAGGGTGTACATTTTGGCCTCGGAGAGGTCGAACTCGGTATATTTTGCAGGGATGGCCCGCACCAGCAGGTTGAGCAGCACCGCCAGCACCAGCACTGCCGCCAGCATAGCGGTGGCCAGCAGCCCGCTGCGGAATACTCTGCCCTTTTGGGAGGCTGCGTTCTTGTTCCATTTCATCGTTGTGGCCTCCTCTCAGTTCCAGCGGCGCTTTTCCAGCCCCTGCGCGGTAAAAAACAGGAACACTGCCGCCACGGTCAGGTAGTAGACCAGCGTGGGAATGGAAAAGCTGCTGTTGACAAATTCTTCAAAGGGGGTAAACAGGCACAGGGCGCTGAGCACCGCGCTGAAAGCTTCGGTCAGCCAGCTGCTCTTGAGCAGAAACAGCGCCGTAAGCGCCACGCAGCACCCTGCAAAGGAAAGGCAGCCCAGCGTAAAGCTTTTGCTGCGCAGCCCCGCCACCACGCTGAGCACAGCGGCAATGGCGGTGAACAGTGCCAGTGCCACCGCGCTGCCAGTGGTGAACATGGTGCGCAGACTGGGCATCATATAGGCCAGCAGCAGCGCCGCCACGCCGGACACCGCGGCGATGATCTGGTTTTCGGTCAGGCTGGAAAGGAACACCCCGATGGAAATGGCGGCGCAGCCCATGAGGTAATAGCACAGCAGCGCGGAAAAGTTGGCCAGCGTGCTGGTGCCGGTAGCGCCCAGCGCCTTCAGCACAAGGATCATGCCCGCATCCACAAGGCAGGGCAGCGCAAAAATGACGCAAAGGGCAAAATATTTGCCCAGCACGATGCCGCCCACCGACACCGGGCTTGTGAGCAGCAGCTGGTCGGTGCGGCTGTGGTGCTCCTCGGCAAAGGAGCGCATGGTGAGCACCGGGATGTAGAGCAGCAGCACAAAAATGGTGCGGTACAGCGTGTAGTAGCCAAAATCCGGCAGGCCATAGCCCAGATTCAGCGCCACAAAATAGATAGCCGTAGCCGCCAGCATAAAGGCGGTAAGCACCGCACCGATCATGCCGTGAAAGCAGCTGCGGAGTTCTCGTTTAAAGATGGCAAGCATCTCAATTCTCCTCCCCTTCTGCCGGGGCTTCCTGCTCCGGCGTTTTTTCGGTCAGCGCAAGGAATACCTCCTCAAGGCTGCGGTTCTCGGCGGCAAGTGCCAGCACAGTGCACCCGGCCTCAGTCAGTGCCCGGGACACGGCAGCACGGCGGTCGGCGGCGTCCTCGCTATCGGCAGTAAAGGTGACCTGACCGTCCGCAGCGCTTTCCAGCTCTACCCGGCAGATGCCCGGCACGCTGCGCACAGCGGCCAGCACAGTGTCGGGCTCGCCCTGCGCGGTGGCACGCAGGCGGCTGCCCGGGTTCAGGGTCTCACCCAGCTCCTCCGGGCTGCCCACAGCCACCAAACGGCCTTTAGAGAGGATGAGCACCTGCTGGCATACCGCCTGCACCTCGCTGAGGATGTGGCTGGAAAGGATGACCGTGTGCGCCCTGCCCAGTTCCCGGATGAGGTTACGGATCTCGATGACCTGCGCGGGGTCCAGCCCTACGGTGGGTTCATCCAGAATGATAAGCTGCGGGCTGCCCAGCAGCGCCTGCGCGATGCCCACCCGCTGACGATAGCCCTTGGACAGGCTGCGGATGACCCGGGGCAGCACTTCTTCCAGCCCGGTGCGGTGGGCAGCGGCCAGCACCTGCTGTTTGCGCTGCGCACGCTTGACTCCCTTGAGCTCTGCCACAAAGTCCAGATACTCCTGCACGGTCATTTCCGGGTAGAGCGGAGGCTGCTCCGGCAGGTAGCCTACACAGGCTTTAGCCTGCTGCGCCTGCTCCGGCAGACGGAAGCCGGCTACCTTTACCTCGCCCTCGTTGGGCGCCAGATAGCCGGTAAGGATATTCATAATGGTGGATTTGCCCGCGCCGTTTGGCCCCAGCAGGCCGTAGATCTGGCCGTCCGGCACCGTAAACGAGAGATCCTGCACAGCAGGGCGGCTGCCGTAGGACTTGCTCAGGTGAGAAACTTCGATCACAGCAAACTCTCCTTTTATTTCAGAAGCTGTTTTGCGGAAAGCATCGTGGAACCAGCGCTTTCCGGTTTGGAACCGCTTTAGTTTAGATGGAAAATGTGTTCAAATTAAGACAATCCTGTGTGGGAAAACGAAATATTTGCCACCGCAAAAATGCAAAAATGCCGCCTCCCGAAGGAAGCGGCATGAGATAGCCTATAATTACTTACGGCCGAAACGCTTGTTGAAGCGCTCAACACGTCCGCCGGTGTCAACCAGCTTCTGCTTGCCAGTGTAGAAAGGATGGCACTTGGAGCAAACTTCGACGTGGATCTCGGGCTTGGTGGAACGAGTGTTGATGACATTACCGCAAGCGCAGGTAATGGTGCAGTCAACGTAGTTCGGATGGATACCCTGTTTCATTCTTTTCACCTCAATTCTGGTTCTGACGTATTGGGGCCATATTTAATGTATGTGCCCATCACAACCTTCAATATCGGCTACCCCGTCGAGCGGCCTTGGAAACGATTGCCTTACTATTATAGCACGAATCGGCCAGAATTCAAGAGGGAAATTTAAGTTTTTTACAGCTTTTGCAGCGTCCAGCCTTTTTTTGCTGCCAGTTGCTCCAGCTCCCGGTAAGAAAGCCGCAGCTGCGCAATGTTGAAGCCCGGCAGCTCCGCAAGGCAGCCGCCGTCCTGTACCCGGTGCAGCAACTTGCGCACCGGCAGTTCCTGCTCGCCGTCCAGCGTATCCAGCCCGGCCACATATTCTCCGCACCGGGGCAGCGGCTGCTGCCAGTCGATAGTTTTGCAGACCCTCGCAAGCGCAAGGTGGTTGCAGGTCACCGTCTGCCGGAATTCCAGTTTCATGATGCTCTCCCCTTTTGCGCCGGAGATTCACAGCTGTTCCCGGCGCGACACTATGATATAACATTTTGTTTTATATGTCAATATAACATTTCGTTATGCCTATACTTTACCTTAAATAAAGCCTTTGAGGTAAATACCATGTATCAACGTATCCGGGATCTGCGAGAGGATCGTGATCTGCTGCAAAAAGACGTTGCAGCGTATCTGAAATGTACACAGGTCTGCTACTCCAATTATGAGACCGGCAAGCGGGATATCCCCACCGAGGTGCTGATCCAGCTTGCCGGTCTCTACCATACCAGTACCGATTATATTCTCGGCCTTACGGACGACAGCGCCCCTTCCATTCCCCGTAAAGCGTAAAACTGCCCCCAAAGCAGCGCGATTTGATGCGAGCTGCTTTGGGGGCAGTCTGTTTGATACAAAAATATTTCACTATAGCCCCGCATGGAAAGGTTCTTGTAAACGCGTCCATACGGGATTATCTGTGCAAAAATGATCCCTCCCGTCTCTCCAAAGCTTCCGGAAAACAGAGCAAAAAGAAAGTCCGACAATCATTCGAATCAACGAACAATTCTGAGATTTTCAATGTCTCCGGCGGGGGTAACCCCATACTCTGTTTTCAGAAAGGGATTTTAAGTCCCTCGTGTCTGCCAGCCTTCGGCAAAGTCAATTTTCGTTCGTTGTATCGTTTGATTTTTCATTGCGAAAGAGATTTTTCCTTCGCGAACGAGAGGGATTCGCACTTTTTTGATAAGACGATATTACCACATTTTTCGCCCCATGTCAATCATGTAAAATTGTTTCATCTTGTCGTGCTTGATCCTCGGAGCGTCCGGGACCCGGGGCGTTCGCCCTGCCCAGATGCGCTCCTCAGGGTGGTGCGATGAGGGGTTGGATGATAGTTTGATTGGTGCATTGATGGACGGAATTGAGGATTGGTTACCTCTGTTTTTTGAAGAATACTTTTGAAGCGATTGGGGTTGTTTTGATGGGCAGATGGACTTGATTATTTCTTATCGTGCTATTCATTGCTATTTATTTGCTCAGTCCCTACCTTGCCTGTGCTCTCCCCTGCTGTTCTTTTGCTGAAATTTCACCGGAAGTGATTTTGAGGGATGGAATGAGAAACGTGTATATTTGTTCGATATGAAACATATATTACCTTGCGACCAGTCAGTTGCGCATATAAGCAACCGTATATCAGCCCTTGGAAACACACCTACACTTATTCATTTTACACTTTGCATCGTCCGGCACATCGATCAGTCCGAACCGATAAAACATTCCGTATATGTAAGTCACGCCCCGGATATCGCCCAGCGCTTTTGGCCGGTCAACCACTGCTCCGATCTCTTTTACATTGCCCAGCGCCAGCACCACCGAGCTCCACGCCAGACTTTTGCTGTTTTCCCGGCGGTCGATCCAAAGTTCTTTCGTGTATTCCCCGCTTCTGCCTTTTCGTATTTCATAAGAGAATGGCAAGCCGGAATAGGTTTTAAAACGCACTTTTTGATACATCAGAACCACTTCCCACAGATGCTCCTCTGTCGGCGCTGCTCGTAGCTTTTTCATTGCTCTGTATCTCCGCTGCCGCTCTGCTCCTACACTAATCTTCTCTGTTGCGGTTGTGCTTCGGTAATACACGCCCTTTTCATATGGCAGATAATATTCAAACTTTATTGTTTTTGATATAATTTTGGTAATTTCATTTTTCTCACACTTCATTTCCTTTATTTGCATCACAACCTATATGAAGACCTTCAAAAAAGACCGCGTGAACTTCTAGAGTTCAGTCCACACGGCATTTATTAAGTCTTAAGTTCTTGTTTATTTTAATTTTTCGAGGATCTCATCCGCACTCACGCCGCTTGCCAGTAGCTTTTTCAGCACGTCCTCTGCCTCGGCTTTCTTTGCGGATTCTGCTGCTTTGGTTTCAGCTTTGATCTTTTTAGCTTCGATTCTGGCGATTTCCTTGTCGATAGATTTCAGTTCTGCTTTCTTGGTTTTCAGGTCAGCTTTCAAAGCATCGATGTTCGCGGTAATGAATGCAATCTCAGCAGCGACAGCTTCCTTCGCGGACTGCTTTTCCGCAATCTGCGTTGCAAAATCAGCAGTCACAGTTTTGGGCTTATTCTTGCTACCTTTTGTTCTGGGCATAATAAATAACCTCCAGAAAATTATAGTAATTTTAGTATAGCACTCTGATAAGGCTGTTTCAATATTACGCTTAATAAATGCTTATTTTCTGGTAGGCTATTTTCAATTTACAGACTATATCCTCTATCACGAATCACATCGACAACTTCGGAAACATATTTCTGACAAGTATCGTGATCAGGGGCTTCCACCATCACACGTACCACAGGCTCCGTGCCAGATTCACGAACCAGAATCCGGCCTGTATCTCCCAGTCCTTCGGCCACTTTCTTTACTGCTGTTTGCACAGCCTCATCGTTCTGTGCCGCCTTTTTATCCGTTACGCGAACATTCTCCAGCACCTGCGGATAAATTTTCAGCGCTGCTGCCAATTCGCCCATCGGCTTCTTCTTAGCCAGCATAACTTCCATCATTTTTAAACTCGTCAGGATACCATCACCCGTACTGGCGTACTTGGAGAAGATGATATGTCCACTCTGCTCGCCGCCGATACGACAGCCATTCTTGGCCATGTACTCATAAACATACTTATCGCCGACAGCGGTCTTAGCGTAACCGATACCTTGCTCATCGAAAGCCTTGTAGAGACCAAAGTTGGACATAACTGTGGTGACAACAGTATTATTTAACAGCTTACCACGTTCCTTCATGTAGCAACCGTAAATGTAAAGGATATGGTCGCCAGTGATAACATTGCCCTTTTCATCCACACACAGGCAGCGGTCTGCATCACCATCATAGGCAAAACCAACATCCAGACCTTTCTCCACAACAAACTTCTGCAAGCCCTCAATGTGAGTGGAGCCAGCATTGTTGTTGATGTTCAGTCCATTGGGCTGATTGTTGATTACATAGGTGTCTGCGCCAAGTGCATCAAAAACAGACCTTGCAATGTTCCAGGAGCTGCCATTGGCACAATCTAGGCCAACCTTGACACCCTTAAAGGAGTAGATACCCAGAGAGATCAGGTAGCCCATGTAGCGGTTACGACCTGCCACATAGTCCACAGTGCAGCCGATATGCTCACGATGCGCAAAAGGCGGTTCCGGCCAGTCCTGGTCAAACACATGTAGCTTGCCATCGATGTAGTCCTCTACTAGCAGCAGAGTTTTCTCCGGCATTTTCTCTCCATAGCAGTCAATCAGCTTGATGCCGTTGTCGTAGTATGGGTTATGACTGGCCGAGATCATGATACCGCAGTCGAAATCATCCACACGGGCAATGTAGGCCACAGACGGCGTGGTAGTGACGTGGAGTAGGTAAGCGTCTGCACCAGAAGCCGTCATGCCAGCTACAAGACTGTATTCAAACATATAGGAGCTACGGCGTGTATCCTTACCGATAAGATACGGGCGGGTTCGGTATCTTCGTTGCGCTCACGGAGAGCATTGTAATACCAACCGAGAAAACGACCTACTTTGTAGGCATGATCGGCTGTTAAAGTAATTCCGGCTTCACCACGGAAGCCATCTGTTCCAAAGTATTTTCCCATAGTTTCGTTTTCCTCCCTCATGGCTTAAAATGTTCAAGAGTCAAAGAAATCGCCTCTCTACTCTTTTTGTTAAACCTGCCATAAATACAGAAAATAGCAACATTAAAGTCACACGAAAAAGGCTATTATTTAACACCCTTGGAATAACGAAAACGAATATTCCATGAATTAAATAAACCTCATACGCGATTGTTCCAATATATTCTAGCAGTCTGCATGTTTTTTGGTTGACCAAACCGATCAGACCACACAGCGCAAAAACAAAAGTACCTGAAATCGTTCCCTTTAATATATTGCGCAACACCAATTCGGTGGGATTATGCAAAAAGAAATATGTTGTTCCGAACAAACCCATCCACAAGAAAAGACATTCCGCAAATATACGTAACATCTTATATCCTGAACACGTATTAATAAACTTCAATATTTTTTTGCGATATAAAGCCGCCCACATACCAATAGAGTAAGATGCGTAATTTAAGCCCCAAAGGTTTGCTCCATGCACAGTGACACTAAGAATATATATAGCAATCGCCAACGCAACAAAAGATATCGCTCTATTGGAGATTTATGATTGTTAATCATATCCACTTTCGCTTGCACAATGTCAACAGCCATCACTTGATTATGCTGTGCTAACAGAACGCTAAGGGAAAGGCCGACGTATCCAGTGCCTGCTACGGCAATTTTATAATTTTTCATATTTTCATTCTCCTCACTTTTCTCTTTATAAAACAGCAATAAGCCCACGGCGGGTCGCACAAAGGCAATCCACCGTAGGCTCGATTCGTTCTCCTTAATTTTTTACTTGCTACTCATTTTGTGGGTCAAAACAGAGCTGCACCAAAACCTCCCACCTATAACCTCTGGATTTCAGCTTCTCCGCAGCCTGTCAGCAAATAAACACTTTTGTTGAACGAGTCGAGCCGTTGAAACCCTTTATTTATCGTGGTTTTTCTTGGTTGACCCTATGCGGTTGTCAAGTAAGGAACAAAAATTTTTGTAAAAAAAGCCCTACAAGGCTTTCAATCGGTTCATACACCAATTTGAGCCTTGTAGGGCTTATCTTCTTATTCATAATTCGGGTCTTAACCTGACTACAGATGGTATTATTCCAGCACACACCAATTGCCTGAACTGAAATACACCGCTCCCACGTACAGCATTTTTATGGACGAAGACCCTTTACAAGAGTCTGAAATTCCTGTTCTGTATCCACAAAGTGGTAAGGCGCATACTCACCATACGCTGTTGGCCTGCTGATTGTTACAAGCTGTACTCCCTTATATCCAACCTCTCTGTTCAATTCTCTTTTTAATTCCACCAGATGCTTTCCATGCGTCGTTTTTAGAGCAAAACAACCATGTGCATTACGATCTTTTGCTACCAAATAGCACATTATTCAGCACCTCCTTAAATTCATGTTCATTCCGAATCAATCCATTTTCATACTTTTCACGCATTATCTCCCCTGTTTCCACGGGATAATTCTTTTTGTACAGATAATCGTGAAGCCAGTTATTTAATTGCCTATCAAACAACGTATTAAATTGGATTTCTATGGGGTAATGTCTTCCACTTTTCTGATAGTACACATGGACACCCCTGTAACCATCATCCACTGCCTTTCCTTTTGCCATATCAGCAATCCGGAACGGTGAAAACTCTTCTTCTAATATTTGATCGTAGCTATCACAAAAAGCCCGGAAGCCCAGAATATCATTAAACACTTTTCGTGTCTGATGATTCGGATAGTAACGATCATACTTCAAAAGTATAGAATCCAAGCTCTTAACCCTGTAGTCTAGCGCAATATTAGAAAGGATTTCCTGTTCATCCAACCACTCAGTCATCGAAATCAGTTCAGCAATTAACAAATCCTTATCAAAATAATGCAAGTTCTTCTTCAACGGAATTCCCAAATGCGACTCAAATGATAGTGCATCTAAAATTCCCACCGATAAGCCATTCATTTTCAGCAATTGCTCATTCATAGAGATGCCCCACTGCTTATTAGGATTCTTATGTTATCGGTTTTCAACTAATTGAGCCTCGTATAGCCTATCTGCTTATTCGATATAGTTTTAGTGACCAGCTGTTTTTAGCAGCCTTATCATCACTCAAATTATATTTCGTCTGAGTTATCGCATAAGCAAGCTGGTTTTCCATCAGCATTCACTTCCCAGCAACAGGTTCAACGGGAGTGTATACTCTCCCTATTGTGCTTCCATCTTACCATAAAACGCTTTGCATATCAAGCTTACAGATATAAACTTTTCGGCATAGATTTGTCCATATTGCTCTTTTTTCGACATCATGCCGTCATTTAAATTGATGTTTTCCCCTGTCACCAAATCGTTTGCCTTCAATAGT
>ERZ773168.2893-NODE-2893-length-12658-cov-4.153376_pt1 | contig 12658 bp, 10 predicted proteins | sample MGYA00511261_ERZ773168 | MGnify/ENA primary metagenome ERZ773168 (study PRJEB29015, sample SAMEA2737855) | human gut metagenome | biome: human gut; feature: human-associated habitat; material: faeces | place: China | collected 2012 ... | reverse complement strand
TCGGACGTTATCATACTACTTTTTATACGAGTGGTGAATATTATCAGGTGGCTTAAGCAATTGTTCCACTACCCGAATCGGCGGCAGCGCCGCTGCACAGAGCTTGCCGCCGGGCGCCCGCATGGGTCGTGCGCTTCGCCAGGCAGAATCGTCAAAGCCCGGTTGATCCCAGCCATCCGGCAGCAAACGCGCGTCATATTTCTCCCCATACCAGATACTGTCGTCCACCGTCGGCCCGTCGATGGTTCTCCAATCCGGACTGCTCGTGACCGACTGACAGCTGCCGTCCGCCGTCCAGATCATCAGCTGCAACAAGAGCTTGGGTTCATCCTGCTCTGCCATCACGCCGATCCAGTCCTGATGGTAGCTGTAATACCCGCGCCCCAGCTCTACGCCAAGGCAATTTTTTTCGGGCCGCAGCAGTGCAGTGACATCCAGCGCATGATAGTAGACCGTCTTGTGGTATTGGGAATATTCCGTCCGCAGCACCGCGTCTGTGGCTGGCTGTCCATTGATGGTACATACGCCATAGCCAAGGCCGCAGACATACAATCTGGCGCGCTGTACAGGCCCTGCCACATCAAATTCTTTTCGAAGCAAGGGCGCAGGACCACGACGCTTGGGGGTTCCCCACGGCTCGTCTCCATATACGCCGGTCACGGTTGCAGGAATATGGCCTTCCGCCCGCAGGACTGTCCAGGCTTCATCCGTTGGGAGGCAGGTTTCCACACCGTCTTCGTCTCGCAGCAGCAGCTTCCCGATGGCGGCGATGCGGCCTTGCCCGTCTGCCGTCACACGAAACAGCAGCGTGTTTTCGCCTTCCTGTATGTATTCCGTGAGATCAGCATAGCGTACCGGCGACGTGCCGTCCTGCTTCCACTCGGTATTCATTCTGCGGCAAAGCTTTCCATTGCAGAACAGCTCCCAGCACCCAAAGGCCGTTCCGTCAAAAACTGCCTGCTGCAAGGGCTTTCCGATGAAAAAAGAGCAGCAGAAATCCAGCGTTTGGCCGGGCTGCCCATGGCAGCCAATCCAATGAAGTCCATCCAGCGGATTATAGTCGCAGCTGCCACCAATCCACTGTGCTTTCCAATCTGACGGCTGCAGCAAGCCCATCTCAAAACGCGCCTCGCCGCTCCAGTCGGAGGGCATGTCCTCCTGATCCCATACCATGACGCGCCAACGATACCGTGTCATACTGAGAAGCGGCTCTCCTCCATACGGAATCTGCAGCTGGCGGTCCGAACAGACCTTCCCGGTATCCCATACTGTATTGCCGCTGTCATCCATAACGACAATGCGATAAGCGCTCTGATAGCAATTCCCACGCTGCGCACAAAGCATCCACTGAAACAGGGGACGCGGCGTGTCGATCCCAATGGGATCGACACACGCATTGATTTTCAGCGCAACCGGCGTCATATGTGTATTCACGGATTCTGGCATAAGTTTCTCCTCAGCACTTTATTCACACGTTGATAAATCGTAAGTGTTAGTAGTTCTCGCCAAAGTAACCGTTCCTCCAGTTTCAATCGGTACAACAATGTTGAACAAACCGGAAACAGCTGTTCCATTGATATACCAGTCTGTATATGGGCTGTTGTTTTCAAGCGCCCGAATTTGGACAGAACTGTTGGATGCCGTTATTTCAAGTTTCATTCCCCAATAATCAACTGTATTCAGAGTCAATGATGTCATGCCGGAAGATGGGAACTTTGGAGTAACATGCAATCCATCTTTATCCGCATGGATGCCCATAAAGCCATCCTTTGCAGCAACTGGAACAAGACCGCTTTCAGGAAACTCGCCCCAAATACCAACATTTCCTTCACCGCCGTGCTGATTCTTTTCTCCATAATACAACAGATTACCGCCTTGCAGATGCTCAATATTGAACCGGTTTACCAATGCTTCGAGACGGCTATATGCGTTATCTGCGCCATAGGTTTTCAACCGGCACATAAGTTCATAATACATCGTATAGAAGTTTGCGCCACCGTTCTGGAGTTGGTCTGTCCCAAAGATACCGCTGCTGTTATATATTGCTACATACCAGCCACCCTGAGAATTGTGTACATTGTTGAACATAGTAACTCTAGGCGCAAACTGGAACGCTGTAAATGTATCTGCCGAACCAGATGACGTTGGAGTATTACTTAGGAAGTTCATAATTGCTGTTGCCTGATTGCTATCTGCAAGGCCGTAATTGAGTGCTTCAAGGTTTAAGTAGACGCAACCGTAATCATGGATATTCCCATGTACATCAATAACTTGAACATAATGATTTTCGTCCCAGAAGGCATCGTTATATCCCTCCTTCAAATCATTTGCATAATCAATCAATTCAGCTGCCCGCACTGTATCTCCCAACATCTGCTCAATTTCCGACATCCTCTTCAGCGCAATATAGCAGTAAATATTATCATACGCACTCTTATAGCCATAGGGAGTAATATCCCAATAATTACTGCCTATACTGGTGTTGGTCCCATCATGATCCGAGTTGCTGATAACAAATAGCTTGGATTGAGAATCATACTGGCTCAACAGATAGTTCATTCCCAATCGCATTTTAGCTATGTTGGAGTTGAGATACTCCAAGTCACCATTGTAGATAAAGTAATTATAAACCGCATTAATGTAATTTGCTGTTGTCATAAGATAGTGGTTGCTGTCTCTGTCTGTAGGGAACGGCCATCCCTGCAAGTTATCCCAAGTCCAAATATACCCATTTGCATTTTGTGAAACCTCTGTAGCCCTACTTAAGTCCTCCGAAAGATAGTTATCCTCCCTCCAAGCACGTGTTAAGCTAACCCATTCCCACCAGTCTGGGTTTGTGCATCCTGCTTCTCTTGCATAGCCAAGCTCATACATCATTTCGTTCAATGCCATGGTAATCTGGCTATTTCCACCTTCATACCGCGCAAAGTGACTAGGCGTAATATCGCCAGCATTGCTCAGTTCAATAGTAAGTGTGCGCACAAACGTTTCGCCATTGTTTATTGTAACTGTTTCAGCATTAGGTTTACGGAAATAAAGGCGCAAATTATCAACGCTACAAAGCGGACTGATGTATTCAGTATCAGGGATAAATCGAAGATTAAAATTATAGCCGTTTGTTCCCTGCCAATCGATCCATTCTCCATCAAGTCCTAATGACTCGATATCTTCTTCTGACATACGTTTGAATGCATATGCCGAATGGTATCTGTCAGAACTGGAAACCATTTTTGAGAACGGAACTTTCAGAGAACCTGCCGGAGACGCCTCAACAGAATATCCGTTATTTTCCCACAGCATATCCATAACAAATCCAACGTTTTTAAGTTCCTTATTGTTCCCATACGAAGTAATTGTAAACGCACTGGTCAAACGACTTTCTTCTAATTCAATCGTCCAAATTCCAGACAAGCCTGAGGTCGAAAACTGAATGTTTCTGATTTGAAGAGTATTGCCTGTAATCGACCAGTCAACATCTGCTGACGTGCCGCTGTATGAACTCCCATTATAGTCAAACGAAAGAAACATATTTCCGTTAATGAGGTCCTCGCTGTAATTCGACATGCCGCTCGGGTCAAAACATAGTGTGTCAATAAGACCTGTTGTGCCACTCAGATAAAAGTACCCATTACTGAGTGTATATCTGCATGGCTTATCAAGAAGTGCTAGCCTGTCAAGTTCAGAATTACCTGTTCCACCAGTCGTTGGATCAAATCGCAGTTGGGTCACAATCCCGCTCCATGCACTTGATGACGATAGATCCACGCGAAGCGTATGCCATTTCCCATCAGCAATTGTTGAAAAGCTTAGGGCCCGTGCCTCTGAGAATCCCTCTCCACTCCTTGCCCAATACAGTTTCGCATCGGTGTTTCCTGTCTCATTTTTGTACGTAATCTCAAAATACTGATATGTAGTCGTATCGATAGAAAGCGTCGGGCTCGTGATGTTCGGGTCCACTCGATTTGGGATATGCAATGTATATCTGCCATTTGCCACACATATCGCATCTATCTGTTCATTTGACCTCCAGCCTAACGTGTTATTATCTGTACACCACTGCCATTCTTGTGATAGTTTTCCTTCAGGTTTTCTGGTTTCTGAAAATCTTATCGAATCAATCGCAAAGTTCCCATTTCCGCCGGTTGTTGGATCCAGCCGAATTTGAGTAACCGTGCCTGTCCAATTGCTGAGCTGCGCAAGATTCACTTGACAGGTATGGACATTTCCATCCGTATAAGTCATGAAACTGACTGCCTTGCTTTCAGAAAACCCCTCTCCGTCATTTCTCCAATACAATCTTGCATTAGAATTTCCCGTTTGATTCCGATATGTAATTTCAAGGGTTTTATACATCGACGTATCTATCGAAATTGCCGGGCTCGTGATATTGGGATCTTCCGTCCCGGGGATGTGGAGCGTGTACCAACCATCCGCAACGCATGTGGCATCGATCTGGTTGTTATGAACCCACCCTTCATATACTGCCTCAGTCTGCCACTCCCATGTTGTTGCTCCAACAGCCTGTACATATAAAACTGGAATGAATGCAAGGATTAGGGAAAGAGCTACAACGAGGGAAATCATTCTCTTTTTTTTCATATCATGTTCCTCCCTATCATTGATTGAAACGCCAATTTTCTTTATTCGCTGACGACCGTTTCACCATGCAGCCACGCGCCCATGTTGACCGCCAGCAGATTCCAATTCTGAAACCCGGGATTGATCACAGGCGCGCCGGTTTCCGGGTCATAGTATTCATGCAGTTCTCCGCAGTTCTGGAGGTCCCTGCCAAACAGGGAGAGTGTCTTCTCCGCCAGTTCTGCCGCTTCGTCCTCATATCCATACTGCAGAAGCCCTCGAAACACAAGGTAATTTGTAATTCCCCAGACAGGTCCCAGCCAGCAGGATGGATTATTCGACGCCTTGACGGCATACATTTTTTCATACTTGGAAAGCGTTCTGACTCCAAACGGCGCCCAGAAGGCATTTTTATCAAGCAGGTTTTCCTTCACCATCCGCTCCGCCTGTTCCATTGTTGCGATCCCGCTCCACATGGCCAGGAACCCGGACCAGCACCCGATGCGCTGAATCAGGCAGTCCCAATGGCGGGGCGCACCGGAATGAAGAAAAACGTCCTCTTCCACGGGGAGTAAATTCAGATCCACACTATAATAAAAGCCGTCCTTCTCATCATAGCAGTGTGTTCTGATGGATTCTTTTAAACGATCTGCTTCTTCCTGATAAAATGTGACGTCCACGCCCAGCAGGCCGCCGAGGAAGCAAACCGAAGTCAGCTCCCGATACATCATAGAGCCGAAGAAGCTCATTTCTCGGCATAGCTGCTCATATAGTCATCCGCTTTCGGTACTGCGGGCGGGCGCATCTGTGTCATGGATTTTCTTTTAATGTTCATCAGCAGTTCCTCCTTCCCCGCATAATAGACCTCACGCTGGGCGCGCTCTGGCGTTTGATATGGTTCTTCAAACTTGATGCCCCATTTGAAATATAATTGCAGCTTCGTGCGCATCGGGTGTGTGCCGGTTTTCATGACAACAAACTCACCCTTCGGGAGACTTTTCAGTTCGTCCGGTGATAGAAGCGCACGCTCTGCCATCTGCAAGCTCTGGCTGTTGCTGTCCTTTCCTTTGCTGATGGAGCCGGTCAAAACGGTCCGGCTGCCGAGGGCTTTGGAGAGCGTTTCCGCCGTTTGGCTGTTGGGTGCAAAGCCGCCGAAGATCGTGTCCTGACAGTTATCGGCTATGATCTCCGCACCCTCTTTGCCGTAATTCTTTTCGAGCTGTGCGAGACTTTGAATGATCGGCACGAGCGTCAGTTTTCTGGAACGACCAGCCGAGAACAGCGGTAGAATGTCAAAGGGCGGCATCGTGCCAAGCTCGTCGCAGTAGAAGACAACACGGTTTTGCAGCTTGCCGCCGTGCTCGTCAGCTACAGAAAACAGTTCCCGTGAGAGGTTCTGGATCATCAAGCCTGCCATAAAGTTTTTTGTATTGTCTTCCTCTGGCAGCACCAGAAAAATTGCGGATTTTTCTGCCGCAAAATGTTCCGCGTCGATGGCGCTGTCGAAGCAAAGCACCTGCTCCAGCTCGGAATCCAGAAAAGCATTCAGCCGGGACAGCACTGTGGACATGACAGATGCCATACCTTGTTCGGAGGTATTGAGTGCTGCACCTGCAAACCATCTTGCCTTGTGCGTCGAGGGCAGGTTGTCCATCAAAACCTGAAAGCCGGTTTTCTTGCCCTGACCGCTGGGCGCGAGAAGCTCCTGCACCAGCTTGAACACGGACACGATATGCCGCTTTTCGTGACCGGCGCTGTCGGGTGGAACGTACTCTGCCAAGAGCAGAATAACCGACGTGAGCAGCCCCTCAGCGGCATCGTAGAAAAACGCATTCTGCCCGCGATCCTGATCGTCACCGCCCGGATTGACGATGGTTTTGGCAAGAATCTTCGCGTATTTTTCTGCTTTTGCCCGCGCCGCAAGGTTGTCCGGATGCTCCCGCGCGATGTCCATGTATCGGTTGATGAGCGTCAGCAGATTGCTCCCGTCCGAGCGCGTCGGGTTGCGAAGATCGATCACGGAAACGTGGTAGCCATAGTACTTTTTCGCAATCGTGCCGTAATTTCGTGCGAGGTCGCCCTTGGTATCCAAAGCTAGATAGCTCATGCCGCTGGCACAGGCAAATTCGAGATTTGGATACAAAAAGAAGGCGGTTTTACCGACGCCGGACGCACCGATCATCAGGCAATGCACGTCGTCGCAGTCGACCAGCGCATCGAGCTGCTTGCCGCGCTGTGTGCTGCCGAGAATCAGTCCCTGCACTTTCGGCAAATTCTTTCCTTCGCGCCATGATGCAACGTCAAACGGCACGTTTGCAAACGTCTTTTTGACCTCCTGTGTGGTCGCCCATCGCGCAGTTCCGTGCTGACCGTCGCCCACGGTTTTGGACTTGATGCCGTTGAGCGAGCAATTGTTCGTGAGAGCAGACAGCAGGACGATGAACAGGACGATCACCACACCGGCCGCGATCAACGGCGTTACAGACTCAGGCATGGCGCAAGTTCCTCCTTCTGAGCGTGGAGCAGATCGTCGTTCCAGTCTTTCAGCTCCGGCACAAGCCGCTCTGTCATAACGCCGCGTTCGTGCAGAAGCTCTGCCATTCGTTCACTGGCTTTGTGCCCAGCGTCATCGTTATCAAGACAAAGATATACCATTTTTGTGTCGGGCTTCAGCATCTGCATCACCGGAATTGGGGACGTGCCGCAGCAGGCCACATAGCTATGCTCCTGCCATTGATGCGGGTTCATGGAGATGTACGAGAGCATATCGATAGGCGCTTCAAACACATAAAGGCTCCCATCCGTGCCGGTGTGATGAAAACTGTAACGCGGGTCGCTGGACTCGACGTTCAGGCGAAATGCCTTGCCGAAGCTGTTCGTGCTGCGCAGATGTGCGTGGCGTGGGCAGTTTCCTTCGTCCGTGCCAATGAACACGGCATTATGATGCGCTGCGTCCTCATAGGGTGTGATCTCCGCGCCGTACTGTTTGAGGACGTCTTCGGCATAGGCTTCGCGGTTCAGGTGCTTGTAGATCAGGTCTGCATCCTTGCCGCCGAGAACAAATTCCAGCTCATCACGCACCAGCGCGTCCTTATCACGTATTTTTGTCTCGAAACAGTATTGCGGCAGCTTTTCAATGCGGTCGAAGACATCTTCCAGCGTCTCACACTGCGTCGCGCTAATTACCGCCTTGAATTTTGTGAGCTGCCCGTTGGCTTTCAGTTCCAGAAGGGAGTGCGCCAATTCGTTGATCCGCGGAATATCTTCCACGTCTGTCAGCAGAGTGTTCAGTTGCGGCACGATGGCATCGCAGCCGGTGAACTGCGCGTCATACCATTCCGGTGCGTCGAGTTCCTTCTGCACTTCCAACAAGCGTTCTTCCGTCGCAGGCAAGTCCAGAACGGCTGTTTTCTGCTCGTTTTCGTGGTTCATAAGCGTCAGGCGGATCATGTAATTGATGTCCCGCTGCGGCTCGTAGTCTGGCAGCGGCTGCAATTCCTCCGTGCGGACAACGTAGCCGTGCGGGGCGAACGCACCGGCTTCGCTCTCGCGCATCTGTTTGCCGATTTTTGCGTAATCCAGAAGGGCATAGACACTGTCCGGCAGGGCAGTCAACTCCGGCAGGAAATCATTGTCCGCGCAGAATTTTCCTAATTCTGTGTCTGTATGAACATCTGCAAGCACATGGCAATGATCCACATTGTGGGCCAGCATCATCAGCTCCGGAACGGTAATGATGCCGCTGTTTTCCTGCATATGATTCTTGACCTGCATCTGCAAGAGTCCTTCCAGCGCTGTTTCCTGATAGCTATCCAGCTTACTGAGCTGCTCTGTCAGAGAATTGAACTCGAAGATGGACATACTCTCGTCCAGATGCGGGGCGAGATAGTCAAAGCAGTAGAATTCATCCACCTGCCAGTAGACATCACCAGAAGACTTCGTGTGGATCTGCTCAAATGCGTCCATCATCTCATACTGGTTGACAGGGAACGTCAGCTCCACGCCGCGTTCATCGCTCGATGCGCTGCTTACCAGATAGACCTCACATACTTTGCGCAAGGGTCATTCCTCCTGTCTGTTCCTGTTCAAATCGTTCCTGCTCGGTTTGAATGCTCCACGCATCCGAGTTCCAGAGGTGGACGTACAGCTCGCTTTTGCCATCCACGCGGATCTCCCGCTGTTCGAAGCCCTCACCCCAGCCGTCAGCAGCCTGCCCCTCGAGGTACCTTTTCAGGGTTTCCAGTTCCGCACCGGTCAATTCGCCCGCTACGCGGCATTCTGCCACACCCCAGAGCTGACCGTTCCGTTCTTCCACAGTGAAAACAGCCGAATGAACCTTACGATTGACGCTGTCCGCTTCGTCATACCAGTGCATAACGCCGCGCTCCGCTTCCTCCGGCATTCGGTATTTTTTCAGCGCCGCCGCGATCTGCGATTCATACCCACGCAGTTCTTCTCCCTCCAATGTAACGCCATTTTCGTCGAGATCTCCGTATTCGTTCGGTTCATAAAAATCGGCGGTCAGGGGCATATAGAGCTTCAGTGTGGTGAGCTTCGGCGGCAGCACCGAAAAGCTGTCCTCGCCGGGGATGAGCGCCAGCGAGCGCCCATTGCTCCACTTCATATGGAGGCTTCCGAGATCGTCCACGAAGTCCACTTCGCCCTCCGTGCCGGGCGCAATGGGCGCGTAGGGGTCTTCCATGCTGTTCAGCCGGATGCGTGTGCCTTTGGGGTATTGCTCCTTGATGAATTTTACCATCTTCGTGTCCATTTTTACAGCGTCATCTCCATTCCCTGTGTATTTTCCGGCGTTTGATACTGCTTCAAATTTTCTCTTGCCCAATCCGGGAGAAACTCGTCTTTCAGGATGCCGACGAACTCGTTCCGGTTCCAGCGCGTCCGTTCACCGTCTCCGAGGCAGACGCAGAGGATGGAGCGCCCACGCGCATTTGGACTGCACCCGAAGCCGCTCTCTGCCAGCCAGAGCTGATTCTGCGGCGACCAGCAGGCTTCTTTCAGCGTGTCTGTTGAGAGAACAAGGACTTTTCCGGTGTAGTCCTGCGTGCGCGAATCGGGTTCGCAGTGTTTCTGGTCGAACAATCCAAGATTCATCACGAGTTTTCTGTACTCCGTAATGAATCCGTCCAGCACAGCTGGGTGGCTGCGAACGACAAAACAGGCATTATGTTCGGAATCTTCCGGAACATAGTGCCTGTTTGCCCATTCCTTATTGTCGGGGCGAAACCGTCCATCAAAGGAAAGTTCCTGCACCGTGTTTGCCAGAACGTGCGCTACACGCTTGTAGCCATACTGCTTGACCGCCCACTCGACCGCGCCATCCTTCAGGTGCATTCCATCGAAGTTCTGACGGATCGTCTCCTCGATGGCATTCCGGCAGGCAACATTGACGTGGTAGCTCTCTCGCCACATAGAAAGCTGGTTTCTTTTCTTGGCCTCCTGTGCTGAGTAGGGATAGAGATACTCGTGATCCTTAGTCATCATCCGTATCCTCTGTAATGACCACGGCACCGTCGATGACCTGGATGTGCAGATCCTTGCCCAGAAGTCCTGCATCCCCAAACGCCTCGAGGGGAACCGGAATCGTGATCGTATCCTCATACTCGTCATCGACGCTCTCATCAACGAGCGGAGTTTTATCCTCCGCATCCGAATTGCACAGTGCGTCCAAGGTCATACTGCGGGCGAGACGCACCATGCCCTGCAGTACATCTCTCGTTTCGACCAGTGTCATATCCTTCTTGAGAAGAATGATTGCGTTGTCCATCGTGTGAAGCTCCAGCGTGTCAGTCTCATCAAGTTTGCTCAGGATCAGGGCGGCGTGCTGAACAACAACCCTTCCGTCATTGGTGTAATTGATAAACTTCATATGGTATCCTCCTTTAATTTGTTATTTTGATTGGCCTTTCCGGCTCATGGATCAGTTCATACCGGGCCTCGCTGCCGCAGTTCAGCAGGCTCTCCAAACTGAGCTGCCAGCAGGCTTTGCGAGGATCATAGTTGGTGATGATAAGTTCACCAAAGGACGAGCCCTTTTTCTGTGAGAGCGGGTTGCTGCGCTGAAAGGATAAAATGTACCAATCCTGGTAGAGCTTGCGGATAAAGGGACAGTCGTTGTAGGACAGTACCACATAACTGTCACGGCCAGTTAGTACCTGCCAGAGCCGGACATGGAATCTGCGGAAGCGCCCCAACTTTCCGGCGATCCGATAAAGACGCTCCGTTTTGACATAGGGCGGATCGGCATAGATAAGACTGCCTTTTTTATCTCGTTCCCGAATGAGCTGCAAGGCGTTTTTGTTCTCCAGCGGCACATCTTTTAACCGTGCGGACACCGGTGGAAACAGCTTTAGGAAGCGTTCGACATCCAACCCTTTGACACCGAAAGAGTTGATCGTCCCGCTGAAGCTGCCGCGGATGGCAAGGTAATACGCCGCTGCCCGCTTTACATCGTAAAGCGCCAGCCGCTCCTGAAAGATGGGGAGCAGTTCTCCGGCTTGTTCCTCCGTAAAGCAGGACCGATCTCCCAGACATTCGATCTCCGCCTGCACATTTTGAAAGTAGACCTCCTTATGTGCAACAAAGTCGCGGTAATACTCGAAGAGCTTGCGGCTGTGGATGGGCAGGAATTTCAGTTCCCGCAGCAGAACATTGGAGCATTCTTTGATGCAAGAGAACAGGTTCACCAGCTCGGCATCCAAGTCGTTATAAATGTCCAATCGGTTTGGGTCCGGCGGCAGCGCCAGCAGCACCGCACCGCTGCCGCCGAACGGTTCCACATACTGCGTCAGCTTGGGCGGGAAAAGCTGCAGGATGTACGGTGCGATCTTCTCCTTGCTGCCGATCCAGGGAAAGGGCGGCTTAGCCATGTCCGGCCTCCTCGTCCTCACGGAACCGATCCATAGACCGTTCCAGACCGTTGATGGCCGCTTCCAGTCCATCCGCCATCCGTTTCAGCTGGCGGATGGTGTCGTAGACCTCACCGGCAGTTGTGGCGTAAAAGTAGCCACTGCGGTCGCTGGCGATGGGATGGGTCTTGCGCCGCAGCTGATTCACCAGCTTTCGCAGGTCGGTTCCGCTGACATGGAGCGTCCGCTCCAGCTCCGTCCCACCGACGCGGTTTTTCCTGCCGGAGCAGGAGCCTTTGAGATACGCCAACAGTTGTTCATCGCGCATGTTTTCTCCTTTCCGGGGTGATTTCCCGAAAAAGGGCATAAAAAAAGAAGGGGCCGATCCCCTTTCGGAAAATCGGCCCCTAAAATGATTTTTAATGGCTTCTGCGAGCCAAGGTGGTATTACTTCATTTTTATCTTCATTTCCTGAGATTCCTGCACTGGCGACAGCATGGGCTGATAGTCCGCGCGGTGCAGCAGGCCGTAGGGTGAAAGCACTGCGTTGTCCTCCCTGATGAGGTCGCAGCCATAGGCGTAGAGATTTACATGGGAAATCAGCAATTCCACCGAGTGGTCATCCGTCATGAAGTGAAGCTGGTCGATGGCCGTTTCCTGGGGCGAGCTGATCTCCGGTGTGAGGACGTAGTCATCCAGATGCTCCGTCAAGCCTATGGCGGTTTCGATGTCCTGCACCTCAAACTGCTTCAGCAGAGCCTTCAACTTTGGAAGCTGCTTTTCAGGAAAAGGAATATCCTGCACTGCTTTGGCGAACTCGTTGAACGCCTCCAGTTCAGAGGGGAGGTCTGCGAAAAAGGCAGCGTTGGGAAGAATACCGTCATAGTTGAGGACAACGGTGTTTTCCCAATTCAGGGTGCCGAGCTGCTCCTGCGCCGCAGCCAGCGCTTCTTCTGACGCCGGAATATCCAGCTCCGTCGTGCGGTTACCTCCAATGTCGGGATGCAGTCCAAGCGTGAGCCGGAAGAGGTATCCCGGCTTTTCCGGCAGCGTCTTTTGGACGGGCGGTGCGGTTGTCAGCTCGCCATCCCGCAGCACATACAGACTGTTCACAAAAACGCCGTTTTCGCTGCACCGCATCATTCTTCCGATGCCGGCAAAGTCCAGCATCTCGAATACCGCATCCGATATGCCCTCCAGTTCCGGCACAAAGT
>ERZ773168.2887-NODE-2887-length-12677-cov-3.647599_pt1 | contig 12677 bp, 12 predicted proteins | sample MGYA00511261_ERZ773168 | MGnify/ENA primary metagenome ERZ773168 (study PRJEB29015, sample SAMEA2737855) | human gut metagenome | biome: human gut; feature: human-associated habitat; material: faeces | place: China | collected 2012 ... | reverse complement strand
TAAAACTTGCTTCACAGCATCCTCTTGCTCCATTTTTTTCGGTGCAATAACCCATTTGGGGTGCATTGAACGCACATAGTGAACAAAATCGCCAAGCACATCGTTGTCCTCGGTTGTCCACCAATGCTGCATTGAGTAATACTTATAGCAAGGCGTAATACCACTGTCCACATACCAAGACGTCGCGATCTCATATCCAATCACAGAGTCTCTCTCCGCTTCCGGTATCACCTGAATGCAAGTCTGTACAGTCTCATACCGACTGTACGAGATATCTGTAACATATCCCTTATAAAACGGACCACCTGCAGAATACAAGAAGCACGGAAAATATACGACCGTTATCATCAGTACGATCCAGTACCCCCAGCTCTTCGCCCGGAGTGCTCTGTGCCATTCTTGACGAACATCTGGAATCAAAACTGCTACTGCCACTACATACAAGGGAATACTGAGAATGAAATAATGCGCATAGCTGTTTGTAAACAACAGTGCAAGCAGGCACAATAGCGCTCACCAGCAACGCTCGCCAAAGCGGTGCTGGTTCTTTTTTTAGCTTTACATAAAAGGCGACCACTGAAAAGACCGACGGCGCATAAAGAACCATGTAATTCGGCAGATTCTTCAACACGTTCACGTTAGAAGATGACTTGGCGTAAAAGAAATTATGTAAAAACGTGCAGTACAGCATGTCATAAAGTGCACCTTTGGCTTGAAAATACACAAAAACAGGTGCTGCGACTACTACAATTCCCAGTATTCCCACTGCCAAATTGCTGAGCAAATTACAAAACTGCTTTTCACGAATAAGATGAATCATAATGCAGAGGATCATAGTACAAATCACAAGCGCATTATTAACACGTGAAAGCGCCAGCAGCCCAAAGCAAACGCCATAAACGAACGCATAAACCGGCGGATGCTTCAGTAATCGGGAAGTATAATAGCGGACAGATAAATACAAACACAAAAGAACCGGAAGCATACTATAGTCTTCCGTCAGATTTCCATGTCCAAACAGATATAAATATACAATTCCCGCAGCCAGCAGAGGAAGCAAAGACTTAGACCCTATTTCTTTGCAGATCTCCTGCGCCAAAAATACGCACGCTATGGTCATGAGAGACTCCAGCAGCCACACTCCGGTTCTTCCTGCAATTCTCCATCCCAACGCTTCTATCAGAAAATGGATTGGGCCTTTGTGATCAAACAGATCCGCATAGCACACTTTTCCTTCGGTCAAACCTTTGCCGATCAGCAAAAAAATCGCAGAGTCTCCATTATTGTAATAGGGATATAGCGGACTTGTGCTCGCAGCACACACCAACATCACTGCGAATACGCACATCGTTGTCAGAAACAGATGTACAAGCTTCTGCTTCCGGTCTATGTGTAAAGACAACATTTTCATGCCTCCCAAAAAAGAGCAAATTACCTGGCCTTCCGCTCAAAGGAAAACAGATCCGACGGCGTCATTTCGTTTTTCTGTGCACATTGAGAAATAACAAACGCCAAAAGCAATGGGATATAAATATAATAATCCATGCCTTCAAAGCAGGTTCTAAGCAATGCCAAAATCGCAAAAGCATAAGGGACATATCCTCGTATCGTTTTCAAGCATGACAGATAAAATAGGATCAAAATCACCAGGCCAACCACGCCTGTCGCAATAAGATACGTGGCATAAACAAAATGTGCTCCTAATTGCCCGGTCTTCAGTTGGCTCTCTTCATAAGTAAATCCGGCGCCAAAAATTTTCTCAAATGTACCCATTCCGGAATATGTGCGAAATGCACGCCGAATCCCCTCGTCACGCCCAGATGTGCTCTCACCATCGATCAAGCGGCTCAACGAGCTGTTCTTAATCAGATACCAAAGTACGATCATGCCGAGTATCGTAGAGATAACTAACACGATATAGCGCAGCCTATCTACCTTTCGAATCTCAACATACTTCCCGTAAAGCGAAATTACCATTCCAACATTCGCGCACAAAAACGCTCCTCGACACTGGCTGTAAAGCAAAGCATATATCACCACGGAAAAGCATATAAACACAACAAAGCGCGGCACATTTTTCCCGTGCACAAGGTACGTAAGGCCAAGAACCGCTCCGATTGCATAGCAATACGCATTCAAATTTCTATTGTACTCCTGATAAAACAGCTTCACGTGACCATCGACAGCCTGCGAAAAATCCATAAATGGATTGCTGAACAGCAGGACGGTCGCGCAAATGACAGCTGCAAAAAAGCACGCCATCAAGATCCAGCGGATTTCCCGGCAATTCCACTTAGTCCCCGCAACTGTAAAAAACATGAGCGCATACAGTGCGTTAGCACTACCTAACATCAGATTCTCCCGCTGCCAAGAGGTCATCGCCACAACCGCCATACAATAAATTGCCAAAAACAGTGAAAGTGTTCGCGCGCAGCAGCTTCCAGCCCCATATTTCACCATCTGTATAAACAGCAAAAAAATGATTATCGGTCGAAATAGCTGCGACATTCCATCTGGGATGATCTGGAGCACAATTTGCGATAAAACAACAAAAAACACAATGCAGACAACCGCACAGCCTAAAGATATTCTCTCTGATTGGTGATTTATATCGGGTATACGCTTGTCATTACACATAATCAATTATCCTTTGCTATACCACATACATAGCGCATTTGCGCTAAACACAATATCGAACTTTTTTTGAACAGCGCGCTTCGCATCGAAATCTCGCCCGGAGCATTCAAGCACCGCCTCTGCCCATACGGTGTCCGGCGCGCGCAGCGGCAGATACGTCACGCGGCCGGAAGCATTTGTCTCCTCCGGCACAACGTCGGAAGCAACGCAGGCAAGCCCGCTCGCCTGTGCCTCGACCACCGCCATGCCAAAGCCCTCATAACGCGACGGAAACAAGAACACATCCATCGCCTGATAGGCGCGCTCCACATCCTGCATTGCCCCGGCAAACACGACCCGGTCGGCGATCTCCAGTTTCTGCACCATCCGGCGCACATCTGCCTCCAGCTCACCGTCACCGACGAGCAGCAGTGCCGCATCCTGCCGCCTGCGGCAGAGCGCTGCAAAGACACGGAGTATCTTTTCATGATTCTTCGCCGCCGTAAAATGTCCGACATGGCCAACCACAAACCGCCCATCGAGCCCATAGGCCGCACGCATTTCGCTGCGCACCTCCGCTCGAAAAGCGAAGCGATCACAGTCGATCCCGTCCGGTAGGACATGACAGCGTGCGTCACGCATCGCCGCATCGCCGAACACGTAGCGGCAAGCTTTCTCTGAGCAGCCGAGCAGCAGTGTCGCATACCGCCGGATCAAAAGCTGCATCCCCCGCTCATATGCCAGCCGCGGCAAGCTGCGGGACTCACCCGTGTGCGCATTGTGCGCGTGGGCGATGCGCACCGGTACCCCCGCGTGCTTTGCCGCACGCAGTACAAGTCCGGAATAGAAGAACACATGGCTGTGCACCACCGCGAACGGGCCACTGTCTTGGAGTACATCCTGTAAATTGTCAATCAGGCTGTGTGCAGGATCAAAATAAAAGATCCGGCCGCCCATGGCGAGCACTTGCTCATCAAAAAGTCCGGTTTTCCCGGACGTCATGGCAAAATCGAACTGGAATCGTGTCCGATCGATATGTCGATACACGTTCATAACAAAATTGGACACGCCGCCGGAATCGAGCGCGCCAAACACGTGCAGGACACGAATCGGCTCTGTCATACGCCAGCTCCTTCGGCAGCGGCCGCAAAGGCCGCATAAAATTGTGTGCGCTTGCGCGCAAGCGTCTCTTTTTCAAATGCCTGCGCGGCGGCAAAATTGTGCTCCGCCATGGCCGCCATCCGCTCCGGAGTGCAGGCGTCCAGCAGGCGCATGATCCCGCGCACGTCCTTCTTGGCAAAAATACAGGCGTCACCCAGCAGCTCCGGCATGGCGCCGACCTTGGAGGCGAGACACGGCAAGCCGCGGCTCATCGCCTCGATGAGCGCACGGGGCATTGCCTCGACCGTGCTCGGCTGGATATACAGATCCAGCCCGTCGAGCCACGGGAAAACCGCATCGTGCGGCAGACTGCCCGCAAAGACGACCTGCTCGGCCACACCCAGCCGCTGCGCCAGCTCCCGGAGCGCAGTCGGGTCTCCGCCGCCGGCAAGACGATATTCCACGTCCGTCCGACCGGCCGCCTTCAGCCGCGCCAGCGCCTCGATCACATACCGCTGCCCCTTAAAGGCCACGTTCACCGCCGCAGCCGTGCCCAGAACAAGCTTGCCGGAATGAGTGCGGATCTTTTCCAGCCGGCGCGCCAGCACGGCGGCATCTGCCGGCGCAAGCTCCACGTCCGAAACAGCGGCCGAGATCCCGCGCGTGGGATACCGGCGCTGCAAAAATGCATTCGTCACATACACCGCATACGGTGCGTGGCGCATACACCAGCGCATACGCAGCCATGCGCCTGGTGCAAGCACCTTTCCGCGCAGACTGTGGTGCGTCAGGCTGTCCCACGGGCAGCCGACGGCCTCGGCCAGAAACGGCTTGCCCATCCGGCGGCAGAAGCGCGCCGCGATCGTCCCGGATTCCGACGGCACGCGGATGATGACCGCGCGCTCGGGCGTGATGCTGCGCGTGATGATCTGGCGGATCTCCCGGCAGCGCCGGAGGCTCAAAAACGCGCGCAGGCTCTCACGCCGGTCCGGATAGAACACGACGCGAATGCGCGCATCGGTCAGCCGGTTCATCCGGGCGAGCGTCTGCACATCGTCGGGGCTGACAGGCGCTCTGCGCATAACGAGCGTGAGCGTGTCAAACTGAGCGAGATAGCGGTCAAAGATCTCCTGAGAGAACGCACTTCCGGTATAATAATTTCCGTCGCGGTCGCAGGCGATCTTGTCATCATACACATACAGCAGGTCCATCGTTGCTCCTCACAGCAGCGCCGCGACCGTCTCGGCCACGACTGCCTTTTTGTCAAAATTGCGCGCGATCCAATCGTGCGATGCCGCGCCCATCGCCGTCCGCTGCGCGGGGGACAGCTCGAGAAACCGCCGCATCGCGGCATAGAGCGCGTCCGCATCGCGCGCGGGGCACAGATACCCGCTCACACCGGGCTCGACCGCCTCGCGGCAGCCGGGAATGTCGCTCGTGATGAGCGGACGGCCGGAGGCGGCAGCCTCCAGCAGCACGTTGGACATCCCCTCGTGATACGACGGCAGCACGACGCAGTCCGCCATGGCGTAAAAGCGCTTCATGTCCGACTGATAGCCGTGGTACTTGACCACGCCGGTCTGCTCCAGCTCGTCCATAAGGGGCTTGTAGCCTTCCTCAAACGAGCCGACGATGTGAAACTCCACACCGTCGCCATACGTCTGCTTCATCCGCTTTGCGGCGGCAAACAGCTCGTCCACGCCCTTTTCGTGCATGACGCGCCCGACGAAGAGAAAGCGCACCGTCCCCTCCTGCGGATAGGGCTGGCAGGGGTAATCCTCCAGATTGACGCCCGCGCCATGGAGCACAACATCGCGCCCGCGCGGGACAACACCGGTGGCTGCAAGGGTGTCGCGGTTTCCGGCGTTTTCGAAAAACACGACCTTTGCCCCCGCCAGCACCGGCTTATAGAGCGTCAAAACAAACCGCTTGAGCCAGCCGCCGTTTTCGATCGCGCTGCCGAGACCGGTGATGTTGACGGCATAAGGAATGTGCAGCGCCCGGCAGGCAAGGCCGCCGTAAATATTTGGCTTGATGGTGTAGGTCAGCACCAGATCCGGGCGAAGCCGCTTCAAGATCGCGCGGTACTGCCCCAGGAGCTTTGCATCGCGCGCAGGGTTCATGCCGCGCCGGTCGATGGGCGTGTCAATAAAGCGGCAGCCAAGCTGCACAAGCTCCGAAATGAAACCGCCGTCCGGCAAAGAGATATATACCTCGTGTCCTGCACCCAAAAGCGCTGCAAGCAAGTCCTTTCGAAAGCGATACAGGCCAACATCGTTGTTGGCAAGCACCAGAATCCGCTTATTTGATTTTTCTCGCAGGGATTCCGACATAGGTTCCACTCTCCTTGATATCATGAATCACCACTGCACCTGCGCCAATAGTAGTGTCCGGTTCTATTTTTAACCCCTGAATTACTTTCGTACCGGTTCCCAAGAGGCTCCTCCGGCCTATAACCACTTTTCCTGAAACACTTACTCCAGGATGAAGCGTGCTATAATTTTCCAGCACTGAATCATGGCCTATTGTTGAGTTCAAATTCACAATACAGCCATCACCTACTTGCACATTGACTGTCAAAATAGTTCCTGCACAACAAATGCTGCCCGCCCCAATTCGGCTTCCCTTCCCGCAAATTACAGTTGGATCTATCAGGGTGGCAGGTTCAAGACAATAATTATTCTTCAATCTGTTGTATATCGCCTCTCGCGCTTTACTATTTCCAATTGCACATACCACATATGATGGTTTGTCGTATCGAAGTAGCCAGTTGATGTTCCCCAATACGCAACATCCGTCAATTTCTGGAAGGCCCTCCGCATCATCCACAAAGCCTAAAACTTTCCACGTTGGTTGGCTTTGGTTGATTCTTTCTACAAGCCAAACGACTTCCCTTCCAAAGCCGCCAGCACCAACTATAATTAAATCTTTCATATCACAATAACCTTTTCACTCATGAACCGCAGCCTCCGTTCCCGTAAATGCTTCCATCGTTGCGCTGCCTTCAGCGCTGATCCCTTCGCGGGCGAAGACGCAGCGGACGGTCATGAAGATGATCTTCACATCCAGTGCAAAACTAACATGGTCTACATAGTCCACGTCATAGGCAAACTTTTCTTCCCACGTCGCAAGGTTTCGCCCGTGCACCTGTGCCCAGCCGGTGAGCCCGGGGCGAACGTCATGGCGGTGATGCTGCTCTTCGCTGTAAAGCGGCAGATACTTCACCAGCAGTGGTCTTGGCCCCACGATGCTCATCTTTCCGCGGAAGATGTCCCACAACTCCGGCAGCTCGTCGATGCTCAGCGCGCGCAGCTTCTTTCCAAAGCCCGTCAACCGCTCCTTGTCCGGCAGCAGCGCACCGGTTTCATCCCGCGCGTCACTCATGCTGCGGAACTTGTGAAGCATGAAGATCTTCTCATCCTTTCCCGGACGCTCCTGACAGAAGATCACAGGGCTGCCCAGCTTCACGCGCACAAGAATCGCCGTCACCAGCAGCAGCGGCGACAGCACGATCAGCGCGCACCCGGACAGCAATATGTCCAGCAGGCGCTTGATGTATTTTTCATAAAATCCAGCCTTATGCTGCATCAGAACATCCCCCGAATGACACTGCACACACGGTCCACATCGTCCATGCTCATCTTCGTATCGCTGGGTAGGCACACGCCGCGCGCAAAGAGGTCGTCGCCCACCGGCGCATCGCTGACGCTGACAAAGGGGCAGCCTGCGAAGACCGGCTGCAAATGCATGGGCTTCCAGAGATAGCGCCCCTCGATGCCAGCCTCGTTCAGCTTTGCCAGCATTTCACCGGGCGTCACATTGCATCCCTTGTCCAGCAGGGCGACGGACAGCCAGCGGTTCGATTTCGCACAGGGGAGCTCTGGCTGCATGGTGAGCGGCAGGCCTTTCAGGTTTTCGCAGTAGCGTGCAAGGATGGCCCGCTTCTGCTCCACGCGCAGCGGCAGCACCTTCATCTGCCCGCGCCCAATGCCCGCGCAGATGTTGCTCATGCGGTAGTTGTAGCCGATTTCCTCGTGCTGGTACCACGGCGCGTTCTCGCGCGCCTGCGTGGAGAGCTTCAATGCGTGCTTCGCCTCATCCTCCGTCCGGCACAGCAGCATCCCGCCGCCAGAGGTGGTGATGATCTTATTGCCATTGAAGGAAAGAGCGCCGAAGTCACCAAAGGTGCCGCACTTCTGCCCATTGTATGTAGAACCCAACGCCTCTGCTGCGTCCTCAATCAAGGGAACATCATGCTCGCGGCAAATAGCGGTAATTTCGTCCAGCTTCGCGGGGTTGCCGTACAGGTGAACGACGACCACCGCCTTGGGCGTGCCGTGCAGCGCAAAGGCACGGCGCAGAGCGGCGGGGTCCATATTCCACGTCTCCCGCTCGGAGTCGATGAACACAGGCTTCGCACCGCAGTAGGCAACGGGGTTGGCCGAGGCGGAGAAGGTCAGGCTCTGGCAAAAGACCGTGTCGCCTGTCTTCACGCCTGCGAGGATCATGGCAAGGTGCAGCGCCGCCGTACCGGCAGAGAGGGCGACGGGATAGCCCTTACCCATGTAAGCGCCCATCGATTTTTCAAACTCGTTGACATTCTCACCCAGCGGTGCGATCCAGTTCTTCTGAAACGCGTCGTGGATGTATTCCAGTTCATAGCCCTCGTCCGACATGTGCGGGCTGGCCAGCAAAAGTCGTTTATCCATGTTCTTCTCCTATGTTTTTCGTCCACCGGATGCCCAAATATGCTTCGGTCGGGCGTATTCGCTTCAAAAGCGCGACAAAGCCGCGTCATTCCTTTTTGCCGCTGTGACGTGCAGAAATGCGCAAGTTCATCGATCCATGTATATTGCCGTCTCCCACCCGAAAAACGTTGGGATTACACCATTTTTATTTCTTAATTGTACTACATGTGGACAAAAAACGCAATGCCTGACACGCGCGAAAAAGTGGAGTGGTTTTTCTATGAAGCATTTTGCTTTTCCTCGTCCGGCAAATCATTTTCCGGTTGCACACGCTCAATCCATGTGGTACAATGTTATTCAATAAATAAAATTCAAAGTTTATCGCAAGTGGTAACTCGGTAAAAAAAGTATGACTTGCGCAGAACGGGGGGGATCAGATGAAAGCACCGGACAATCACGCGCAATCCAGCTTTTCGAGGATCAGAAGATCCGCGTGGCGTGGGACGCGGAACGAGAGGAATGGTACTTCTCCGTCGTGGATGTGGTCGGCGTTTTGACAGACAGCCCCGACTACAATACCGGGCGAAAATACTGGAACAAGCTGAAACAGCGTCTGAAAGAAGAAGGCAGTGAACTGGTGACAAACTGTCACCAGTTGAAAATGCAGCGCGGTTGCCGGAATGGACAGAGCACGCCGAGAAGACTGCAAATGGAAAATGAATCCAAGCTCAGCTACCGAGAAATTCTCGGCAACTGCCGTCGATGGGCGGCATACATCTCCGACTTCGACCGGGAGATGGCAAAATACTTAAAAGGCGGTGAGCCGACATGACCGAAACATTTGACATCGCGGGCTATGCCCGCATTTCCGTGGATGATGAGCAGGAGCAGAAGAACATTTCCATCGAGAACCAGAAGGCCATCATCGAGGACTATGTAAAAACCCACTTCCCCGGCAGCACGCTGACGTTTTTTGAAGACCGCGACCGCTCCGGCTACACGTTCGAGCAGCGCGAGGGCTATCAGGAGATGCGCCGGGGGCTGATGCGTCACAAATACGACATTCTCATCATCAAGGACTTTTCCCGCTTTTCCCGCCGCAACTCGCGCGGGCTTGTGGAGCTGGAAGACCTGCGCGACGCGGGCGTGCGCATCATTTCCATCGGCGACGGGGTGGACTTCCCCAATGACGACGACTGGCTGAAAATCCAGTTCCAGTTCCTCGTGAACGAAATGCCCGTCACGGACACCTCCCGCAAGGTGCGCAGCGTTGTGAAGCGGCGGCAGAACGACGGCGAGTGGATCTGCGCCGCGCCCTACGGCTATCTCATCACCGAGGACAAGCAGTTTGAGATCATCCCCACCGAAGCCGAGACCGTCCGCAGGATTTTTGACCTCTACAGCAACGCCGGTTGGGGCTACAAGAAAATCGCCAACTACCTCACCGATCAGGGTGTTCCCACCCCGCGTATGTCCGAGCGGATGCGCAAGGAGGCGGCGGGCAAGAAAACCAAGCGCGAGGCCAAGAACGCGTGGGCCATCGCCACGGTGCAGGGCATTCTCGACAACGATTTCTATATCGGCACGCTCCGGCAGGGCAAGTATACCCGCGCCAAGATCAACGGCAAGGAGATCAAGCGCAACGATGATGAGCACATCGTCATTGAAAACCACCATCAGGCCATCATCGACTACCGCACCTTCGCCATCACCCGCGCGCTGCGGGAAAAGCGCAGCCGCAGCAACTACCGCGGTGTGAAGATCAACGACAACGTGTACTCCGGCTTTTTGCAGTGCGGCGACTGCGGCAGTCCGCTGTTCGCCATGAGCCGCAGCGATTTGGCCCCCGCCTACACCTGCGGCACCTATCACCGGCGCGGCCTCAAGGGCTGCACCAGCCACCATATCCGCGTCGATCGGCTGGACGAGCTGCTGAAAGGCTATGTGCGCAAGCTGGCGGACAGCTCTGCCGCCATGCTGGCGCAGCTCAACGAGGAGCTGAAGCGGGAGACCGAGCAGGTGGCGGAAACGGAGCAGTCCGCGGACAATCTGGCGGCGGTGCTGACCGATCTCACCGAAGAATTGAAGGTGACGAAGCGCCAGCGCATCCGCGAGATCATGAAAAAGCCGGAGCAGGAAGCCTCCATCGAGGCACTGTATGACGAGATGGAAGCAGACCTCCAGAAGAAGATCGACGGCATCCACCACCAGATCGACCTGCTGAGCGATAAGCGCAACACCATCATTCAGGTGAACCGCGTGGCCAAGACCGCCATCGACGTGTTCCGCGACATTCTGGAAAAGGACAAGCTGGAGCGAAACGATTTGGAGCTGCTGATCGACAAGATCCTCGTCTTTGAGGATCATCTGGAGATCAGGCTCAAAGCCGACATCGACACGCTGCTGCGCTGCGGCACGCTCCCCGCGGAAACGGAGGACGCCGCAAATTTTAGTGAAGGCACGGAAAATATCGAAAACACGCTGATTCAGTCCTCAAAAGGCCGCGAGGACAAGGTTTTCCGTGTCCATGTTATCAGTAACGGCGACCCGTTGGAGATCTACACGAGCAAGGACGGGGAGGTCATTTTTAAGAAGTATTCGCTCATGGGCGGCGTAGATGAGTTTGCCGCGCAGCTGTGCGACACGCTGAGCAAGTCGACCGGCACGAGCGTGGCCGTGACCGACCGCGACAGCGTCATCGCCGCGGCAGGCAGCGCGCGCCGCGACCTCATCGGCAAGCGCATCAGCCCGCAGCTCGAGCAGATCATGGAGGACCGCGGTATCTACCGCGCCGTGCCGAGCGAGCGCAGCGTGTTCGTCACCGAGTCGCTCGACCGCTACTGCGCGACCATCGCCGCGCCCATCATCTCCGAGGGCGACGCACTCGGGCTCGTGGTCTTCATCGGCACCGAGGGCGAGTCGGCCGCAGGTGAGACGGAGTACAAGCTCGCGCAGGCCATCGCAGGCTTTCTCGGCAAGCACATGGAGAGCTGAAAAAAGAGGACGGCTTTAGCCGTCCTCTTTTCCTATATAGCACCGCCTTCGTGTTGTGCATTGCAATTACTGATCGTACCACCTCTCATCGTGAATACGCAGTCCTTTCCAATATCCACAGCACCGCCATCACCATCGTCATCTCTGCAATTCGCAATGATACCGCTCTCCAAGATCAGTGTGCCGCTAGACACAGAAAAACCGCAGTTCTTATTTTGACCATCAATGGTGCCGTCAGTGCCGCTGTCCTTTATCGTTAGTGTTTTACCATCGTACACACAAAACATATCCTTGTCTGCAGCATTACAGGTCAAGGTATACCCATTCAAATCAAATGTGACGGCTCCGCTGATTGTAATTTCGCCGCTAATAGTAACATTGCCACCTAAATAGTAACTACCGTCCGACAGGTTCAAATTGGTGCCATCAAATATCGTTCAACTCTCCCAATTGTTCTCCGCCCGCGCCGCCGCTCTGGCGGCACATTGTAGAGCTTAAGCGCGCACTCCAAAAAGCGCGCGATCTTACGCTCCACGGTAAAGTACATATCGCACGGCACGGCCACGAACAAGCGCATCATGCCCGTCGAGGCGATCTCCATCTCGTAAAAGTCCTTGGCCTCCGCGTCCGGAAGATCGTCCCCGAAGATGCCCTCCAGCCGCTTCGCCGTGCTGCGATACAGGTATGCCGAGATTGACGACAGCGTGTAGGCCGTCACGTACAGCTCGCGCAGCGGCTCGGTCAGCTCGGCGATGTGGAGCTGGACAGCCGTCTCCACCGCGTAGAGCACGTGCCGCGCTGTGCTGCTCGGCCAGCGTGAACTTCCCGCTGAACATCCGCTTGTCAAGCTCGAGCAGCAGCGCCTCCTTACTGGGAAAGGCCCGGAAAAACGAGCTTGGCGGCATGCCCGCGGCGCGGGCGATCTCCGCGGTCGTCGTGCCCTCATATCTCTTTTCCAAAAACAGCTTTACGGCGGCGCGCAGCATCTTCTGCTGCGTCAAAAGTCCGCTCGCCTGCTTGCCGCGCAGCAGCATATCGATCACGCTCCTCAAAGTCTACTTGTGAGTGTAGTCACATAACAGCATGGTCCGCCGCTTTCCGCAAGAACGAACTGTGTAAATTTTTGCCCCTGCCTATATAAAAGAAGTGCGGCGGTCCTTCGACCGCTGCACTCTCTCATTTTATTTTCCTTTACAGCATCGCAAAGCGCTGTGCGCCCCTCGTTTTGAGCCAGCGAAGAAGCAGCGCTGTCACCGCGAGCGTCACCGCCGCCACGAT
>ERZ773168.2886-NODE-2886-length-12687-cov-2.924794_pt1 | contig 12687 bp, 11 predicted proteins | sample MGYA00511261_ERZ773168 | MGnify/ENA primary metagenome ERZ773168 (study PRJEB29015, sample SAMEA2737855) | human gut metagenome | biome: human gut; feature: human-associated habitat; material: faeces | place: China | collected 2012 ... | reverse complement strand
CAAAAAAGAAGAAAATTTTTGATCGCACTTTGTTTTTATCGGCTTTCACCTTGTTATCTAAGCCTTTTTTCGTCAATCCATTGAGTTAGCTTTTTAAGTTTGTTAAAATTTGCATTACTTTTTGCAATAAGAATAAAACGTAAAAAGTGAGTTCGGAAGAAGGTAGCTGGAGAGTAGGGAATTGCCCCTACGCCGACGAGGTAAAATCTTTCAGGCGCAATCGCAAGATTGCAGGGACTGTTACTGGACGAACCCTTGGAGAGATCCATTGCATTTTATTGATGTAAATGGACGCCGAAGGCGCAAAAGAGCGGTCGAATTTTCGATTGTTTTCCAAACGCTCAGGCAAAAGGACAGGGGCAAAAGACAATCGGTATTATCAAAAATATTTCTATCGGGATTCTTCTTGTCTCCTTGTCGAGTTTATTTGTATTTTAAACGACGAGGAATCATCAATGTCATTACAGACAACTTTATCTGCTATTAGCAGCTTTGTATGGGGACCGCCCCTACTCATTCTATTGTCCGGAACTGGACTTTATCTCACCCTTCGTTTAGGTTTCTTACAAATTCGTTATTTGCCTCGTGCATTGAGCTATTTATTTGCTCGTGGGGCGAATAAAGGCAAGGGGGATGTGTCTTCTTTTGCCGCACTTTGTACGGCATTAGCGGCAACCATTGGTACAGGGAATATAGTAGGTGTAGCGACTGCAGTACAAGCGGGTGGACCAGGTGCGATTTTTTGGATGTGGTTAGTCGCATTATTAGGTATGGCAACTAAATACGCTGAATGTTTACTTGCCGTGAAATATCGTGTCGTTGCCCCGGACGGGCACAGCCTTGGCGGACCTTTTTATTATATCGAGCAGGGCATGGGAAAAAAATGGACCTGGCTCGCCAAGTTATTTGCCTTCTTTGGCGTGTGCGTAGGACTTTTTGGTATCGGAACCTTCAGTCAGGTCAACGGTATCTCCTCCGCTGTACATAATTTCTTTGATCCGGCAGATGCCCACACGGTAAAACTTTTACCTTTCTTAGGCGATTATTCCTGGGCGGTCGTTATCGCCTCTTTGGTACTTGCCTTTTGTGTGGCTGCCGTACTGATCGGTGGTGTCAAGCGTATCGCAAGTGTCAGCCAGGTTATTGTGCCTTTTATGGCAATCATTTATTTTGTATTTGCGGTTGTTCTGATCCTTTGCAATATCAAGGAAGTACCGGCAGCGATTGTTACAATCGTTGAAGCAGCATTTAACCCGAAGGCAATCACCGGTGGTGTAGTTGGAAGTATGCTGGTTGCAATGCAGAAAGGTATCGCGCGTGGTATTTTCTCAAACGAAGCTGGTCTTGGTAGCGCGCCGATCGCCGCTGCAGCAGCACAGACAAAGGAGCCGGTACGTCAGGGACTTGTAAGTATGACCGGAACCTTCATTGATACGATCATTATCTGTACATTAACGGGTCTGTCCATCGTCTTAACCGGCGCATGGCAGGTAGAAGGACTCGAGGGCGTAGGCGTTACCACTTACGCATTCCAGCAGGGACTTCCGTTCCCTCCTGTTGTATCCTCCTTCGTACTTATGGTTTGTCTTGTATTCTTTGCATTCACAACTATTCTTGGATGGGATTATTACAGTGAGCGCTGTCTTGAGTACTTGAGTGGCGGTAACATGAAGCATGTAAAGATTTATCGCTGGATATACATCTTAGCTGTATTTATCGGACCATACATGACGGTTAGTGCCGTATGGACGATCGCCGATATCTTCAACGGACTGATGGCGATTCCGAATATGATCGCACTTTTTGCCTTAAGCGGTGTTGTTGCGAAGGAGACGAAGGATTTCTTCAAGAGACATAAGTCGGGAGAATACCAGGAATAAAAGAGTTTAAATGCATATCGTGGTTGAAAGCAGGATGCGTTGCATCCTGCTTTTATGTTATACTATATATACTTTTAAAGGTGATTACGGGAATTTTGCGGTGGCGGTGGTTTGGCGGATTCGGCGGCTGCCCCATTCTGAGGACACTAGTTATCCCAAATTACGAATTTGCAGAAAATCTTTGCTGGGCTTCTTCTATGATTTCTGTCCGCTCAAGCTTAGACAACGGCTCTTCGAATGTTCGCCTGAACACAGACTGTGTCCGATGGATTTCGTGTCTGCCTTACGCGGAGTGCTGAACAATACCGTGCCCGCGGGTCGTGTTTGCGACCACATAACTTAGTGGCATTCCATAATTCTATGAGGGGAGACATTAACCGAGAGCGGGCACAATAAAATTTGTGAAGTGCTCCGCTTAGGCAGACTAGAAATTTTGAGCACATCTGTGTCAGGCGGACATTCGGAGTGCCGCAGTCGAAGCATTGCTCGGACACAAAAGTTGAGCCCGGCAGAGATTTTCGCAAATTCAGTGATTTTGTCTAAAATCGTGTTCCGCTAAGGTGGTGCCCCGAGAGTCAGCCGCCCAGTGCAAGCCCGCCGCCACAAAATTTTTACACTCGGATATTATATATGATAAAATACCAGGAAACAGAACGCAAGCGTAAACAGCAACAAGACCTCATCCGAATTTCTTCAGATCAGGTCTGTATGCATGTGTAAAGGAGGGGGATGAATTTAATCTCGCCGAATGGTCGCGCGGATCAGATGTGCAGTACCCTTAATGCGATGCCCATTGGCCATCTCCGTGAGTGCCCGCGCCATCTCCATGGTTACAAATCCGCCCGTCATCTTGGCATAGCCGCGAATCGGCATATTGTAATTGAAAAGCACATTCAGATTCGGCTTACCCTGCCATTCACTTACTTTCAGCATCAGGCGAAGCACTCCGTAGAACATCTTTCCAATAATTCCTTTTCCATAATAGAGCTGACATACGGCATCATTCATGCCGATCTCGCCGCTCCAGCTTCCGTCCGGGATCGGACGACCATATAATTGTTCAAAGGCTTCGTCTCCTACCACCTTAACTTTGCCACTGAAATATTCCGGCATCTTATCTCTGCGGTACGGTCCTTCTGCAACCGTTCCGTTTACCTGCATCGGTGCCTGCAGCTGCATCGTCTCTGCATCCGTTCCGATCATGATCTGATACTCGCCGGACTCAATCTCCCATGTATTTGTTCTCGTATCGAAGAATCGGAAGGTCTTATCATCAAACGGAATCGTAACCTCCGTCTCTTCACCCGGCGCAAGCACAACACGCTTGAAACCTTTTAACTCGCGCACCGGACGGAACACCGTGTCGGACTTCTTTCCGATATACAGCTGCGCTACTTCCGCACCTGCTACATCACCGATATTTGCAATTCCAAAGGTAACCCCCTGCTCGTTTACCTTTAAATTATAATAACGAAACTTTGTATAACTGAGTCCATATCCAAACGGATAACGAACCTTCTTGTCAATCGTTGTATAGTAGCGGTATCCGACATACAAAGCCTCGCGGAACTCGCTGCTCCGCTCCTTGCCCGGATAATAATGGTAGCAGGGCGTATCCTCATAATGGATTGGATAGGTCTCATTCAGTCGCCCGGATGGGTTCACTTTTCCGGTTAAAACATTTAACATTGCGGATGCTCCGGCCTGTCCGCCGAGGTATCCGTGCACAATGCCTTTTACATACTGGTGCCAAGGCATCTCGATCGCCGATCCTGCAGATAATACCACGACAAGGTTCTCATTCACCGTCGAAAGTTCATCAATGAGCATTCCCTGCGCATTCGGCATCATCATGTGTGTACGATCCAATCCTTCCGATTCGCTGATCTCATCCAGTCCTCCGAAGAAAAGCACCACATCCGCGCTTTTGGCAGCCTCTTTTGCCTTACGCAGAAGATCCATCTTCGGCGGACGGTTTCTCACATACCCCTGCTCGTAAGAAACCATCACGATATCATACTCACCGATCATATCAAGGATTGCTTCCGGCTCCTTCGCCGGATTCACAAGTGAGGATCCAGCGCCCTGATATCTCGGTTTCTTGGCAAAATCACCGATGACAGCAACCTTGGTTCCCGGCTTAAGCGGAAGGATGTTATCCTGGTTCTTGAGAAGCACGATGCTCTCTTCCGCTGCTTTACGTGCAAGCTTATGATGTGCCTCAACATCAAAGGTCGTACCCTTTGCTTTCTCTGTCGTGCTATGCGTTGCGAAGATAAGTGACAATAATTCATCTAATCTCTGATCCAGCACTTCTTCTTTTAAGGTTCCTGCCTGCACCGCCTTCACGATATCGCGCATTCCGGATTTGCCGGTACCCGGCATCTCCAGATGACTTCCGTTCTGTACCCCGAGCGCATGATCGTTGCTACCACCCCAGTCAGAAATCACGCATCCGTCAAAGCCCCACTCATCCACAAGAATCTCCTGCAAGAGATGTGAATTCTCATTTGCATACACGCCATTGATCTCATTGTATGCGGACATGATCGCCTTCGCCTTGCCTTCCTTGACTGCGATCTCAAAGCCTGTTGTGTAGATTTCACGGAAGGTCCGCTCATCTACAATCGAATCGTTTGCCATACGGCGTAACTCCTGGCTGTTTGCCGCAAAATGCTTCGGACATGCAGCCCCTCCTTTGCTTTGCATTCCACGCACATACGCTGCCGCCATCTTGCCTGCATGGTATGGATCCTCCGAGAAATACTCGAAGTTACGTCCGCACAATGGACTTCTCTTGATATTCAGCCCCGGTCCAAGGATGACATTGACATCCATCGTGGCTGCTTCCTCTGCAAGTGCCGCTCCGATCTCTTCTCCAAGCTCCTCGTCCCAGCTGTTTGCAACCGTCGCCGCCGTCGGGAAACAGGTGGCCGGAAGGGATGCATTCAGTCCGAGATGATCTCCTGCACCAGCCTGCCTGCGCAATCCGTGTGGTCCGTCTGACATCGTCATGGACGGAATGCCATACTTTTCAAAGTCAACCGTCTGCCATGTATTTTTTCCTGACATCATCAGCGCCTTTTCCTCAAGCGTCATCTTGCTGATAATCGATTCATATTTCAAGCTCATACGTAAAACCTGCCTTTTTCTGTCTTTAACATGTTCCATCCGACCTTATCTTTCCATCATTGTGGTCGGTTTTTCATCTGTTGGCATTGTAGCATAGCAAGCCGTAACTTTTTCATTTTCTGCACAAATGGTCTTTTTTTATGCATAAACTGCAAAACCTCCCTCGCCGCAAGCGGCAAGAGAGGTCTCTCTTAGTCTAATGTTACCTTCATAAGGATCGGATTATGATCGGAATTCTTGAAATTAAGATTCTGTGTCTCGACCGACTCCACCGTCACATTACCTGATACGATAAATCCATCGATCAGATAATACTGGAACTTCTCGTGATCCGCTCCCGCATACGGCTGATCTAATGACCGGCAGGACGGCGCGCTATTGTCCGTCACAAGGGTAAGATCCTCCCCAAACAGATCGGTGTCGATCTCGCCCGGCTGCCACAGATCCTCGCTGATCTTGGGATACATGCTTGTGTCCACACCGGAAAAAGCCTGATTGAAGTCTCCGCCCGCGATCACATAATTACCATCATTTACTTCCTCCTGCAGGATTTCCTGAAGCATCTGTGTCTGTGCCGCCTTGCCATCTCCGTCGTCATACGCTTCCAGATGCAGATTGACAAGCACCAGTTCCTTATCACTTCCCTCAACCGGAACGCGGTCGATCATCAGACATCGCTTCAGATTCGCCGTACGGATTGGATAAGGAAATGGGCACGAAAGTGCAAATCTTCTGGAATCTTTGACTTCATACTTCGATAGCGTCACAATACCGCTGTCCACCTTACCGATCGTCGGAAGCGGATACGGCACATACACAACCTTATAATTATTCGCAAAAGAGTCACAATATCCGCTTTGCGCCTCACGGATCAAATCCAATTCATCAATTCCGTGCGAACGCTTGGAATTACGGTCAACTTCCTGTAAGAACACAACATCCGGATCAAGTCCTGCAATCTCATCATTGATTGCCGCCATATTCTCCTGAACGCGATCTTCGTCAGCGGTATTGACCATCGATCCACCATCCATGAAAAAATCCGCGTTATTGCCAAGCGCTCCGTATCCGGTATTCCACGTCAGCACGGACAGTGTATCACCTGCATGTACGGATGCTCCGCCTTGCCCGTTTACCGATAGTTCTTCGATTGTGTCCGGTTTGTACTCCGTTACCGTAAGTACAAGAAGCAATATAAGAAAAGCAACTAAGGTGACCGCCACAATTCCGGCGATCACCTGTAAAATACGTTTTAATACAACATTCATTTTAATTACCACACTCAATACTGATTTCATTAAATAAGGTAAGAATATCATCGATTGCCATGTCTTCTTTCTCTTTGCCCTTTTTGTCCAGTACCATGTGACCATTATGCATCATCACGAGGCGATTCCCATATTCTACTGCATAGCGCAGATTGTGTGTGACCATAATCGTTGTCAATTGTTTTTCTTTTACAATCTTATCGGTCAGCTCCATGATCAGTTCTGCTGTCTTTGGATCCAGCGCAGCAGTATGCTCATCCAGGATCAAAAACTCGATTGGTGTCATCGTAGACATCAGCAGTGCCATCGCCTGGCGCTGTCCTCCGGAAAGTGATCCGACTTTGACATGAAGCTTATCTTCCAGTCCAAGACCAAGCTGGGCGAGCTGTTCTCTGTAATAATCAATACGTGCCTTATTCGTTCCCCGTCCAAGTCCGTAGAACCTTCCTTTATTGTCCGCAAGAGACATATTTTCCAAGATCGTCATGGACGGACAGGTTCCCATAGATGGATTCTGGTACACGCGTCCGATCTTCTGGTTTCTCTTGTATTCTTTTACCCTTGTGATATCTTTTCCATCGATCAGGATCTGTCCGGATTCTACCGGAATACTTCCGCAGATGATATTCAGCATCGAAGTTTTACCGGAACCGTTACTTCCTACTACAGATACAAATTCGCCCTGATTGATCGTCAGATTGAAGTCCTCAAAAAGACACATCTCATTGACTGTACCCGGATTATAATATTTGTGGATATTTCTAAGCTCCAGCATTCTTCTTCACCTTCTTCTTTCTCTCCATACTAAGCACCAGAATTACCAGGAATAATACGGCTGTGATCAGCTTCATATCCTGCGGTTCGAAGTTCTTCAGTGCGATTGCCACACAGGCCTTGTAAATGATAGAACCGATCAGTACAGCTGTCGTTGTTTTTACAAAACTGATTTTTTTGAAAATACTGGTTCCGATGATAACACTTGCAAGACCGATTACCATCGCCCCTGTACCACTGGAAATTTCAAATACACGTTCTTCCTGGCAGAAAATACATCCCGCAAGCGAACACAGCCCGTTTGCGATCGCAAGTCCCAGGATTTTCACATTTCCTTCATCCTTTGCCATTGCAGTTACCAGTTTATCGTTATCTCCGACTGCGCGGAGCAGGTATCCGGACTTGGTATTCAGATAAAGGTCGAGAATGATTTTCACAATTAACGCAATGATCAGAATGATGAGCAATGTAGAGTAAGCGGAAAATCCTGACGGAAGCAGCTTATCCAGTGTATCATTTTTAAAGATTGTCTTCTGGGAAAACAACGGTACATTGGCTGTTCCTGCCACACGAAGGTTGATCGTCCAGAGTGCTGTCATCATAATGATACCTGAAAGCAGATCTCTTACCTTGCATTTGACATGGATCAGTCCGGTACAGATACCGGCTGCCACACCTGCTGCAAATGCAGCCGGAAGGGTCAGATACGGGTTCACTCCTTTTGTGATCATAAGCGCCGTTACGGCAGCTCCTAATGGAAAGCTGCCATCTACGGTCAGATCTGGAAAATCCAGAATTTTGTATGTTATATAAATTCCCAATGCAAGGATTCCGTAAATCAGTCCCTGCTCCAAAATCGATACTGCAAAGCTCATTGCATTGCTCCTCACTTTTCTAATTCAAATTTAGTTTTCGCTGATAGAATCGTATGTCTCTACTGCGCTGTTTTTCAGATCGTCTTCCACTGTGATTCCAAGATTTTCTGCTACTTTTGTATTCAGGTAAAGTCCTGCTTCTGCGATCGTCTCAAATGGCATTTCAGATGCTTTCTTTTCTCCTTTGAGAACCTTTGCTGCCATCTTACCTGTCTGTTTGCCAAGTGCTACATAATCAAGACCTTCTGCTGCCAGACATCCAAGCTTCACCTGTTCGATCTCACTTCCGAATACCGGGATATTTGCTGCATTTGCCTTATCCAGAATGGTTGCAAGTGAGCTTACTACCGTGTTATCTGTCAGGTTGCTGATGCAGTCTACCTGTGACAGAAGATCGTCTGTTGCAAGTGCGATTTCTGATGTATTTGTAATTCCCTTTTCTACAAGTTCAAATCCATAGTCACCGACTTTTTCTTTGTATTCAGCAATTGCAGATACGCTGTTTGCCTCACTTGTTGTATAGAGGATACCAATCTTCTTTGCATCCGGAAGAAGTTCACGGATCATTTTCAGCTGTGCTTCAATCGGAAGTTTATCACTGGTTCCTGTGACTTCTCCAACCGGGTTCCCTTTATCATCTGCAAGCTCTGCTGCTTTCGGGTCTGTAACTGCAGTATAGATAACCGAAATATCCGTATCCATCGCAGCATTGTATGCTGTCTGTGCACTTGGTGTTGCGATTCCGCAGATCAGATCTACTTTATCGGATACAAAACTGCTTGCAATCTGTGATGCAGTTCCCATATCTGCTGCCGAGTTCTTGTATTCAACCTTCAGGTTCTTCCCTTCCTCGATACCTTCTTCTTTCAGTCCCTCTAAAAATCCTTCACGGCAGTTGTCTAAAGATCCATGCTCTGCAAACTGGGAAATACCGATTGTATAGCTCTTTTCTCCGTCTGCTGTCTTGGAATCTGACTTGCTTCCACATCCTGCCATCATTGCTGCTGCCATTGCCATTGTTAATAATACTGCGATTGTTCTCTTTTTCATAATTTTGTTCTCCTCTTCTTGATAAATAATTTTCTTTGTTAGCTTTCAAGAGAAGGTGTTTCTTGATTCCGCGCCGTACCACAACAGGAATACATATGTAACATCCTGCCGGAGACTTTTTATTTATCAGGAAAGGTTTTCCTGGAAGTTCCTTCGGAATTTCCTATGAAATAAAAAACGCCTCAATCCTTCTACGGATTGAGGCGACTAATATCTTCTACTAACGCGGTACCACTCAACTTTAACAGTTTCCTGTCCTCTTTTATGTACTAACATACATCCCTTATTGATAACGGGTTTGGTTCCCGACAAACCATACTCTCAATTATCTGATTTCAGGCTGCCCTCGAAAGTCCATTCAATTATCAACTCCATACAGCAATCCCACCGCCTGCTGCTCTCTGTGATATCGTTCGATAACCTACTCCTCTTTCTCAACGGTTTTACAATTTATGGTTAATATATTACCTCTTTATTCTCTGTTTGTCAACCTGGTTTTTGGAATTTTTGAGATTTTTTCACTCCATTTTCTCAGCTTCCTGAAAAATTTCCTGATAACATACCCCGTAATTATCTAAAATCAGCGAAAAAATCTTACGGTTCTTTTCATATTCCATCCCCAGTTCAAGATAAGCCTTAAGATGCAATAATGCCCCCAAAAGATAGACTCTGTCGTCTTCTGTTTTATAAAATTCATACAAACGATAAATACTGATTATGAGGAGTTCTTCTTTATCCACTCCAAGTCTTTCACATTCATTCACCGCAAGCTTTATCGCCTCAATATCTGTTCTGTACGATTCCCAATCCATCTCTCTCCCCCCCTTTTTTTTAATCATATCTTACCACGGCGTTTTTGTAAAGTTAACTTGCATATAATATCATTCTTTTTTCAAATTGAAATGCTACACTACTTTTATGAAGGAGAGATACAGCATGGAAAAGAATTTCGGTACACGCGTTCGGCAGGCACGTCACAAAGCCGGTCTTACACAGGCAGCACTAGCAGAAAAACTAAATCTTGATGAGACAACGATAAGCCGGATTGAAAATGGCAGCCAGGCAACATCCTTTGCAACCATGCTTAATTTTTCAGAAGCATTAGATGTCAAATTTGATTATCTGATCTGTGACTACCTGGATGATTCAATTCATTCAAAGGATCCGATCAATGCCGAGATCCTGGATATGATCACACCGCTTCCTGATAATTATAAACGACTGATCCGTGATAATATCCGACAGTTGTTAGAAAAGATTCCACCAGAGATGGGCGAAAAATAAATGTAGTCTATGCCACCCCGGAGCCGGAGGAGAAAAAAATCCTATAGATTCAAGTTGAATCTATAGGATTTTTTCTCTTCCGGGGCGCTCTGGGTTACTGGTTGTAACTGTTCTTCGCCCATTTGTATTGTGTTCGACAGAGAGGCGGTGTTACCTTCTGCGTTATCTGGGTTCGTTCTGACCTATACGGGCGGCACGCAGCACGTGAGAGGCGAGTACAGAGGTTGTGACGTTTCCTACTCCTCCCGGAACCGGTGTGATATGGGATACTTTTTCCCGGACATTTTCGTAGTCCACATCTCCGCAGAGGGTTCCGTCTTCCAGTACGTTGATTCCGACATCCGCTACCACCGCTCCTTCGGCGATCATATCGGCGGTGATATGCTTCGCCCGTCCGATCGCAGCTACTATTATCTCGGCTTCGCGACATCTGTCCGCCAGATCTTTTGTGCGTGAATGGCAGATAGTTACAGTTGCATTCTGTCCAAGCATCAGCATGGAAAGCGGTTTTCCAACAACCATGCTTCTTCCGATGACGGTCACTCTTTTCCCCTGGAGTTCAATTCCATAGTGATTCATAATGTGCATCACTGCCTCAGAAGTACAAGGCACATAAGCAGTTCTGTCACCTTCGAATATTTTTGCAAGATTTACAGGACTCATTCCATCCATATCCTTTGCCGGGTCGATCATCTGTCTGATTTTCTCTACATCGAGCTGCTCCGGAAGCGGCTGGAACAAAAGGATCCCGTGAACCTCCGGATCTTTATTGATCTTACAGAAAGCATCCTCAAATTCTTTCTGTGAAATATCTTCTGGCAGTTCTGCAATGCGGCACTCGATTCCGATCATTTCCATTCTCTTTTTTGCTCCACGTTCGTAGGCAAGATCATTTTCTTTCGCTCCTACCCGAATGATCGTAAGGCATGGATTTACTCCCGCCGTATTCAACTCTTCTCTTTCTCTGATCAGCTTTTCTTTCATGGCTTTTGCCACTTCAGCCCCTCGCATCTGTATGCTCATGTCTTCCTCCTGTCTGTCTTATCTGTTATGGTCTGATACCCTTAAGTACAGCATCATAAGTTGTCTCTTTCAGTTCTTTGCCTGTCGCAATCAGTTGATCAGCCAGATAATTCAGTCTTTCAGCTTCTTCCTGATCCTTCATCATCTTTGTATTGATAAAAATATTAAGAGAAGCTCCTTCAAGGGCTGCCTGTGCAAAGAGGATTGCAACTCCTGCATCGCTGACAGCAAGCCTGCTTCCTTTTTCCCCCAGCACCCGGATCATCTCCATAGTATCTACAATTGTTTTCATGATACACAGTGGTGCTTCTGCCGCATTTTTAAGTGCGGCCTCCATAACTTTTTCCTTCTCTGCCTGTTCTTCCTCTGTCTCTTTTGGCATTCTGTAAGCCTTTGCCAGTGGTTCAAAAGCCTCGGCATCTTCATCTACCATCCGGACCAGATCCTGCTTCTTCTGCTCAAGTTTTTCTCTTATCTCTAGAATCTCTTCTTCAACATCCGCATATTTCTTTTTTCCGACAGTCAGATTTGTAACCATAAGTCCCAAAGCTGATGCGAACGCTCCGACTGCTGCCGATGCACCGCCACCTCCCGGAATCGGTGCTGACGATGAGAGCTGTTCCAAAAAATCTGTTGTTTTCTGCTCCAATAACATGTTTTTCCTCCCGCTTATTTTTGCTTTCCTATTATAGCAAAGGATTTCTCTTCTGAAACATAGTACTTTCTGATATGCCTTTCAGGATATCGGTATATGAAATTCTATCTGAATTCTAATGAAAATCCGGTGTCCCCACCATATCATACGGGGTTGCCTGGTAAACATAGTAATTCAGCCAGTTTGCATACATACAGTTACCATGTGCTCTCCATGTAAGAAGTGGCTTCTGTGTGCTGTCATTGTCTGGATAATAATTCTCCGGCATTTCAATCGGAAGTCCTTTGCTCAGATCCCGCTTATACTCCTGATCCAGTGTCACCCGGTCGTACTCCGGATGTCCCATCACAAAAATCTGTCTTCCATTCTGTGCCATGATAAGGTATGCTCCTGCCTTTTCCGACTCTGCCAGAATCATCAGTCTCTCATCTGCACGGATCTTCTCAATCGGCACATCTGTATGTCTCGAATGCGGTGCATAAAATACATCATCAAATCCACGTACCAGAGGAATCTTACGGTTCATAACCTTATGTTCAAAGATACCAAAAAGCTTTTTGTCCAGCTGTACTTTATTAATCCCATAATGATAATAAAGTGCTGCCTGTGCTCCCCAGCAGAGATGGATCGTTGAAGTAACATGCGTCTTTGTCCACTCCATGATCTCTACAAGCTCTTCCCAGTAATCCACCTCTTCAAAAGGCATCTGCTCTACCGGTGCTCCGGTTATGATAAATCCGTCAAAT
>ERZ773168.2879-NODE-2879-length-12706-cov-4.014623_pt1 | contig 12706 bp, 7 predicted proteins | sample MGYA00511261_ERZ773168 | MGnify/ENA primary metagenome ERZ773168 (study PRJEB29015, sample SAMEA2737855) | human gut metagenome | biome: human gut; feature: human-associated habitat; material: faeces | place: China | collected 2012 ... | reverse complement strand
CAGTTGGGCCATGAAATCCAGCTGTTCGAGGCGCTTGATGAGGATGAATTACGCGGACTGCTGCCGCGGACGCAAATCCGGCAGTTCCGGGCGCGCGCCATGAACCCGGAGCATCCGCATCAGCAGGGGACGAGCCAGAATCCGGACGTGTATTTTCAGGGGCGGGAAGCGGCGAACCCATACTACTTCGCCCTGCCGGAAATCGTGCAGGACACGATGAACCGCGTCGCGGCGCTGACGGGGCGCCCGCTGCGGCTGTTCTCCTACACCGGCGTGCCGGACGCGAAGAAGGTGCTGGTGCTGATGGGGTCGGGCGCGGAGACGGCGGAGGAAACTGCGCGGGCACTCATGCGGACGGGGGAGAAGGTCGGCGTGGTGCGGGTTCGGCTGTTCCGTCCGTTCTCGGCTGAAGCGCTGCTGACGGCTATCCCGGAGAGCGCGGAGCGGATCGCTGTGCTTGACCGCACGAAGGAGTCTGGCGCACTCGGTGAACCGTTGTATTTGGACGTGAGCGCGGCGCTGTTTGCCGCTGGGCGGACGGCAAAGGTCTGCGGCGGACGGTACGGGCTGGGCAGCAAGGAGTTCACACCCGCAATGGTCAAGGCCGTGTTCGACGCGCTGGACACGATGGAAGCTGGGCAGCACTTCACCGTCGGTATCGACGACGATGTGACGCACTTGTCCCTGCCGATAGACGCGCATTTTGCCTTGCCGAACGAGGGCGTTATCAGCTGCAAGTTTTTTGGGCTGGGCGCGGATGGCACGGTTGGAGCAAACAAGAGCGCCATAAAAATGATGAGCGCGCAGACGGATCGGCAGGTGCAAGCGTATTTTGCGTATGACTCCAAGAAATCCGGCGGGTACACGGTCAGTCATCTGCGGATAGGGGAAGCGCCAATTCGCGCGCCGTACCTGATTGGGCAGGCGGACTTTCTCGCGTGCCATCAGCCGACGCTGATGAATCTGGACGTGGTGGCGCAGAGCGTCAAGCCGGGCGGCACGGTGCTGCTGAATCTCCTGGACGGCATGGAGATTCCCGCGAAGCTGCGCCGGAGCATTGCGAAGTGCCATGCGCTGCTGTACACCATCGACGCGGACGCAATCGCGGCGCAGTGCGGCTTAGGCGGGCGCATCAACACGGTTATGCAGACGGCTTTCTTCCAATTAAATGCCTTTTTGCCGGAAAAGCAGCGGCAGCAGCTGCTGAACGAATCGGTTCAGGCAGCATATGCGAAGAAGGGCGAGCAGGTCGTCGCGGCGAATCTGAATGCAATTGCGAAGACGGCGGATGCGCTGCGACGAGTGGATGTGCCGCCGGAATGGGCGGAACTGCCTGATACGCCGGAGGATGCGCCGCAATCAGCAGTCGAAGCCTTCATGCGCCCGATGCTGCGCCAGCAAGGAGACATGCTGCCGGTGTCCGCCATGGACGCGCGCGGGTTTGCGCCGCTGGGCACGAGTCGGCTCGAAAAGCGCGGCATTGCGCGGCAGATTCCGCAGTGGCGGGCGGAAGCGTGCATCCAGTGCGGGCTGTGCAGCCTTGTCTGCCCGCATGGGTGCATCCGCACGTTCTACCCGCTGGCGGAAACGGCGCTCCCGGCGGATTTTCACACGGTTCGGGCGAAGGGAAAGGCGTTTTCCGGGCGGAATTTCCGCGTGCAGGTGTCGCCGCTGGACTGCACAGGATGCGAAAACTGCGCGCGGGTGTGCCCTGCGAAGGAAAAGGCGCTGGTGATGCGCCCCGCGGCGGAAATGGCGAAGGAGCAGGAAAACTGGAATTTCGCCGTGTCGCTGCCGGAAACAGCGGTGGGGGAGGCGGACACTATTCCGCTCTCGCAGGCGAAAACGCCGCTGTTTGAGTTCTCCGGCGCGTGCGCGGGGTGCGGCGAAACGCCGTATATCAAGCTGCTGACACAATTGTTCGGTTCGCACTTGATGATTGCCAATGCCACGGGCTGCTCGTCCATATACGCCGGGAGCGCGCCCAGCTGCCCCTATACCGTCAACCAGAAAGGGCAGGGCGTGGCGTGGGGGAACAGCCTGTTTGAGGATAACGCGGAATTTGGCTTCGGGCTGTATCTGGCGATGAAGCACCGACGGGCGCATCTGGCGGAGCAGGTCGAGACGCTGGCGGCACAGTGCCCGGAGGCGGCGGAAAGCTGCCGTGCGTGGCTGAATAATCGCGAGGATGCGGTACTTTCGGCACAGGCGGGGGGAACGCTGCTGGCGGCGTGCGAGACGCTTTCACATCCGCTGGTGAAGAAAATTGCGGCTTCAGCGGATTTACTGGCGGCCAAGAGCGTGTGGCTCATCGGCGGCGATGGATGGGCGTTTGATATTGGCTTCGGCGGGCTTGACCATGTGCTGGCATCGGGCGAGAAGGTGCGGGTGCTTGTGCTGAACACGCAGGTGTACTCCAACACGGGCGGACAGGCATCGAAGGCGACCCCGGCGGGTGCGGCGGCACGGCTCATGTCCGGCGGGAAATCCGGCGCGGAGAAGGATTTGGGGCTGATGGCAATGACCTACGGGCATGTGTACGTTGCGCAGGTGGCGATGGGCGCGAATCCGAATCAGCTGCTGAAGGCCATGCGCGAGGCAGAGGCGTGGGACGGCGCGGCGCTCATCATTGCCTATGCGCCCTGCATTGCGCACGGGATTGACATGCGCGACGTGCAGGAAATCGAGAAGGACGCCGTGAAATGCGGATATTTCCCACTGTACCGCTATCATCCGGCGAATGGGCTGATGTTGGACAGCAAAGCGCCGGACGGGGATTTTCAGGCGTTCCTGATGCGGCAGGGGCGGTTCGAAGCGCTGCGACGGAGCGATCCGGAGAAGAGCGAGAGCCTCTGCCAAATGGCGGAAGAAGCGGCGCGGCGGCGCTGGAACCTGCTGGAAATGCTGAAAAATCGGAAAATGCCGTAAAACTGCATCTGAAACAGACAATTTCAAAGGGAAACAACTGTTTTCATGTCGGAAAAAGAGCGGCAACAGACCGAATACACCAACGAAAACGTTGTCTGACGAAAATTGCCGTGTAAGGAACTTGCAGATCAGTTTCTGATAGATTTAGGCAGTTTTAATAAAGAAACGCGGCAAAACCTTGCACAAATCTTGTATATCATATGGTTTGAACTTGACAAATGACGCGCCGAAAGCTATAATGGATTTACAAGTGCGGAAATGTCTGCCCTTAATCCGGGCAAAGACGAAAACGCTTTCGTAAACCTCGGAGACTTACGAAAATGTTTCGCCGACAGGCATCAGGCACAATCAGCTTCTCTAAGGAGGAATCATCATGAATTGCACCAAGAAGTTTCTTGCACTGCTGATGGTGCTGGCGATGGCGCTGGGCATGACCGCTGTGGCGGAATCTCCGGTGGCGTCTCCCGTGGCATCTCCCGTGGCGGACGAAGTCGAACCGCTCTCTACGGCGTTCCTGATGTATGCCGACGCCAACTGGAAGTACCAGTGGTGGCACGACGGCTCTGAGCCCGCGGAGGGCGTGAAGGTGACCGAGGCGGCGATTACCGGCGAGGGTTCCTACACCGTAGGACTTGACTTCACCGGTACGCCCGAAGGCGCGGCGAGCGGCATTGCGTTCGCGGCCATCGGTCTGGAGAACGGCGAAAAGGCACTGCCCGGCTGGACGATTCGCGTGGACGAAATTCGCGTGAACGGTCAGCCCATCGAAGCGAAGAAGGGCTACACCTCTTCTGACGACGGCATCATTACCCGCTCCAACATCTACAACGAATGGGTCAGCGAGCTGCCCGCCGACGCGCGTTCCTGGGACGGCGTGACCGAGGACGCGAACTGGATAACCGTGGACAAGGCTGCGTTTGAGCGCGTGGAAAACGTCGAGGTTGATTTCACGCTCTTCCGCTATGGCGCTGACATGGCGTACATCATGTTCGCCGACTCTTCTTGGACGAGCCAGTACTGGGGCACGGACGATTCCGCTGTGAAGGCGACCAACGCGACCGTGACCGGCGCGGGCGACTACACCGTGGGTCTGGACTTCACCGCGACCGAAGCGGGCGCGGCTTCTGGCGTTGCCTTTACCGCGCTGGGCATCAAGCACGGCGAAAAGCTCTTCCCCGGCATGTCCATCAAACTCAACGATATCCGTATCAACGGCGAATCCGTTGCGTTCACCAAGGGCTACACCTCCTCTGACGATGGTGTGGAAACCCGCATGAACATCATGAACGAATGGGTTGCCGAAGTTCCCACTGACGCTTCTGTCCGCTCCTACGACAAGGATCTGACGGGCGTGTCTCCTGTCATCGTGGACAAGGCGGCGTTTGAGTCCGTCAAGACCTACGAAATCGACTTCACCCTCGTGCCGAAGACGGACACGGCGTTCCTGATGTTCGCCGACAGCAACTGGGCGACCTCCGCGTGGAATCCCGGCGAATTTGCAGAGGGCAACGCTGTGACTGTGGACGGCCCCGGCACCTACACCCTGTCCCTTGACTTCTCCGGCGTTAAGGACGGCGAAATCCCCGGTGTTGCGTTCATGGCGGTCGGCATTGCGAACGGCGAAGCGACCTTCCCCGGCTACTTCATCGACATCACCGAAGTCAAGGTCAACGGCGAAGCAATCGAACTCGGCAAGGACTTCACCACGACCGACGACGGCATCGTGACCCGCTCCAACATCTGGAATGAATGGGTGACGGACATTCCGGCGGAAGCCCGCGTGGCGGACGGCGACCTCGAAGGCGTGACCGCGAAGATCGCGACGGCGGAAGCGCTCTCCGGCATCAAGACCATCGACGTGACCTTCGACTACATCTACGGTGTGCCGCCGGTTGTCGAAACCGAAAAGCCCCTGACCGAAGATGAAGTGAAGGAACTGACCTCCAAGACCTACGGCGCGTACATCGCCGTGCAGTCTGACCCGAACTACATCTTCCGCAACGACTGGGAGGAACCCTCCTACGGCCGCGACGCGGACAACGATGTGTTCACCAAGCTGGCGAAGACCAACAACGACGGCACGATTACCGATTACGGCGCGACGTTCGAGGATGCGGTCATCTCCGGCAACGGCACCTACACCTGCTCCATGACCACGGGCGACATGGGCTTCGGCGAGGATACGGCGTTCCACTTCTTCCGCGCCTCCACCGACATTCCGTCCAAGCTGGTCAAGGAAGGCTACGTCACCATTTCTGATGTGACCATCAAGATTGGCGAAGGCAAGACGCAGTCCGGTGTTGTGGTGGATACCTCCGGCGATTGGGTGAAGCTGGTTGTCGAGGACAACTACAACAACATCAAGGCGGACGGCGTTGTGCTGACCGCGCCCGCCCCGAACACCACGACGGTTATCACCTTCACGGTCTCCGGTCTGGCGGAGTAATCCTGCACCACTTCCCTCTGGCGCGCTCTTCGGCTTCGGCTGGGGAGCGCGCCAAGGGGATTCCTGCCTTTGCCATAGTCGCGCTGATGGATGAACGCTGGACGGCTGTCTGCCAGCGCTCATCCATCAACGCGCGGCTGGTCAAAGCAGAGGAGCGTCACGAAGAAAGAAATGAGGGGATACCATGCAGGCGACGATTTCAGCCAAATCCGGCGGACAGGCGACTTGCGTCCGGGAAAAAACGAACTGGGCGCTGATCATCATCCGCATCCTGACCGCGTTTGCCGGGCTGATGATCTTCTTCCCGGAGGTCAATCCCGGTCGACTGATGTCGGACATCAACGCGAATACTTCGCTGTTCACCGCCGCGATTTCGTACAGCACGCTGACGGACAGCTTTGCCCGCCCGCTGCGTATGGGCTGGGTGCAGCCGTGGCACTTCTACCTCATCATGGGCGGCTGTGCGCTGCTGATGCTTGGCATCATCCTGAGTGCAATCGGCGCGTGCATGTCGCTGGGCAATCACCGCATGAAGCGCGCAGCCGTCAAACTGCCGCTGATCGGCTCGGTGCTGATGCTTGGCGGCATCGGAACGCTGGTGTACCTGAACAGCATCCTTCCGGCGCTGGAAAAGGCGGAACGCCTGAAGCTGATGACACCGACCGGCGCAATCGCCTTCTGGGCGGTGCTGGGGGGGCTGCTGCTCGTATTCAGCATCGTGAGCATGGTCACTATTCCCAAGGACATGGAAGAAAAGATGGAAATGGAGGAGAAATACCGCCTGTTCCTGATGTTCCTGCCTGTTCTGATTCTGACGGTCATCTTCTGCTACCTGCCGCTGTACGGCTGGCGCTATGCGTTCTTTGATTATAAGGTCGGCGACGCGCTGAGCAGCGAGAACTTTGTGGGCCTCAAGTGGTTCAGCTACCTGTTCTCCAACGGCGCAACCCGCAATGACCTTGTGCGCGTGCTGCGCAACACGCTGATTATGTCTGGCTTGGGCATTGCAACGAGCTGGCTGCCGATTGCCTTCGCCGTTTTGCTGGCGGAACTGCGTTCGACGAAGTTCCAGCGCGTTGTGCAGACCCTGACGACGATTCCGAACTTCATCTCATGGGTTCTGGTGTACGCGATCGCGTTCGCGATTTTCTCCACCGATGGCTTCATCAACTCCTTCCTGCGCAATGTCATGGGGCAGACCGCGACGACAGACTATCTTGCCAGCGCGGATTTCATCTGGCTCAAGATGCTGCTGTGGGGCACATGGAAGGGCTTGGGCTGGAGCGCTATTGTCTACATCGCGGGAATTGCGGGCATTGACCAGCAGCTGTACGAAGCCGCGAAGGTGGACGGCGCGAACCGCTTCCAGTGCATCCGCCACATCACGATTCCCGGCTTGATGCCCACTTACATGGTCATGCTGCTGATGGCGATTGCGGGTATGCTCTCCAACGGCATGGAGCAGTACCTCGTTTTCGAGAATCCGCAGAACAGCGCAACCATCGAGGTGCTGGACTTGTATGTCTATCACAGCGGCATTAAGAGCGGCTTGATTCCGCTTTCCACGGTCGTCGGCGTGTTCAAGAGCCTGATTGGCGTGCTGCTGCTCTTCGGCGCGAACGGCATCTCCAAGGGCGTGCGCGGCGAAAGCATCATTTAAGGAGGCGGAGAAGCAATGAGCAACACCGAAGTCATGAAGCAATCCGCCGTCAAACTGGCGGGCAAGCACCCGAAGAACAAGATTCACCGCACGGCGGGCGACATCGCGTTTGATGTTTTCCTGTACATCCTCTTTGTGGCTTTCACAATTCTGTGCGTTTTCCCATTCTATTACCTGTTCATCAACACCATTTCCAGCAATGACGCGGTGGCGGGCGGCTTGGTCAACTTCTGGCCGGTCGGCATCCACTTCCAGAATTACCTTGCCCTGCGCGACGTGGCGGACTTGGGTTCGTCGGTTATCGTGACGGTGGCGCGTACGATTCTGGGCACAGCGCTGATGGTGATTGTCAGCGCGTGGGCGGGCTATCTGGTCACGAAGCAGAAGATGTGGCATCGGTCGCTGATGTACCGTGCGCTGGTCATCACCATGTACTTCAACGCGGGCCTGATTCCGTGGTACATGAACATGCTGATGCTGGGGCTGACGAACAACTTCCTCGCCTACATCCTGCCGGGCATGATTGCGCCGTACAACATCATTCTGGTGAAGACGTACATTGAGTCGATTCCGGCGTCGCTGGAGGAATCCGCGGTCATTGACGGCGCGAACACGCCGACGGTGTTCCTGAAGATTATCCTGCCGCTGTCCGTGCCGATTCTGGCGACGATTTCGATTTTCGGCGCGGTCGGCAACTGGAACTCGTTCCAAGACTCGCTGCTGCTGATGTCCTCCCGGCCGGAGCTGTACACCCTGCAGCATCGCCTGTATGTGTACCTGAACCAGTCCTCGAACCTGTCGGCATTGGTCAATGGCTCAGGCGGCATGTCCACGCAGGCGGCGGCGAACATGCTGAACACGCGCGTTATCAAGTACACGGTCGCCATGGTGTCGATTATTCCGATTCTGCTGGTGTACCCGTTCATGCAGCGCTTCTTTGTTAAGGGAATCATGCTGGGGGCCGTGAAGGGCTAACCCGGCTGGTGATAGTTATCCCAAATGCAGAAAGGAGAATCTTGCAAATGCGCAAACTGACCCGACTCTTCGCCCTGATGCTGGCGCTGACCATGCTTCTGGGCGCTCTGCCCGCGCTGGCAGAGGAACCTGCCAATCCCTCCGGCATCCCGTACTACAAGGTGACCAGCGACCTGTACGATTTCATCGACATGGACGGCGCGCCCATCCAGATTGAAATTTACAGCCAGCTGGCGAACTACTCCGGCCGTCAGACCGGCTGGGGCGCGGCGCTGATGAAGGATCTGTTCAACGTCGAACTGGTCATCATCCCCGATCAGGATGGCACTTACCAGACCCGCACGCAGTCCGGCAACCTCGGCGACATTGTTGTCTGGGGCGCGAACGGCGAAGACTACAAGCAGGCGATCAAGAACGGTCTGCTGCTGGAGTGGGACGAGGACGACCTTGCGGAGACGTATGCGCCCTACATCTGGGCGAACTATCAGGATGCGCTGGCGTCCAATCGTCTGGTGTCCGAAGATGATAACAATCTGTACGGCTTCGGTATGGACGTGGCGACCTCCCGTCAGGGCCATAAGTCCTTCATGTACTCCTGGGATCTGCGCTGGGATTTGTATTCTCAGCTCGGCTACCCGGAAATCAAGAATTTGGATGACCTGCTTGAGGTCTTCAAGAAAATGAAGGAAATCTGCCCCGCGGACGAGCTGGGCAACGAGACGTATGCGGCGTCCCTCTGGCCTGACTGGGACGGCAACATGGTCATGTACGTCAAGGCGATGGCGACGGCGTACTATGGCTATGACGAACTCGGCTTCGGTCTGTACAACCCCACGAATGGTGAATTCTACGATGCGCTGGATGAAAACGGCCCGTACATCGAGATGCTGCGCTTCTTCAACCAGCTCTATCGCGCCGGTCTGCTTGACCCGAACTCCATGACGCAGACCTACGACGAAATGAGCCAGAAAGTCAAGAACGGCGGCGTGTTCTGGGGCATCTTCAACTATGCCTCCTCCATGGTCTACAACACGGACAAGCATCTGGGCGAAGGCAAGATGATGTATGCGCGTGTGCCGGACGAAGCGAACCCCATCGTCTACGGTCTGTCCACGCTGGGCGGCAACCGCATCTGGTCTGTCGGCTCGAAGGCGGCGTATCCGGAACTGTGCCTTGCGATTCTGGACTTCTTCGCGACTCCCGAAGGCTCGATGACCATGTGGTACGGCCCGCGCGGTCTGATGTGGGACTATGACGAAAACGGCGGCATGTACTTCACCGAGCTGGGCGACATCTGCAACAAGGACACCAAGCATGACCTGAACGGCGTTGTGTGGACGTCCCCCTACACGGGAAAGCAGTACACCCTGTCCGGCAACTTCAACGACGGCTGCATTCAGGCGAACAACACCACTTACAGCAAGGACGCCATCAACCCTGACGGCAAGCTGGGCGAAACGTTCAACAGGGACACTTGGGTTTCCATCCTGAACGCGGTTTCCTACCCGATTCAGGAGGACTGGCGCAACTGGTCCGGCGCGGTGCTGGCTGACCCGTACTTCGAGTCCATCGGCAAGTACACCATCATGCCCGACCTGCCTTACTCTGAGTCCGTGAAGGATGACGAACTGAAGGTGAAGTGGGAGCAGTGCGCCAAGAGCATCAAGAACAACAGCTGGCTGGCGATTTATGCGAAGGCGGACGGCGAGTTCAACATGCACATCCGCAACATGATTACGCAGTGCAACAACTACGGCTATGCTGACTGCCTCGAATGGAGCAAGGGCGAAGCGGCGACCAAGTGGCGCCTGACGCAGGAACTCAACGCGGTTGGGCAGGAATAAGCAATCCTTGGAAACAAAAAGCAGGGGTGCGTGAGAAGCGCATCCCTGTTTTTTGGTTCTGTTTTGCTGATGATTTTGTGATTAGAAACTTGTTTTTTTGTGTTGCAGGGGTTTCGCCTCTGCGGAGGCGACAAGGGGGCAATGAAAACAGACGAAGTCTGCGGTCGCCCCCTTGCCCCCTTCGCATTGCACACCCATGTTTCTTGAATGGTATTGCAGCTACTGTATAGTTAGTGTGCCTTTTTGCTCTTTATAAGAAACATTCAAGAACGCAAAAATATTGAAGCAGCGGTAAAAGCCCAGAAACATGGAAGTGTCCGCGCCGAAGGTTTCCAAAGGGCGATCGGAAAGCCCTTTGGTCGCGCCCACAGACGCGAAGCCCTGCATAAACACGCGGACACGGCATGAAAGCGTGCTCAACGCAATCGCGTGAAGGATGTCGAGAGGGTCGAAGACCCTTCGCGGGTGCAGGGCAGCGCCCTGCTGGGGTCAAGGGGCAAAGCCCCTTGGGTCTCCCTTACAGCTCCTCTCCGTTCTCAATCGCTGTAATCATGTCGATGCGGCGCTGATGACGGCCGCCCTCGAATTCGGCGGTCAGCCAGTGGGTCGCAATCATCTTCGCTAAGTCAACGCCGACGACGCGCGCACCCATCGTCAGGATGTTGCTGTTGTTGTGGCGCTTGCTCAGCTCGGCGCTGTACACGTCCGAACAGGTGCAGACGCGCGTGCCCTTCACCTTGCTTGCCGCAATGCCGATGCCGATGCCCGTGCCGCAAATCAGGATGCCGCGGTCGCACTCGCCGGACGCAACCGCCTTCGCCGCGCGGTAGCCATATACGGGATAATCGCAGGAAACCGCCGTGTCCGTGCCGAAATCCTTCCATTCCAGCCCCATCGAGTCCAACAGCTTCATCATTTCCTTTTTGAGTTCAATGCCGGTGTGGTCGCAAGCCAAAGCAATCATGAGAAAATCCTCCTTTATCCTCCGAAACCGCCCATGCAGACGATTCGCTCTTCTTTATGATAATACGCGAAAAAATGCGAAACTCCTGCCGATGGAAAAAGAAAAGGGTAGAATCCGCGCGGAAAGCATGGTATACTAACATGGTGCAAGAATCGCACGAATCTCCCAAGGAGGGAAATAAAATGGCAGATAATTGCAAACTGTGCCGCATTGCGCTGGAGAATGTCTCCGTGGTGCGCGGCGGACAGACGCTTTTGCAGGATGTGTCGATGCACATCCACTGCGGTCAGCTGACGGTGCTGATCGGCCAGAACGGCGCGGGCAAAACGACGCTCATCAAAAAGCTGCTGACGGGCAGCGTTGCGAAGGAAAAAATCATCCTGCTGGAAAATGAATATGGCGAAGTCGGCGTGGACGGCAGCTTTATGAAGGATTCGGGCATCATCGTTGATGAGCTGAATTCCGGCTGCATCTGCTGCACGCTGGTGGGCGACTTCCAGAAGGCGGTTGATGACCTGATTGCGAAGTATCATCCTGACCGCCTGCTGATTGAGCCGTCCGGCGTGGGCAAGCTGAGCGAAATCCTCGCTGCCGTCGAGCGCGCGAAGGAACGCCACAGCGACCTCGTTGTGACCGGCTGCGCGACCGTTGTGGACGCGGGCAAGTGCCGCATGTATATGAAGAACTTCGGCGAGTTCTTCCTCGACCAGATTAAGACGAGCGCGACGGTGATTTTCAGCCGTACGCAGCTGCTGTCCGCGGAGCGCATCGAGAAGAGCCGCGCGCTGGTGGAAGAACAGCATCCGGGTGTCCGCATCGTGACGACGCCGTGGGATGACCTGTCCACTGATACGCTGCTGGAAGTCATTGAATCCGGCAAGCCGATGGAAATCCACCTCGATGACGACGATGATGACGACGACGAGGACGAACACGAGCATCATCATCACCACCACGACCATGATGACCATGACCACGAGGACGGCGTGTGCCCGTGCTGCGGCGGTCACCATGACGACGATGATGATGACGACCACGACCATGAGCATCATCACCATCATGATCATGACGACCATGACGAGGATGAGCACGAACAACATCATCACGACCACGAGGACGGCGAAACCTGCTCCTGCGGACATCATCACCATCATCACCACGGGCATGACGCGGACGAAGTGTTCGTGTCTGTCGGCGTAGAAACTGCGAACCGTTACGAACAGGACGAGGTCAAGGCGATGCTGGACAAGCTGTCCGACGAAGAAGAGTACGGCACGGTGCTGCGCGCCAAGGGCGTGCTGCAGAACGCGGCGGGCGACTGGTTCCAGTTTGACTATGTGCCGGGCGAGAGCCAGTTCCGTCCGGGTACGCCGGATTACACCGGCCGCCTGTGCGTCATTGGTGCGCACATCGACGAAAAAGCACTGCGGGAGCTGTTCAAGGCATGAGCGAACAGGAATTTACACCAGTCTACCTGATTACCGGCTTCCTCGAAAGCGGCAAAACCCAGCTCATCAACTCCATGCTGACGGACGACAACTTCTCGCGCGGGCAGAAGACGCTGGTCATCTGCTGCGAAGAGGGCGTTGAGGAGTACGAGACGGCGAAGAACACGACCGTTGTCGTCCTCGACGAAGCGGACGAGATGAACACGAAGAAGATGGAAGCGCTGGACAAGGAGTATCAGCCGGAGCGCGTCATCATCGAATACAACGGCATGTGGCTCATTCAGGACTTGTACGATGCCCTGCCGGACAACTGGCTGGTCTACCAGTGTCTGGCCACGGCGGACGGCACGACCATCAAGACCTATGCGGGCGATAACGCCATGCGCGGTCTGCTGCTGGACAAGCTGCGCGGCAGCGAGCTGCTGGTCGTCAACCGTGCCG
>ERZ773168.2875-NODE-2875-length-12708-cov-7.491899_pt1 | contig 12708 bp, 10 predicted proteins | sample MGYA00511261_ERZ773168 | MGnify/ENA primary metagenome ERZ773168 (study PRJEB29015, sample SAMEA2737855) | human gut metagenome | biome: human gut; feature: human-associated habitat; material: faeces | place: China | collected 2012 ... | reverse complement strand
TTTTTTGTACGCCGCCGCCCGCCATCGAGCAGAGTTTTTACACCTAATTGGGGATGAAACAGCTTATGAGTGGCGGTGGCATCATCATTGTGGCACAGACGGTAATTCCACAGCTTACCACACTGTTCTCATAATTCATGGGCGGGATCATTGATAAGATTACTGAATTCATAAAGGAACTGTTGCAGGGGTGGGTTCTGACCAACTTTGAAACCATGTTTACCGATGTCAATGACAAGGTAGGCACGATTGCAGGGGAGGTCAGCAAAACTCCCAGCACTTGGAACTCCGGTATTTTTGACATGATAAAAACCCTGTCCGATAACGTGATGATTCCCATAGCGGGAATGATCATCAGTTTTGTACTCGTCTACGAGCTTATTTCCATGGTTATTGACAAGAATAATCTGCATGACTTCAATACAGCAATCTTTATCCGCTTTTTTATGAAAGCATGTATTGCAGTCATGCTTCTTAGCAAGACTTTTGACATTGTAATGGCGGTATTTGATGTGGGAAGCCATATCGTAAATTCTGCCGCATCAGCGATTACCGGAAGCACCAGTATTGATGTTTCAAGTACGCTGCAGACGATGTTCAATGAGCAGTTTTCGGAGATGAGCATAGGCGAGCTGTTAGGACTGGGGATGGAGACCATGATCGTCAGTTTATGTATGAAAATCATGTCAGTCCTTATCACCGTCATTCTTTATGGGCGAATGATTGAAATATATCTTTATGTATCAGTAGCACCTGTTCCCTGTGCAACCGTAACCAACCGGGAATGGGGAACGATAGGAACCAATTATTTTAAGGGACTTTGTGCCCTTGCATTTCAGGGATTTTTTATGATGGTATGCGTCGCAATCTATGCGGTGCTGGTGGCAGGTGTGGCAGTAGCCGACAACCTGCATACGGCACTCTGGTCGGTGGCAGCATATACTGTGATTTTATGTTTTTCCCTGTTTAAGACAGGTTCGCTGTCAAAATCTATCTGGAATGCGCACTAAGGGAGGAACGATATGGCAATATCCGTGCAGGTGCCAAAGGATTTGTCCGGTATCAAGACAAAAGTGGCACTGAACTTGACAAAGAGACAGATCATCTGTTTCAGCGGTGCGGCAGTAGCCGGGATACCCTTGTATTTTTTAACCAAGGGACTGATCGGAACATCAGCCGCATCACTTCTTATGATGGGAGCAATGCTTCCGTTCTTCTTTTTTGCGATGTATGAGAAAAACGGGTTTCCGGCGGAGAAGATTTTATATTTTATGCTCCGGCAGAAGATACTCACACCGGGCATAAGACCATACCGGTCAGAGAACTTATACAAGCAGTTGGAAGAAAAAGAAAAATTACGAAGGGAGGTTCGTTATCTTGAAGAAAAAGCAAAAGGCAGAACCGGAACGACATCCAAAAGGTAAAGCTGTAAATAAAAGCAGAAATAACAGCGGTGGCGGTCTTACCTTTTCAGAAAAGAAGCGTCTTATACAGTTGAAGCGCATTTTATCGGGAAAGAGCAATGAGAAAGAAAAGCCGACTACCGCACAAAGGACGATCACTTTTGAAAAGATGTTCCGGGACGGTATCTGTCAGGTCAGCCACCGTTATTATACAAAGATGGTGGAATTTTTTGATATAAACTATGAGCTTCTGGAAGTGGATGACCAAGCGGACATACTGGCACAGTACAGCAAGCTTATCAATTATTTTGATCCGTCTGTGAAGTTTGAACTGGTGCTTTTCAACAGGCAGGTCAACGAGCAGATGCTTACGGAACAGTTTGACATTCCGTGGCAGGAGGATGATTTTAACGACATCCGTGAGGAATACACGGAGATGTTAAAGAAGCAGGCGGCAAAGGGCAACAACGGTATCATCAAATCAAAATATCTGATTTTTGGTGTAGAAAGCAACGGCTACAAGGAAGCCAAGAGCCGCCTTAACAACATTGAAAAAGATGTCATACGAAACTTAAACAATATAGGAACCCTTGCGAGGGGACTGGACGGAAAGGAAAGACTGCGCATCCTGCATGAATATTTTAATCAGGATACCATGGAGCCTTTCCGTTTTTCGTTTAAGGATCTGGCTGAATCCGGTAAGTCGGTCAAGGACTATATTGCACCACCGGGATTTGATTTCCGCTATCCGAACCGCTTTAAGTCGGGAAATATGTATGGCTGTGTATCCTATCTGGATATTATCGCACCGAAATTTACGGACGAGCTGATCAAGCAGCTTCTTGATATTGATGCCAACCTTACTATCTCCATGCACATGCAGACGGAAGATCCGGTAAAGGCAATCAAGAAGTTAAAAGCGGTTATTTCCAATATTCAAAAAATGAAGATTGAGGAACAGAAAAAGGCAGTCCGGAGCGGTTACGATATGGATATTCTTCCAACGGATATTGTGACCTATGAAAAGGACATGCTGGAATTTCTCGATGACTTGAATACGAGCAACCAGAAGATGATCAACATGACATTCCTTATTACCTGTTATGGCAGAACCAAGCGGGAACTGGAGAGCTTAATGCAGAGGGTGTCCGGTATTATTCAGCAGGCAAACTGTGATCTTAGATGTTTACAGTATTTACAGGAGCAGGGCCTTATGGCATCTGCACCGATTGGGTGTAATGAAACCGGAATTGAGCGTACCCTTTCCACAAAGAGTACCGCAATCTTAGTACCATTCTGCACACAGGAATTATTTATGCCTGCTCCGGCAATCTATTACGGGTTAAATGCACTCAGCAACAACATGATTATGGCAGACAGAAAAAGGCTCCGTACACCAAACGGAGTTATCTTAGGTACTCCCGGAAGTGGTAAGAGTTTTAGTGCAAAGCGTGAGATTTTAAGCTGTTTTCTTATCACAAAGGACGATATTATCATCTGCGATCCGGAGGGAGAGTATTTTGCTCTTGTGGCAGCACTACATGGACAGGTGGTAAAACTTGCCACCAATTCCAAAGACTATCTGAACCCTATGGATATTCAATTGAGCCATAAGGGGGATAAGGAAGCATTAAAACTGAAATCTGATTTTATCATAACATTATGTGACCTGATCGCAGGTGGCAAGGACGGTCTGGAGAACGATGAGAAAGGCATCATTGACGAATGTATCCGTCATATTTATGATAAGTATTTTGAAAATCCGGTGCCGGAAAATATGCCGCTGTTGGAGGATTTATATGATGCCCTGTTAGCACACAAAAATCCAAAGGCAGAGCGTATCGCAAACAGCCTTGTGCTGTATGTGCATGGTTCCCAGAATTACTTCAACCACCATACCAATGTGGACAGCGGCAACCGTATCATGTGCTTTGACATCAGAGACTTGGGAAATCAGTTGAAAGAGCTGGGTATGTTAATCGTGCAGGATGCGGTTTGGAACAGGGTATCGCAGAACAGGGAGCGAAAGATTGCTACCCGTTATTACTGTGATGAGTTCCACCTTCTTCTGAAGGAGAAGCAGACAGCTATTTATTCCGTGGAAATCTGGAAGCGTTTCAGAAAATGGGGCGGTATTCCGACAGGTTTGACGCAGAACGTGGGCGATTTTCTTCGTTCTGAGGAGATTGAAGGTATTTTGGGTAACAGCGATTTTGTGTATCTGTTAAATCAGAATGCCAAAGATCAGGCAATTCTCGCTGATAAGCTGGGACTTTCTGATAAGCAGCTTTCCTATGTCACCAACTCCGAGCCGGGAAGTGGTCTGATACTGTTTGACAATGTGGTAATTCCATTTGTAGACAAATATCCGACAGACACCAAGACTTACAGAATTATGAATACCAAGCCGGAGGAATCGGTGCAGAAGGAGGACGCAGTGTAAATGGCAGAAAAAAGACAGAAGAAGCAGGCGGCAAAGGCATTTGAAAAAGAGACATTTTCCAAAGATAAGGAAGTGACTGGAGTAAAACATATAGAACACAGGCAGGACAACACCTTTTCTGTGGAAAACCAGTTTAGTGCCAGCGAGAAGCCTGTGAGCAATCTGCCAAGGGATGCGAACCATGGCAGTCGTACAGGAAAAGCAACTTCTGGTCACAGCGTCCAGAAGTCAGAGTTTAATACTGGGACAGAATACAGGAAAAATAATAAGAAAAAATATTACCGACAGCAACAACAGGACACTTCTGGTCACAATGTCCAGAAGTCGGAAGCCGAAGCGGAAAAGACATTCTTAAAGGAAAACAGCTTTATCAATGAGGAAAACGGTAATGCTACAAATTTCCATACAGAGGACGCAGACAGTTTTCAGGACAATTACCACGTTAGAAATACCTACCAACGGTCTGAGGAAAAAGGAAAATATCACAAAAGGCGTGTGCAGAGAGAACACGCACACAGAGAGCGTGCAAAGTCAGAAAATGCAAAGCAGTCCGATTATGGAGATCTTCAGACAAAGGACGCCACATTTTCGCAGGGGCAGGCGGACGAATTTACAGACCAAAAAGTACAGAAGGCTTTTGATAAGTCGGAAAAGAACCGCCGAAAGTTGCAGAAAGCAAAGGACAAGATGCCGACAAAGCGGCAGTATGAGATGAAGCGTGTCTTTGATGAACAGACCGGAAAAGCAAAGTATGTTGTGGTTCCGGTGGATGTGGAGAAGCCATTTAAACCGGATGGACTGGGAAAAACTGCGGTTCACAAGCTCCAGACCGAAAATATGTATTTTGTGCATCGCAAGATTGCAGAGACAGAAAAGGATAATTCTGCTGTGGAGGGCGCACACAAGACGGAACAGCGAGCCGAGGATATTTACCACTATATGAAGTATCACCGCAAGAGCAAGGCACAGAGAAAGCGTGACCGCTTAGAGCGATTGCACAAAAAACAGGTTACAGCGGATATGAAGCTGGAGTATGAGAAATTCATCAGTGAAAATCCACATCTAAAGGGCAACAGTCCAAAGAAGCAGTTGCAAAGGCAGCTACAGAAACAGCGCATCAAGCGTGAGTATGCCAAGGCAAGGCGGGTAGGAGCAGAAGCCAAGACTGCAAAGGAAACATTTACAAAGACAGCCAATGCTGCAACCGGGATTGCAAAGAAGTTACAGGAAATTGCCACGAAAAATAAAACACTGATTATCACAGTGGGTATTTTTGCACTTCTGCTCATTATGATCATGTCGGCACTATCAAGCTGCGGTTCCATGTTTACCGGAACTGTGACAACAACGATGGCAAGCACATATCTTAGCCTTCCGGCAGAGATTGATGCAGCAGATTTATCTTTTACAGAAAAGGAAATGGAACTGCAAAATAAGATTGACCGGATTGAAACTGATTATCCGGGATATGATGAATACGATTATAACCTTGGTGCAATCGGGCATGATCCGTACACACTGATCAGTTATCTTTCCGCAGTCCATACGGAATTTACTGCCGCAGGAATAGAGAGTGAGATTCAGGAATTATTTGATGCCATGTATTCACTCACTACCGAGGAAGTAGAGGAAACACGGACAAGGACAGTCACAAAGACCGGAACCAGAATAGTAACAAATCCGGACGGGACTACCCGTACCGAGGAATACGAGTATGAGGAGGAAGAAGAATATACCGTAACAATTCTTCGTGTCACACTTACGGTCACACCGCTTGAGAGCATTGTAGCCGGACGCATGGACAGCGAACAGACGGAAATTTTTGGAGCCTATACGGAGACAAAAGGCGGCTTACAGGTCTTTGCTTCTCCGGTTGATTATTACTGGTATTACTATATCAGCAGTTATTATGGCTACCGGAAAAATCCAAACACCGGAGCCGAGGAGCTTCACAGGGGTGTGGATATAGCGGTGCCGACAGGAACGTTTGTATATGCGGCACATGATGGAACGGTAACAGAAGCAACTTACGATTCCTATTATGGAAATTATGTGGTGATTACGGACAGTAAGGGATATACCACAAAATATGCCCACATGGACAGCTTAAATGTATCCGCAGGGCAGAGTATAAAAAAGGGTGACAATATAGGCAAAAGCGGAAATACAGGAAGCAGTACCGGAAGCCACCTTCATATCGAATGTCTGTATAACGGGGAGTATTATAACCCGTTATTTTATTTTGAAGCAGGAGAACAGACCATTTATGGAGAAACACCGGGCGGCACCGGAGGAGGAACCGGCAATGTGATACCGCCGGAATCCTATGATGATGCAACCGTACAGACGCTTATGCGTGAAGCAAACAGGTATCTGGGAATGCCATATACTTTTGGCGGCACAGCTCCGGCTAGTTTTGACTGTTCCGGTTTTGTATGCTGGGTATTTTCAAACAGTGGCGTACATAACCTGCCAAGGACCACAGCACAGGGCATTTATGACCAGTGTACTCCGGTATCAGCGGCAGATGCAAAGGCAGGGGACATTATATTTTTTACAGGAACCTATAATGCAGGACGTCCGGTTACACACGTTGGTATCTACTGTGGAAACGGTACGATGGTGCATTGCGGTGATCCAATTCAGTACACATCAATCAATACTTCTTACTGGCAGAGCCATTTCTATGGTTTTGGAAGATTGAATTAGCGAAGGGAGGAATTATTTTTGTCAGTAGAACGAATCAATTCACAGCTTAAAAAGGTCAGAGAGCAGATAGCACAGCTACAGGCAAAGGAAAAAGACCTTGCAGAACAGAAACAGATGGCGGAGGATGCCGAAGCCATGAAGATCATACGAAAATATAAAATCTCATCGGAGCGTTTGCAGATGTTAAACAAGCTCAGTGAGGATGAAGTCAGAAATTTATTACAGAAACGGGAACAGGAAAAGGAGGTTTCAATCAATGAAAAACAGAAAATTATCGGCTAGGGCGGTAGTGTCCCTTATGCTGTCGGCAATACTTTTTTGTATGCCGATTGGGGCATTTTTTGCCAACAGGACAAATACGATAGAGGTTCATGCGGAGGATACTGCAGAGCAGAAAACAGAGAGTGCGGCAGAGGAAGGCAGTGCAGAAAGCACAGCGTTCGGCACTGATAACAAGGACAGTTCCGGTAGTGGAGAAAATCATACAGAGCAGTCCACGGAGAATACAACAGAAAATTCCACAGAAGGCACAACTGAGGAGACACAGCCTGCCGCAAAATGCACCTGCAAGGAAAAATGCAGTCAGTATGCAGTAGATGAAGATTGTGAGGTGTGTGCAAAGGATTACAAGGAATGTGCCTATATCAATCCGAGTGTGAAAATTACAATCAATACACCTTCTGGGTGGCATAACGATACCACGAAAGTAACAGTCAAGGTGGTGGATACTATTGTATCCGGCAATTTTACCATTCAGACAGTAAAGGCAAAAGTCGGGCAGAATGGAAGCTGGACAGACATTACCGAGGATATGTACATAGAGATTTCCGAAAACAGCACCATTTATGTGCAGGTCACAGACCAGAAGGGCAAGACCTACGAGAAAAATCGCTACATCAAGTGCTTTGATTTTACCAAGCCTACCTTAAATGCGGCAGTCAGCGATGGTCTATTGAGTATTCAGGCACATGATACGGATTCCGGTATCAAGGCAATCTATGTCAATGGCTATGAGTTTACAGAGCATACGAATGGAGCCTTGAATATCCGTCTGCAACAGTTCGATGCAGGGTATCAGTATTTCACGATTTCTGCCATGGATAATGCAGGAAATACCTCTGAAATCTATAAAACAGCCAATCCGTATTACACCGATCCGGAGAATAAGGACAGCAGTGAAAAAGATCCGGCACAGCAGCTCCCGGTGGATGCGTCAGCAACCAAGCCTAGCTCTGCAACCGCACAGGTTACAGACCATACCAAGACAGACAGCAATGGAAATACTGTTTCCCAAACAGGCAGTGGAACAACTTCAAGCAGTACAGGAACATCAGCCAAGCAGTCCCCGAGTACGGGAGATACTTCTAAGGATACCGACCAGAGCAGTGACAGCCAGACTTCTGAAAAAGGCAAGGAATTTTATACAATCCAGACTGCATCAGAAAAGGTATTTTATCTGGTGATTGATCGTGACGGGGAAGATGAAAAGGTATATTTCCTTACCGAAGTCAGTGAAAATGACCTGTTAAATACCACAACGGATAACAGCGAGACACTTCCGAAAAATTCAGCAGCATTGGAATCTGCAATTCCTACCAAAGACAGTGCATTGTCAAATAATAATGCAGATACCACAGGAGAGAAAAAACAGGGAACGGAAAGTGTTGAGGGCAGTACCGAAGAAAGCACGGAGGATACAAGTAAGCCGAAAGAGGATACCGCAAAAGCAGATGGTTCCGGCTTTACATATATTTTAATAGGCATTGCTGCGGTAGCTGTGATCGGAGTGGTATATGTTGTGAAGTCTAAGAAGAAAAAGGAAAACTTCATTGATGAGGATGAAGATGAGGACGAGCTTGACGAGGACTATGATTATGAGGACGAGGACGAAGCCGAGCAGGATTCTGACGAAGCTTTCCTAAATGGTGGAGATGATACTGTGAGCGATGCAGAATCAGAGGACAATACGGAATATGACAATGAAGATAACAACAACAATAATGATGAAGAAAATGGGGAGGAATAGAGATGGAGCTTGTTATTGCAGAAAAGCCGAGTGTGGCACAGAGCATTGCGGCAGTTCTTGGTGCCACACAGCGTAAGGACGGATATTTGGAAGGCAATGAGTATCTGGTATCATGGTGTGTGGGACATCTGGTAGAACTGGCACAGCCGGAAAGCTATGAGGAAGCATGGAAGAAATGGAGCTATGAGAGCCTTCCGATCATTCCGCAGGAATGGCAGCATGAAGTGAAAAGTGATACAAAAGCACAGTATCAGATTTTGAAAAAGCTCATGCATGATGACAGGGTAGATGCCGTTGTATGTGCTACTGATGCCGGAAGGGAGGGTGAGCTGATCTTCCGCCTGACCTACAACATGGCAGGATGCAGAAAACCGATGAAGCGTTTATGGATTTCTTCTATGGAGGAGAGTGCTATCCGTGACGGCTTCCATAATCTTCGCCCAGGCAGCGACTATGATAACTTGTATCATTCAGCATTATGCAGGCAGGAAGCAGACTGGCTTGTGGGTATCAATGGAACAAGACTTTTTACGGTATTATATGGCGGTAAGGCATTGAAGGTTGGCAGAGTGCAGACACCGACACTTGCCATGCTGGTGGATCGTGAAAGTAAAATCATGAATTTCAAGAAAGAAGCCTATTATATGGCTCACATCATGGGAAATGGTCTGGATGCGGTATTAGAGCATATCAGTGATAAAACGGAAGCAGAGAGGATTGCAGGAGCCTGTGAAAACGGACAGGCTCTTGTCACTTCCGTGGTAAAGGAAGAAAAGTGGGTGGCACCGCCGAAGCTCTATGACCTTACCACACTCCAGAGGGATGCAAACCGTCTGTTTGGCTTTACTGCCAAGCAGACATTGGAATATACGCAGAGCCTTTATGAGAAAAAGTTAGTAACATATCCGAGAACAGACAGCCAGTACCTTTCCGATGACATGGAAGGTACTGCAAAAAATGTGATCGAAGCGATTTTCAATTCTCTGTTATTTGAGCAGAATATCATGTTCAATCCAGATATTAAAAGAATTTTGAACAGCAAGAAAGTTACGGACCACCATGCAATCATTCCGACCATGGAGATCATCAAACAGGACTTAAAGGTGATTCCTGAGAGTGAAATGAAGATCCTTTCATTATGTGCGAACCGTCTGCTGTGTGCAACCGGGGAGAAGCACATTTATAATTCCACAAAGGCAGAGCTTACCTGCAACGAGATTGTGTTTAAGGTATCCGGTAAGGAAGTATGGAAAAATGGATGGAAGGAATTTGATGATTTCTTCAAAAATTCCTATAAGACCACAGAGGATAAATCGGATGCCGAGGAAGAAAAGAAGCTGCCGGAGCTTTGTGAGGGCATGACGATTGCAGTGGAGCAGACAAAGGTTTCCGAGCATTTCACACAGCCACCGAAGCATTATACAGAGGACAGCCTGCTTTCTGCCATGGAGCGAGCCGGAGCAGAAGATATGGGGGATGAGGTGGAGAGGAAAGGACTTGGTACACCTGCCACCAGAGCAGATATCATAGAAAAGCTGGTAAAAGATGGATTTGTAAAGCGTGAGAAAAAGCAGATGATCCCGACAGAGGACGGAATGAAGCTGATCACGATACTTCCGGATGTAGTAAAATCTCCGAAGCTGACCGCAGACTGGGAGAATGAGCTTACTCTTGTATCCAAAGGAGAAGTTGCTGCAGAACAGTTTATGTCAGGTATTGAAGCAATGGTAACTGATCTTGTAAAGACCTATCACAGCGTTAGTGATGAACATAAAGCCATGTTTGGCACAGGCAAGGGTGGACAAGAAGTGCTAGGCAAATGCCCGAAGTGTGGTGCTGATGTAGTCAAGGGAAAATTCGGAGCGTATTGTACCGGGAAATGTGGTATGAATGTTGGTAAGGCACTGGGAGTTACACTTTCAGATGCACAGGTCAAGAGCCTGCTTCAAGGGAAGAAGATACTTGTAAAAGGTTTGAAGGGCAAGAAAGGCAGCTATGATGCTTATTTGATTCCAGAGAGTATAGAGGAGTTTTCCTACACGAAGGACGGTAAAGAAATCAAGGGATTCCAGTATAAATTTAAGATGGAATTTCCACCGACGAAGGGAAAGCAGGGGTAGGAAAGAGGTTATTGCTATGGTATAATTTATAAAGCAATGTATAGATGAAAAATTGTATAGGAGTGATTTGATGAAAGCGCATAAAGTACCGGCGACATACTATGCTTCATGGAAGATTCCGGGAACGAAACATAGTTTTTACGCCTTTTATAAAGATAAATTGTATAGTGAAGGACAAAGCAAGAGTTACAAGGACGTTGACAAGATAACTCAGGAACATTCATTTTTCATGGAAGAGAATTTTTACTATTTAGATATTGAAAATATGCCAGGGTTGGCATATAAGCTTCAAAATGAAATTGAAGAATTTTTATCTAATAGTCCATATAGTATTAAGTGCGAGGATACTTATGCTGAAGATAGTGCCCCTAATTATCCAGTTATTGAAATAAAAGATTATAGCAAATTTATGTATTGTCGTGAACGCATGGATTCATGGATAATTAAGGATTCTGATGGAAACAATGTTACAGTTGATGCTTTCAAAAATGATTTAGGTACATATTTGTTTGGTAAAGTAGGAAAAATTATTGAAGAAAACTACTTTGCAAATGAATTAGAACCTAAGTGGAATGTAATAAAGTCGGAAATTGAAATTCAAAGAAATTCGGGTGATGATTTTGCTTTAGTACATCAAGATGATATGTTAGAGTTTTTTATTGTCCAATATCTTAGGCTAGAGGGGGTTATAGAAGAATATATTAAGCCGACACTGGGGATTTTTAGGGATATGTTTTCATCTATGGGATATGAAGATTCTGAATTAGATAAAATGAAAAATGAGGGACTATTAGCACCTGAATCGTATTTTTATGGGGCATTGTTAGATGCTGCACGAGGTGACAAAAAAAGACTCCAGAAGCATATGGATTCAATTAAACAAAATTATGTTATTGATTTATTAAAGGCTGAAGAGGGAACTTCATTTATAACATCTACAAAACCATGTGTAGTAATGAGAATGGAAGGAACATTTAAAGCTGAAATGATTTTCCCGGTAACTCCGCAATATTGTATTAGATTTATAGGAAATAAGTTGGCAGGAAATAGAAGTGGAAAATTTTATGAAATTACATCAAGTGATGTGAAGGTTATAAATCGGAAGATTATCTCAGAATCGAGAAATATTGTTATGAGTGAATCAAAAATAATATCGGACAGAATATGATAGTTATCTGTAATGAATAAAATTTAACAACACAGCGTCAGAGCGTATGGGAAAACCTGTACGCTCTTTTTTTTATCAAAAATGGAGGAAAATCACATGGAAGAAACAAATGTAACAATGACAACAGAGAAAACGCAGGGAGAGCCAGATGCAAAAGAAAATGAGACAAAGGCGGAGAAGTTTATCCGTATTGGCGAGTACCGCATGAATAAGGCGGTGGATGCCATTGGCAGACTGGAAAATCTTGCGAATCGCAGTTTCTATGAATACACACAGGAACAGGTAGACGCTATGTTTCAGGCATTAGAGGGGAGGGGTGTGGAAGTTAAGGTAAGGTTTATGCCTAAGAAAGCGGCTGAGAGTAAGACTTTCAGCTTTGGCATAACGGAATAGGAATGTAACGTGAAGTAAAGGAAAGGTAGTCATGTAGTGTATGTGGCTGCCTTTTTGTTGTATCTATGACAGGAAGGAGAACTGCGTGCGTGAGAAAATATGATTTTATATCGGCTCTGGAAAAAGAGACAGCAGCCGAGGTTGTCAAAAATCGTGAGGAATGGATGAAATACCTTATCACAGCGGCGAGATTATATAAGTATCCGTTCCGGGAACAGCTTTTGATCTATGCACAAAGACCGGATGCAACAGCGTGTGCTTCCATAGAGCTGTGGAATGAGCGTTAAAAGATTCCCTTTTAATTTCATATCCTTTGACTTTCATTAAAAGTAAAAAATCTTCGTATGTGGAAGCTGACTTGATACAAAAATTGATGTTCCTTCTAAGCTGAGTTTTCCAAGTAGAGCCATTCTGATCAGACTGCCATTCTTTGTATTTTTTACCAC
>ERZ773168.2869-NODE-2869-length-12731-cov-3.316109_pt1 | contig 12731 bp, 9 predicted proteins | sample MGYA00511261_ERZ773168 | MGnify/ENA primary metagenome ERZ773168 (study PRJEB29015, sample SAMEA2737855) | human gut metagenome | biome: human gut; feature: human-associated habitat; material: faeces | place: China | collected 2012 ... | reverse complement strand
CACCGCCCAGTGCAGTGCACCCGCCGCTTTTTTCGGATCGGTGACCACCGGTATCATCAGGTGCGGGATGCCGTTATAGACACTCAGTTCCACAACCTTCGGATCAATCATAATCAGCTTGACCTCTTTGGGGTTCGCCTTGTAGAGGATGCTCATGATAATCGTGTTGATACATACGGACTTACCGGAACCCGTCGCACCGGCAATCAGAAGATGCGGCATCTTGGCAATGTCCGCCACCGTCACCTTTCCGCCGATGTCCTTTCCAACGCCGAAAGAAATCTTTGACGGATGCTTTTTAAATTCTTCCGACTCTACCAGTTCTCTAAAAGAAACCATGACGTTTTCTTTGTTCGGAACCTCAATACCGATCGCCGCCTTTCCGGGGATCGGTGCCTCAATACGAATATCCGCCGCTGCCAGATTCAGCTTGATGTCGTCGGCCAGATTGACAATCTTGCTGACCTTTACTCCCATCTCCGGCTGCAGTTCATAGCGCGTCACGGCAGGACCGCAGCTGATGTTGGTAATCGTGACATTCACGCCGAAATTCTTTAAGGTCTGCTGCAGCTTCATCGCGGTCTCCTGTAGATGCTGTCTGGAATCCCCGGCTTTGTTTGCCGCCTTTGTCAGAAGATCTGCCGGAGGGAACACATACGGACGCTCCGGAGGCATCTGCTCCGCCGACACACTTTCACCGGATGCCGCAGGTGCAGATGTGGTATGTCCGGCATTTTCCCCGATGCCGGACACAGCCTTTGTCTCTGCGGGCGATACGGCTGCCGATGCTTCCTGCGGCTCTTTCAGCTGTACTTTCGGCGCAGCCGCCTCCCATGCGTTTTCTGGTCCGGCCGCACTGCCCCATGATTCTTTCTGTTCCTGCGCAGATGCAGTACTCCACGGATCTTCCGGTTCGGCTGCGCTGCTCCACGGATCTTTCTGTTCCTGCGAGGCTGTAGTGCTCCATGGATCTTCCGGCTCTGTTGCCACATCCCACGATGCTTCCGCCGGCGCAGTATTCCAGGATGCTCCCTGTGCAGTCTCCGTTTCCGGAGTCCATGCAGATACATTCTGTGAAGCCTCTGGTGTCACAGCCGCAAGCGCTTCGTCTGAGAACGCCGACGGCGTCAGATTCTCTGCAGGCGGATATCCGCCGTCCGACGTGAGAGGCACAATCTTTTCTTCCCGTACCTCCGGCATCTCCAGATAATCCTCCGCATTCAGTTCACTGATCTCATCGGAATGTTCAATGACATTCTGCCGCGGCAGCACCCGGGTGTCAATGGCAACCCCTTCCACCTTGCGATCCATCCGCCTTAATGCCTGTTCCTCTCTGCGCTGCTCCCGCTCTTCCCGCTGGATTCTCACGCGTTCCTTATGGCGTTCATTTCCGCTGCGCGCGGATTCGTAGACCTTTTTCCCGCCTTTTTGCATTCCGCGGAGCGCAGAGCGCTCTGTAATTAACACCAGCGATATGATTAACATGATCGCATCGATCACATAAGAACCAGCCAGACCGAAATTCGGGCAGAAAATCCATGCCAGAAGTCCGCCGATGAAGCCGCCTCCCGTCCGGTGCTCAAAACTGTAGCTGTATGCCGCAGCGGCACCGTCAACCGCAGACCCTTTGGTCAGCAGTTCGATCAGCATACATAAGAACAGATCAAACAGAATCATCGCCACAAGCTTTACGGTTGCCACCCGGTTGCCCCTGTTCGACACGGCAAAAAAAGTACCGACAAGAAGAAGCACCGGGAACACATACGCGATCAGTCCCATGATGCCAAAAAAGAACCGGCTCACTGCATTGCCGATGGTTCCCCCGATTCCGAAATTACTGATAAATAATAAAATAGATACCGCTACAATGATCCAGAGAATGACCTCCCTGGTAAAATCCTCCTGCTGCTGTGCAGCCGTCTTTTTCTTCCGTCCTGTACTTCCCTTCCGGCTTGTCTGTGCCTTTCGTTTCCCAGATGTACTCTTTTTATTCCCTGTTGCCAAAACTTACTAACCTCCAAAACCGTTATGCCAGATAAAAATACCCGCCGATGGACAATGCGCCAACGAGCAGACAATAGATGGCAAAAACGGTGAACTTCTTTTTGCGGACGATGACAAGCATCGTCTTAATGCAGATATATCCCACAACCGCCGCGACCGCCATACCGATCACATAGTAGACAACCTCCGTTCCCGACACCGCCAGGTCTGTGGCATCTTTTAATTCGAGAACAAGCGCGCCAAGAATCGCCGGTATCGACATCAAAAACGAGTATTTCACGGCAAAATTGCGCTGATAACCCGCAAGCAGGCAGGCGGTAATCGTCGTACCGGAGCGTGAAAGTCCCGGAAGCGTTGCGATTCCCTGTGCGATTCCGACAGAAAACGCATCCGTGTAGGTGACGTTCTTCGGAAGTTTGTCGCCGTCCTTGCAGTGATCCGCGATCAAAAGCAGCACTGCCGTTGCGATAAGGCAGATGCCTGGAACAATCAGAATCTCGGAAGCCATCTCCACGACATCCTTGCAGAAATAGCCGATAATTCCAGTCGGTATTGTCGATACGATAATCAGCATGGCAAATTTGCGGTAGCTGCTGTTGATCACGCGCCGATACGCCATCTGCTCTTTGCCGGTCTTATTCCGGAAGAAGACAATCACATTGTATCCAGCGTCGCGGATGATGCAGCATCCATCTACCACCAGTTTTAAGATGTCCCGGTAGTATACCAGGGAGATTGCAATCAATGTACCGACGTGAAGCAGTACATCATATAAAATTCCCGTGTCGGTATTGACATCAAACAGTATTTTAAAAAGTGCCAGATGCCCGGAACTGCTCACCGGCAAAAACTCGGTCAGTCCCTGTATAATGCCCATCAAGATCGCCTGTAATAATGACATGGCAGCCTCCTTATCCGATTCGTAAAAATCTGTCAAACTTATACATACATGACCAATTTTAACATATTTGAGGGCGGTTGTCATTAAAAGGTTTCTTAATAATTTTTTCCCTTTGCGGCATCAATCATCGCATGCAGTTTTAAAAACGCGGCATCGATTCCGCCCACGGCATCGATCAGCCCTTCCCGGACCGCTTCCTCCCCGACTAAAATGGTTCCAAGGTCCTTTGTCAGCATTCCCGTGTTCATCATCAGTTCCTCCAGACGCTCTTCCCCCGCCTTTGAATGCGACGCGATAAAGGTTAAAATCCGGTTCTGCATCTGTTTAAAATAATCGTAGGTCGGCTTGGCTCCTATGACGGTTCCGCTCATGCGCACGGGATGAATCACCATGGTGCCCGACGGGACAATAAACGAATAATCCGTGGAGACAGCGAGCGGCACGCCGATCGAATGGCTTCCTCCGAGCACGAGCGATACCGTCGGTTTGCTGATCGACGCAATCATCTCTGCAATGGCGAGTCCGCTCTCAACGTCGCCGCCGACTGTATTTAAGAGCAGCAGGATTCCTTCCGTATCCCGGTTGTCCTCCATCTCCGCCAGCTTCGGAAGCACGTGTTCGTACTTGGTTGTCTTAGTCGTCGCCGGCAGACAATCGTGTCCCTCAATCTCTCCTATAATCGTTAAAAGTGAGATCCGGTTGTTCTCCCGGTTGTTATTTAACGCAACCTGTCCGAATTCCCGGATGTCCTCATTTTTCTGTTCCTGTTTTTCTGACATAGTTTCTCCCTCTCCTTCGGTCTTCTCCTTTTACTAATTGCATAAAAAAGCAGGGTGCAAAATTGCACCCTGCTTAGTATGTATCACCCAGCGTCATATTATGTCAGCTCACGCTACACTTCTCCCAGAAGATAGCGGTACAATCCCTCATAGCGTCCCTTGGAATTGTTCCAGGAATAGTCGTTTGCCATTCCGCGGTCAATCATCTGGTTCCACTGCTTCTTGCGGTCAAAATAGATATGTTTGGAGTAGTTGATCACGCCTAACATCTCGTCCCCGTTATAGTTTGCAAACGAGAATCCGTCTCCGGTGTTCTCGTACTCATTGTACGGCTTTACGGTATCCCGGAGTCCGCCCGTCTCCCGCACGATCGGCACCGTGCCGTAACGGAAAGAGATTAACTGCGTCAGTCCACACGGTTCAAATCGCGACGGCATTAAGAACGCGTCCGCAGCCGCGTACAGCTTGTGGGCAAGTTCGTCCGAGTAGCAGATATTCGCCGAGACACGGTCGCCGTACTTCCATGCATAGTGGCGGAACATATTCTCGTACTGCGGATCACCGGTTCCGATGACCACGAACTGCGTATAGTCGTCCACAATGCGGTCGATCGCGTAATTGATGAGATCGAGTCCCTTCTGGTCCGTCAGTCTTGAGATCAGGCCGATCATGTATTTTTTCTTGTCGACGGCAAGTCCCAGTTCCTCCTGCAGCTTCATCTTATTGGACGGCTTTTTCTTGCGGAAATCCGCGGCGTCGTAATTGACATAGATCTTTGGATCCGTCTTCGGATTGTAAACCGTATAGTCGATTCCGTTTACAATTCCCTGCATGTCGTAATGTCTTGCCGAGAGCAGACCGTTTAACCCTTCCCCGTAATACTCCGTCTGAATCTCATTCGCATAGGAATCGCTGACGGTCGTGATGTAATCCGCATACACCAGTCCGCCCTTTAACATGTTGGCGTCCTTCTGGAACTCCAGCTTATCCGGCGTAAACAGATCCGCCGAAAAACCGGTCAGTCCCTGCATTGTCTTCATGTCCCAGATTCCCTGGAACTTTAAGTTGTGGATCGTGATGACCGACTTGATGCCCCAGTAAAAGGAGTCCGCCTGGAACTCATTTTTCAGATAAACCGGAATCAGTCCCGTCTCCCAGTCGTGACAGTGAATCAGATCCGGCCGGAAATTGATCTGTTTTAAAATGGAGAGTACCGCCTTGTCAAAAAAACAGAACTTCTCAATGTCAAACCGGATGTCCCCATAAGGCACGATGCAGTTAAAGTATTCCTGATTATCGATAAAATAGTAGGTAATGCCATCAAGCACATACTGAAGAACCCCGACGTACTTGTCCTGGATATAAGTCCCGGCGCTCATATAAAAATGCGTCACATACTCAAACTGGCTGCGGTATTTTTCCGGAATACAGCTATAATTCGGAATAACCACCCGCACATCCCACTCTTCCTTGTCAAATTCCTTGGGAAGCGCGCCGCAGACGTCCGCAAGTCCCCCGGTCTTGATAAACGGAACGCACTCAGAAGCTGCAAAAAGTATTTTTTTCATAAAAACCTCCTTGTATCGGAAACATCCTGTTTTTCGCAGAAAGCATATACAATATTATGATATACCATTTCACCCTACAATTCCAGCGTTTTACAAAAAAAGGACAAACCATCTGTTATGGTCTGCCCTCTTTTTGTAAATTTATTATTCATCCCAGTTGTGAAATACTTCCTGCACATCATCATCTGCATCCAGAAGATCCAGAATACGGTTGATGTTGGTCAGATCCTCCTCCGCTGTCAGCTCCACATAGTTCTGCGGAAGCATGGTCACAGAAGCTTCTGCCATCGGAATACCTGCATCCTCCAACGCTTTGCGGACATCCTCAAAATCGTCCGGCGCTGTAAGGATCTCGTAGCTGTCTTCCTCCTCGGAAAAATCCTCAGCTCCTGCGTCAAGAGCCTGCATCATCAGCTCATCCGCATCTCCCTCGTAATCTTCCTTTGCGACAATAATCTGTCCCTTCTCATCGAACATATAAGATACACAGCCCTGTGTACCGATACTGCCGTGTCCCTTTGTAAACGCGTTGCGCACATTCGCAGCCGTACGGTTCTTATTGTCCGTCAGGCACTTTACGATGATGGCGGTTCCGCTCGGACCGTAGCCTTCATAAGTACAGAATTCGTAATTGACCGAGTTGCCGTCTCCAGCAGCCTTCTTGATACCACGCTCGATCGTATCGTTCGGCATATTGTTGGATTTTGCCTTGGCGATGACCTGTGCCAGCTTGAAGTTGTTGGCAGGGTCAGGACCGCCCTCTTTTACTGCAACAGCAATCTCTCTTCCGATAATGGTAAAAATCTTTCCCTTTGCCGCATCATTTTTTTCTTTCTTGTGCTTAATGTTGGCAAATTTTGAATGTCCTGACATGTTTTTTCCTCTTTTCTGTTGAAATCCGGTTTATTATTTTAACATTTATTCTTCATTCTGGCAAGTCCCGTCTGCCAGTTCGACTTCCGAAGCCTTCTCCTCCGGAAGTTTGATCACGTGTACCTTCTGGATCATCTTGTTCTCTACAGAAAGGATCTCAAACAGATACCCGTATGCGGTTGTTGAAAACACCTCGTCGTCGCTGGGAATCTTATCGATTAGTGAGATCAAAAAACCGTTTAACGTCTCGAAATCGTCCTCTTCATCCAGCGGAATCCCCAGCACTTCCACAACCTCGTCAAACGGAGCCATACCGCTCATCAGATAGCTTCCATCCGGCTGCAGTTCGACCATGTTCGTCTCCTCGTCATGCTCGTCCTCGATGTTTCCAACAATCTCTTCCAGAATGTCTTCCATCGCAACAATGCCTGCCGTCTGTCCGTACTCGTCCACCACGATCACCAGATGGCTTTTGGCTGCCTGCATCATGGCAAACAGGGAATTGATGTTGCGCGTCTCGGGAATGAAGTCCACCTCCCGGATCAGACCCTTGATCTTAGAGACCGGCGTGTCATAAACCGCCGCATCCAGGCTCAGTTCCAGAGCCTCCTTGATATGTAGGACACCGATAATGTTATCGATGTCATCCAGAAACACCGGGAATCTGGAATAGTTGTTCTCCTTGATGAACTCCAGGGCCTGGCGAAACGTTCTGGTTCCGTCGAGCGCACAGATATTCTTGCGGTGCGTCATGATATCCTTGGCTTCCTTGTCGCCAAACTCAAAGATGTTATGAATCATCTCCGCCTCGCTTGCAAGGAGCACACCCTGCTCGTGACCCTCGTTTACCATGGAGATAATCTCTTCCTCCGTCACATCATCCGTATCGCTTAACGGATCAACGCCGAACACACGCGCCAGAAGGTTGGCTAAACCGTCCGTCAGGAATATGATCGGGTAAAAAAGAAGCTCCACCACATGTACCGGTCCCGCCAGGCGCAGTGCCCAGGCTTCCGGCTTTCTGGACGCCACTTTCTGCGGCGTGTAGATTCCAAACACCAGCACAATGAGAATCAGGATCACAAAAATGATGATATCCACAAGTACCGACATGACGCTTCCCGCGTCTTCCGGCAGAAAATACGCGCGCCAGAGCGGTACCTCCAGAAAACCGAGCAGCATATGCACGATTAAAACCACCAGTTCGCAGACATGCGTATATCGTTCATTCTTATCCGTATAGCGCCGCAGAAGTCTCGCACCGCGGTCTTCCTCTCCCGCCAGACGTTCTATGGCAGCCTCATTCAAATTCTGCATGGCGGCGATAAAGCCAAATACCACAAAATCTAATATGACAAATCCTGCAAAGATGAGAATGCCCACAGTGGGGCTGCAACCATCATCCATATAGTATCCTTTCTTTCGTGTCTCCGGTATTACACACTAAAACATCAGAAATCATAACATTTTCGCGCATAATAGTCAAGTTATGTATAGAGTTCCAGACTGATCTCCAGCGCCTTGTCTATTTTCACAAGGATCTGATGATCCAGATGGCACACTTTATCTTTCAGTCTCGTCTTATCGATCGTCCGCAGTTGTTCCAACAGCACCACGGAATCCTTGACCAGCGCATATTTCTGGCTGTCAAGCTCCACATGTGTCGGAAGCTTTGCTTTATTCATCTGCGATGTGATTGCCGCGCAGATGACCGTCGGACTGTGTCTGTTTCCAACATCGTTCTGTATGATGAGCACCGGCCGCACACCGCCCTGTTCCGAGCCGACCACCGGCCGCAAGTCTGCATAAAAGATATCCCCACGTCGAATTACCATACTTTCCACTCCATTTCTCTCTGGATCTTTTACGGATAGTATTGCCATTTTTCACGGGTGTATTCCATTTTGTTTTTATTTTCCCAACACTATGATATGCCATCTTTTCCCGGCTGTGACTGCGTCTGTTCCAGTCCGGCCAGGATCTCGCACATTCCGTCATGAATGTCCGGCGCCGTCATGCCGCGCATGGAGCGCCGCGCACCTGCCGCTTCGCCCGCCTTTCCGTGCAGGTAGACACCGAGCGGCGCCGCCTGCTCCACACGGATTCCCTGCGCCATCAGTCCGCCGATGATGCCACTTAAGACATCCCCGCTTCCCGCCGTTGCAAGCCCGGCATTGCCGGATACATTCAGCCATGTCTGGCTGTACGGAATCGCGGTAGCCGTGTGTTCGTCCTTCAAGACGCAGATCACATTGTACTGTCTTGCGAATTCATCCGCCGCCTCAATCAGATGATTCTGCAGATACGCCACCGAATCCCCCGTCAGCCGGCTCATCTCTCCAAGGTGCGGCGTCACCACGAGTTCCGTGTGCGGCAGAAGCAGCAGGTTTGTATCTTTTGCAATCACATTCAGCGCGTCCGCATCCAAAAGCACCGGAACCGCCGCATTCTTGATCACTGTGCGAACCATCCCCGCAGCCGCATCCGTCGTGCCGATCCCCGGTCCACACACGATCGTGTCCGCCCAGCTCATTGCCTCCGAAAGCAGCGGCGCCTCCGCCTTTTTGGAGGAATATGCCGTGATTACCGCCTCCGGAAGCTGCGTCTGCAAAATGGCGCGGTTTTCCTCCGGTGTAAAAATGCGCACCAGCCCGCAGCCGCTTGCATATGCGGCTTTCGCGCAAAGATATGCCGCTCCGGACATTCCCGGGCTTCCGGCAATCACGAGAAGTCTGCCGAATGTTCCCTTGTTGGAGTGGCTCTCCCTTGCGGCAAGAAGGGACAGATCCGCGTCTTCTAATGCTGCCACCGCCGGTTTGCGCTCCCCGAATGCATCCGGCGTAATCCCGATATCCGCCACAACGACTTTCCCGGCGTACTGATTGCCCGGCCACAGCAGGCATCCCACCTTTTCAAACGCGAATGTGACCGTCAGATCTGCCCGGAAAGCGGTTCCCAGCACATTTCCATTGTCCGCCGAAATGCCGGAAGCAATGTCAACCGCCGCCTTCGCCCCTTCCATGGCATTCATCCGGTCGATTAACGATGCGTATTCTCCCTCCACACTGCGCGATAATCCCACGCCGAATACCGCGTCGATCACGAGCGTGTAGGACTTCCCCTCCGGAAATTCCGTGAGGATCTTACCGCCGTACGCAAGAAAGATCTTCTTCTGGAGCTGATTGCCGACGGACGCTTTTCCTGTGTGCGGCGCTTCCAATACATCGACGGTGTTTCCCGCCTGCATGAGCATTCTGGCGATCGCATAGCCATCTCCGCCGTTGTTGCCGCTGCCGCAGACGACGAGTGTTCTTGACGTATTCCGTTTTTCCCGGCGCAGTGTCTCCACAAAGGAAAGCGCCGCACGCTCCATCAACACTGCCTGCGGCATATGAAATTCCTCGATTGTCCGGCTGTCATAAAGATTCATCTCCCGGCTGTTTACGATATATCGCATCTTTTCCCTCCCGCCTGCCGGCATCACACCCGGCATTTTATTTCGGTAAAACACTGGAACAAAGTTCCCTATAGAGTAAAAAAGAGATCCTGCTATGCAGGACCTCTTTTAATCTGTCTGACGGCTGTTCTCTTTGGCGCGCTGATTCTTCACAATATTGTAGGATAACTGCATCAGGCTGTCCGAGAGATGGACATTTTCCACAACAACGTCCTTATCGATCAATTCCAGATCCACATGTGCAAAATTCCAGATCGCATGAATGCCAAGACCGACCAGACGGTTGGCAATGGCGTCCGCTTTTTCCTTCGGCATGGTAAGCGCTGCAATGTCTACTTTGTTCTCTCTACAGAAATCTTCCAGCTCATCCAGCATACGGATCTTGATCCCGCGCACTGTCACGCCGTCCAATGCGGGATTGACATCAAACAGACCGATGATCATAAATCCCAGCTTTTCAAACTTCACATAATTGGCGAGTGCCTGACCGAGGTTTCCGGCACCGATCACGATAATATTGTGCTGCTGGTTCAGACCGAGAATCTTGCCGATTTCCTCATATAGGTACTTTACGTTATATCCATATCCCTGCTGTCCAAATCCCCCGAAATTATTGAGATCCTGACGGATCTGGGAAGCGGTGACATTCATCCTTAGGCTCAGATCATTGGAAGAAATACGTTCTACCCCGGCGTCCAGCAACTCTCCCAGATATCTGTAATACCGCGGCATTCGACGAATGACAGCCTGTGATATTTCTTTTTCCTGCATGGTGATGCCCACCTTTCTATCAAAACATCTCTTTTATTATAGTGATAAACCAGATATCTGTCAATGTGTCAAAAATTTAACAACCAGACGGCATCCCTCACGACTCAAGCTCCATCGATACCTGCTCCCATTCTTCGTAACACTTTTCCAGCTCGCTCCGGTATTCATTCTGTCTGCCGGTCAGCTCACCGAGCTTCGCGGAATTGGTTGCATTGGCAGGATCTGCGCACTCCTCATCAATGCCGGCGATCAGATCCTCCAGCTCTGCAATGCGCTCTTCCGCCTTCTTTAGCGTATTCTCAAGCTTGCGGATGCGCGCCTGCTCGGCTTTCTGCGCCTGCCAGTCCGCTTTCTTGTCCGTTCCACTTCCATCCTGCGCCACGGTCTGTTCCGTCATCTGCGCCGCCTGCGCCTTCGGCTCCGCCTCCACATAGATCCGGGTCAGTTCGTCATGTTTTTCCAGATAGTAATCGTAATTCCCGATATAGTTGACAATCGTCCCTCCCGTCAAATCCAGAATCCGGGTTGCGGTCTGATTGATAAAATAACGGTCGTGCGACACGAAAAAGACGGTTCCGGTGTACTGGTTTAACGCCGACTCCAAAATCTCTTTGGATGTGATGTCCAGATGGTTTGTCGGCTCATCCAGAATCAGAAAATTCGCATCGGAAAGCATCAGTTTGGCAAGGGAGACGCGCCCGCGCTCCCCGCCGCTTAAGTCTGCAATCCGCTTGAATACATCATCGTTCGTAAATAAAAACGCCGCCAGGACATTGCGGATCTTCGTGTGGTTTAACTGCGGGTAGTCATCCGCAATCTCCTCAAAGATCGTTTTCTCCATATGGAGCAGCTGATGTTCCTGATCGTAGTACCCGATGTGCACATTCGACCCGAGCACGATGGCTCCGCTGTCCGCCAGAAGCAGTTCGTTAATGATCTTAAGAATCGTCGTCTTGCCGGTTCCGTTATTGCCGATCAGCGCCACACGCTCCCCGCGCTTAATCTCAAAAGAGAGATCGTCAAACAGCGTATGTGTGCCGAACGCTTTCCTTAAATGCTCCACCGTAAGAACATCGTTACCGCTTGTCACATCCGGCTCGAGCACAATATGAATGTCCGTGTTCTCATCCGTCGGCTTTTCGAGACGCTCGATCTTATCCAGCATTTTTTCACGGCTCTCCGCCCGCTTAATCGATTTCTCACGGTTAAAGGACTTGAGCTTCGCGATGACCTCTTCCTGATGCTTAATCTCCCGCTGCTGGTTGTAATACTGCTTTAACAGATCTTCCCGGATTTTCGCCTTTTTCTTCGCAAATTCCGTGTAATTTCCCTGATAGACAAACCCCTGATGCTGGAAAATCTCCACCACCTTCGTGACGACGCGGTCCAGAAAATAGCGGTCATGCGATACGATCACAACCGCTCCCTTATAGTTCATCAGAAATCCCTCCAGCCACCGGATCGATTCCATATCCAGATGGTTGGTCGGCTCGTCCAAAAGCAGGACGTCCGGCTTTGTCACAAGGAGCTTCCCCAGCGACACGCGCGTCTTCTGACCTCCGGAAAGCTCGCTCATCTGCCGGTCAAATTCACTCTCCGAAAAGCCGAGTCCCTTTAAGATTCCCGTCACTTCACTACGGTAGGTGTAGCCGCCCAACAGTTCAAACTCATGGCTTAACCGGTGATAACCGTCCAAAAGCGTCTCCAGTTCCTGCCCTGTGAGCGCATTCATCTGCGTCTCCATTCCACGGAGGCGCTCCTCCATCTCGATGATGTTCTGCTTTGCGTCAAGAACCTCCTCGTAGATGGTCCGGTGTCCGGACACATCCTGATACTGCGCCAGATAGCCGATGGTGGCGTCTTTTGCAAGGATCACCTCGCCGGTATCCGGCATCTCTTTCTGCATAATAATTTTAAGCAGCGTAGACTTGCCGGCACCATTGATGCCGACAATCGCTGCTTTTTCATTTGCTTCAATATGAAAACTTACATCTTTTAATATCTCATCTGTTCCAAAAGACTTTGAGATACTCTGACATGACAAAATCATTTTAAACTTTCCTCTAACGTCGTTCTGATTGCCTTGATAAAATCTTCGCTGTTTAATACGACCGGATTCGGATTCGTAGTAATCAGCGCAAGGTCTTTTGTCATTTTACCATCTTCAATGGTCTTAATACAAGCCTTTTCGAGTTTTTCTGCAAAATCGGACAATGCAGCATTCGAATCAAGCTCTCCGCGTTTCTTAAGTGCTCCTGTCCATGCAAAAATAGTTGCAACAGAGTTTGTGGATGTCTCCTCACCTTTTAAGTGTTTGTAATAATGACGCTGTACTGTTCCATGTGCAGCCTCATACTCATAATAGCCATCCGGGGAAA
>ERZ773168.2860-NODE-2860-length-12754-cov-5.562406_pt1 | contig 12754 bp, 9 predicted proteins | sample MGYA00511261_ERZ773168 | MGnify/ENA primary metagenome ERZ773168 (study PRJEB29015, sample SAMEA2737855) | human gut metagenome | biome: human gut; feature: human-associated habitat; material: faeces | place: China | collected 2012 ... | reverse complement strand
TACTGATGACTTCGTCGATGTGGGAGAAGCTCATGCGCTCGGTTTTGCCGAGCTTGACGGGCTTGACTTTCATCATAAAATCAACCACTCCTTACTTTTATACTCTACGGATGTTGCGTTCTACGGGTCAAATTTGAGCAGACGCACATAAATCGACCCGTATCCTCAGAGGAAGTTCGGCGTTTTTCACAAACTTTTCGTGCCTGCCCCTTGGGCCGGCCGAACCGAAGCTCCCTTTTTGGCGCACTAGGCCATTATGTGATACTAATACAGTATACACCGGGAAAGCCCTGTTGTCAAGCCATTTTTCCCATTTCGGGCCGATTTTTTTGTCAAGCCCCCGCTTTTGTGGAACACACGGTTCCGTGTCTACTTTGTGCGTTTTGGGTATTGCTTTTTGAGTTTTGCACGTTCTCACCAAAAACACCCTTGTGCATTTTGTACAGGTTTGCTCTTGTGCTTCCGGGCAGCAGAAAGGGGCACCCGGCGTGATGGGTGCCCCTTCGGGAGCTTTATTCCAGATAATCCCGCAGCCGTTTGGCCCGGCTGGGATGGCGGAGCTTGCGGAGGGCTTTTGCCTCGATCTGGCGGATGCGCTCCCGCGTGACGTTGAACTCCTTCCCCAGCTCTTCCAGAGTGCGGGGCCGGCCGTCGTCGAGGCCGAAGCGGAGTGTGATCACCCGCTCTTCGCGAGGCGTCAGACTCTTGAGCACGCTCATCAACTCCCGGCGGAGCAGCTGGCGGCCCGCTTCATCCACCGGGATCCCGGCTTCTTCATCCTGAATGAAATCTTCGAGGTGGGCGTCTTCTTCCTCGCCCACCGGCGTTTCCAGGCTGACCGGCTCCTGCGCCAGCTGCAGCAGTTCCCGCACCCGGTCCGGCTCCATCTCCAGCCGGACGGCGATCTCCTCCGCCGTGGGCTCGCGGCCATTCTTCCGCAGCAGCTCCCCTGCCGTCTTCCGGACCCGGTTGATGTGCTCCACCAGATGCACCGGGATGCGGATGGTCCGCCCCTGGTCGGCAATGGCACGGGTGATGGACTGCCGGATCCACCATGTCGCATAGGTGGAGAACTTGAAGCCCCTGTCCGGCTCAAACTTCTCCGCCGCCTTCATCAGGCCGAGGTTGCCCTCCTGGATGAGGTCGAGGAAGGGCAGCCCCCTGCCCGCGTAGCGCTTTGCCACCGAGACCACCAGCCGCAGATTCGCCTCGCTGAGGCGTCGGCGGGCGTCCGCATCCCCTGCTCTGGCAGCACGGGCCAGCGTCTGTTCTTCTTCTGCCGAGAGGAGCGGCACCTGCCCGATCTCCTTCAGATAGGCTTTCACCGGGTCGTCCAGCGCCACGCCCTCGGCAGAAAGCTCATGTTCCAGTCGGCCGATCTGGGCATCGTCCAGCAGCGGGAGGTCGGCGTCCTCTTCCTCCACCCGGATGCCGCGGGCCTCCAGCGCCTCATACAGCGCATCCAGCCCGGCGACATCGTACTCCTGCTCTTCCATGGCGCGGCTGACCTGCTCCGGCGTCAGAAGGTGGTGCCGGGCACGGCTCGCCAAAATCTTTGCAAGTTCTTCCGTCTGCGACAATTTCCGCATGATTCCTTCTCCTTCCAGCTCCAGCCGGGAGGAAAGGGAGCGCTCAGTCTTCTGCAGGGAGGGTTCCCTGTTTCTTTTCTCGCATCGACTGGAGATACTGCTCTAAGTCTTCATTGGACATCTGGGCCGCCTTCTTCGCGATCGGGGTGCCGCGGGCAATGCGTTCCAGATAAAAGTTGATATCCTCGGTGGTACAGTTGACATCGCTGTATTGTGCCGCAAGGCGGCTCAGTTCATTCAGGGCCTCTTCGCTCTGCACAAAGCCGCGCAGGGTGGAAAGGCTGACCTCGATGCCCTGCGCCTGGCAGTCCAGCATGGCCTGGTACAGCTCCTTCTGCTGGGGCAGGAGGAACTTTTCCGCCGGCAGTGCGGCCCGCACCCTGGGGATGTAGCTGGGCTCCCGCAGCAGTGCCGCCAGCAGCCGCTGCTCGGCTGAGGCCACACCCAGTGCCTGCGAGCCGCCTGCGCTGTAGGGGACATTGATCTGGTCCATCTCACCGGAGTGCAGGCGGGAGCGGTTCTCCTCCCGTCGTCGCTTGCTGCCCGCTTTTTTGACAGCGGTGCCCAGCTGGGTCAGGATGGCGGTCTTGGAGATGTTCGTCTCCTCGGCCAGCCGCCCGGCGTAGACCTCCTGTTCGGTGGGGTTGGAGCGCTCGGCCAGCAGGTCCACGGCATCGCGGATGTATTCGAGCCGCTGGGCGTCCTGGGTCAGGTCGTATTGATCCCGCAGGCGCTTGAGCCGGAAATCCAGCGCGTTGCCCACGCCGTCCAGCAGGGCGCGGAAGCGGTCGGCACCATAGCGCTTGATGTACTCGTCCGGGTCCTTTGCGCCGGGGATCTGAAGCACCCCCACCCGCACCGTGCTGTTCCGGAACAGTTCCAGCGAGCGGAGGGTGGCTTTCTGGCCCGCCTCGTCGGAGTCGTAACTCAGGATGACCTCATCGGCGTACTCGCTGATGAGCCGCACCTGCTCCGGCGTCAGGGCCGTGCCGCAGGCGCAGACGGCGGTGTCGATGCCCGCCTGCTGCATACTGATGACATCCATATAGCCTTCGCAGAGGACGAACCGGCGGGAGGCGCTCTTTTTGGCGATCTGCAGCGCGAACACCGTCTCGGATTTGTGGTAGACCAGCGTTTCGGGGCTGTTGACGTATTTGGGCTTGGAGTCATCCAGCACACGCCCGCCAAACGCGATGATGTTGCCGCGCAGGTCGAAGATGGGGGTCATGACCCGCTTCCAGAACAAACAGTAGATGCGCCCGGAAGCGCTGCGCTTGAACAGGCCGCTGGCGTCCAGCTCCTGCTGGTTGTAGCCCTTATCCCGCAGGAACTGATAGAGGGCCTGCCCATCGTTGGGGGCATAGCCGAGGCCGAACCGCACGATGGTCTTGTCGTCCAGCCCGCGGCGGCGCCAGTAGGCGCGGGCCTGCCGGGCCTCCTCGACGGTCGAATTCAGGCAGGCGTGGAAGAAGCGGGCCGCTTCGCGGTTCATCGAGAGGATGCGGCTGCGCATCCGCCCGGTCTTGTCGTCCTCCTGCGGCTCCGGCATCCCGGCGCGGGCTGCCAGCATCTTGACGGCCTCGCCGTAGTCGATGCTGTTGATCTTTTTGGCGAAGCTGATGGCATCGCCGCCCGCCCCGCAGCCAAAGCAGTAAAAGCTCTGGGTGTCCGGATAGACGTAGAACGAGGGGGTCTTCTCGCTGTGGAACGGACACAGGCCGCCATAGAGGCGGCCTTTCCGTTTCAGCTGCACATAGCTGCCCACCAGATCGACGATGTCGGTGCGGCGGTTCAGCTCTTCAATGTACTCGTGTGGGATCATGGCTCTTTTTTCCTGCTTCCTTTTATAACACGTGCCACTTGCGGGGCACGAACACATCCTCAAAGGTCCGGATGGCGAACTCGTCGCTCATGCCGCTGATGTAATCGGTCACGGCGCGGTCACGGCCCTCCTGATAGGCCAGCTGCAAATAGAAGTTGGACATCTGGTCGATGTGGGTCAGGTAGTATTCGTACAGTTCCGTGAGGACCTTTTCCACTTTCTGCTCTTCGCGCTTGGCGGTGCGGTCATTGTAGACATTGGCATACATGAAATCCTTCAGCGCAAGGAAGGCTTCCTCTTCCTCCGCGCCCATGGCCACATCGCCGTCGCTGTGGGCGAGGATGCTCTGGATCATGGTCGTGATGCGCCGGGATTTCGTTTCGCCCAGCACGGCGGTGCATTCTCTGGGCAGGATCGCCGGGTCCAGCACCCCGGCACGGACGGCATCCTCGATGTCGTGGTTGACGAACGCGATCTGGTCCGCCATCCGGACGATGCGGCCCTCCGGGGTCGCCGCCCAGGTGCCTTTGGTGTGGGTGATGATGCCGTTCCGCACTTCCCAGGTCAGGTTGAGGCCCCGGCCGTTCTGTTCCAGCTTGTCCACCACCCGCAGGCTCTGGCGGTAATGCTTGAAGCCGTCCGGACAGAGCTTGTCCAGTGCGCTCTCCCCTGCGTGGCCAAAGGGCGTGTGGCCCAGGTCATGCGCCAGGCTGATGGCCTCGGTCAGGTCTTCGTTCAGGCGCAGGGCGCGGGCGATGGTGCGGGCGATCTGCGCCACCTCCAGCGTGTGGGTCAGCCGGGTGCGGTAGAGGTCGCCCTCCGGCGAGAGGAAGACCTGCGTTTTCTGCTTGAGGCGGCGGAACGCCTTGCAGTGGATCACGCGGTCCCGGTCGCGCTGGAACACCGGGCGGATGGGGTCCTGCGGCTCCGGTCGGGCCCGGCCCCGGCTTGCATCGCTGAAGGTCGCCCAGGGGGCAAAGGTCAGCCGCTCGATCTCTTCGGTACGCTGGCGTACATCCATCCGGTATCCCTCACTTTCATGCTGGTTCCTGCCCCCTTCCCAGCGCAGCTGCGCCCGCAGCTATTGTAGCAGAATTGCTCTGTCGAAGGGGGAATCTTCCTGTCCTGTCCAAAATTATCCTATAAAAATCTTTCGGTGCTGCTGCTCACCGAGCGCAGCGGCCCTGCAGCCGACTGCCAATGGCTCCCACTTCGGGGGAGCGGGCGAGCGAATGCGAGACGAAGAGGGGCATCAGAACGGCGCATAGAACGGCTGCGAGACGCTCACCTCGGCCCCGCCCCGCGTCAGCTCCCGCAGCTGTTCCAGCAGCGGCGGCTCGGTGCCCTCCGGCATCTGCCAGTGCAGGGTCACGCGGTCGGTGAACTGCGGGTCGGCGAGTTTGGCCCCGGCGGCGTGGATGAGCAGCGCGGCCCGCTCGTAGAGTGCGTAGTCCACCGTCACTTCCAGCTCCACCACGCTGCGCACCGTGACGACCTCGGCGTTTTCCAGTGCGCGGGCGGTCGCGGTGGTGTAGGCGCGGACGAGGCCGCCCGTGCCCAGCAGCACCCCGCCAAAGTACCGGGTCACGACCACGATGAGGTCGGTCAGGCCGCTGTGCTGCAGCACTTCCAGCGCCGGGGTCCCGGCGGTCTTGGCAGGTTCGCCGTCGTCGGAGTAGCGCTCCCGGTTGCCCTCCCGCAGGCGGTAGGCGTAAACGTTGTGCCGCGCGGTGCGGTTTGCCGCACGCACCTGCTCCAGAAAGGCCACGGCCTTTTCCTCACTGTCTGCAAACGCGAGCTGCGCAATGAAGCGGCTCTTCTTCTCCTCATATTCGCCGATGGCTGTGCCCCGGATGGTGCGGTAATCCTCCACGCTGACTCCTCCTGTTTGTGGTGTTCCTTGCAAAATAGTATACCATAAATCCGGGCAAAGAAAAAGCCCGGCACAAGCATTGCTCGTGTCGGGCCTTCCCCGGATTTATTTGAAGCACGGAGATGTCATTTTGAAAGCGCTCTCGCTCAGACGAAGAGCTGCACCCACTGGTTGCCCCAGCCGAGGTTCTCGCCCTCGCCGGTTTCCTGCATCGGGCATTCCTCTTTTGCGTGACCCCCATGAAATGAAAAAGGTGTCGATTTGTCAAGACAAACTCGGCAAATCGACACCTGCTGTTCAGATGAAGGTCGCTCAAAAGGCGGGTACACATCGTGCCCGATTTGAGAAGCAACTGGCTGCCATTTTACAGGCCCTATAGCTTTGCGTCACAGCCTTTCGACTGCTTTGCCGAGAATATTCAATTCAGTAGATCTTGCATCGCAGTCCAGCCGCCGTTCGCGCGGCTCCCTGACTACTTTTTTATTCTATCATGTTTGTCTTCATTCGTCAAGATTCTGCGGCCGGTTTTTTCCGTTTTTGCAGATCTTTTTCATGCCTCCCGGCTGCTGCTGTTTTGTTCCGGCCCGTTTTCTGCCGCCTCGCCCTCTCTACCCAAAAAGCATCCGGCTCGACGTTGCTTGCGTGAAGGATCGCAAAAAGGGAATTTCTGGAAATTTTACGTATTTCACGCAGGAAATGCACCCATTCACGCAGAAAAGTCTTGCATTTACCCCCCCCCCACGTGCTATATTTAGCTTAGCAGGCAACCTCTGTTTTCTGGTTCCCCAATCCATGTTGTGGTACGAGTTGGAAGGGACGGTGGCGCACCGCCCTGTCCGGTTCCAATATATTATAGAATATATGTAATAGGAGGTATTCTCAATGGTCTCTTATCGCAGACTCGCCATGCGCGTCCTGGGGCATGTTCCGGTGCTTTTCGGCAAGAAAAAGGCAGCTCCCCCTCCCCGCGTTGCGGCACAACGGATCGCAGCCCTCGCTCTCGCCTGTGCCATGATGACCGGCATGACCCTTCCTGCTTTTGCCGCTACGTATGATATCGTCAGCGGCTCCATTGATATCCACGCTACGAAAGACGGCAATCTCATCAGCCAGTGGAACTGGAATGATGAGAACCAAAAGGAATACGTCAGAGACAGCGACGGATACATCCAAGATCGTAAGGACCCCGACATCACCATCACTAGCTCTAGCTCTGGCACAAGCACGTCGAACACGGTCACCATCGAAGCAGACAAGGGCCAGACGGCCAAGGTCACTTTGAAAGATGTTGAGATCAACGCCAGCTCAACAGGCCAGGCCGCTGTGAATGTGACCGGCAGCGGCGATACCAACATCGAATTGAAGGGTGACAACACCTTAACGGGTGATTCTTACCATGCCGGTCTGGAACACAACAAGACCGAAACCAGTGGAAAACTAACGATCACCGATACCGACGGCGATGGTTCCCTGACCGCAAACGGCGGCTTTAGGGGTGCTGGTATTGGCGCTGGTGCTCAGAGCGATGGTCAGGTAACCATCGACGGCGGAACCATCAACGCGACAGGCGGCAAACAAGGTGCGGGCATTGGCGGTGCAGGTGGCAGGGAAGATGGCGTCACTTACACCGGCGACGGTGACGTGACCATCAACGGCGGCACCATCAACGCGACGGGCGGCAATATGGCTGCTGGTATCGGCGGCGGTGCTTATGGCAATGGCGAGGTCGAAATCACGGGCGGCAAGATCACCGCACAGGGCACAGATTATTATGGCTCCGGCATTGGCGGCGGCATGGGTTCATTGGAAAAGATCCCCGTTCACAGCAGCAGTACAGGTAAAACAGAACCTGCCGACCCCGCTGGCAAAATCATTGGCGGAAACGGCACCGTGACCATCAGCGGTGGAACCATCAACGCGACGGGCGGCAATATGGCTGCTGGTATCGGCAGCGGTTATCAGGGCGATGGCAATGTAACCATCACAGGCGATGCAACGATCAACAATGCCAAGGGCGGTATTTGTGCAGCCGGCATCGGCGGCGGCGCGAATGTCGTAGGCTTCGGCGGTAATGGCACTGTAACCATCCAGAGCAACGCAACGATCGAGAGTGCACAGGGCGGCGACGAAGGTGCCGGTATCGGCGGCGGCGCGGGCGGCCTTGGCGATGTGACCATCACAGGCAACGCAGAGATCCAGAGCGCAACGGGCGGCATTGGTGCAGCCGGCATCGGCGGCGGCGCAGAATCCCAACCGGACGTTGACGGAAACGGAAATAAAATTTCCATCCAGGGCACCGAGGCCGGTTCCCCCAAGATCACCGCACAGGGCGGCGCATCCGTCGTAGTTCAGTATCCGAATGGTGAAGAGGAAGTACTTTCCGGCGGCGCGGCCATCGGCAGCGGCAGCGTTTTGCGTGGACAAGAAAAAGCCCCTGCCGCTATCACCATTGAAGGCAAAGTGACCATTGATGCCACCGCAGGCGGAAAACTTGCCGATAACGATGCAATTGCCATTGGCGATGCACTGACCGGAGAACAGAAGTTTGCCGGTCTGCCAGTAGGTACTGTTATCACACGAAAAGATTCGGACGGCAAGGATCTCACCCAAGAGGGTGACAAGCCTACGGAACCGGAGAAGCCGGAGCCGGAGAAGCCGGAGCCGGAAAAGCCTAACCCGGAGAATCCCAATCCCAACCCGGAGAAGCCTAACCCCAACCCGGAGAAGCCTAACCCTAACCCGGAGAAGCCCAATCCCAACCCGGAGAATCCTAACCCCAACCCGGAGAATCCCAACCCCAATCCGGAGAATCCCAATCCCAACCCGGAGCAGCCCTCTGAGCCGTCGGGTGCGGTCTCGACTTCCGCTCCGGCCGAAGAGCTGACCGCCTCGGATGCAGAGTATCTCGTTACGGTAGAGGGGCTTTCCGTCACCAATGCGCTGGAAAAGCAGATCACGCACAGCTGCACACAGAATGTCCAAGGCAAGGTCCTTACCATTCGCGTCAACAGCATTGTGGCCACCGCACATCTCACCATGGAGACCCTCCGAACGCTCAAAGCGCAGGGGGTAGAAACCATCCGTTTCTGCACACTGCTGTACCGTCCGACTTCGGTCTCCATCGACGCACTTCTGAATCTTGGGGTCGATAAAGCCGACATCCTCTGGACGCACAACGGGATCCAGGCCCGCCTGACGGTCGGCGGCACCGATTCCAGCAGCCTTTTGCAATAAGATCCTCTGAACCATAACAGCCGGGAGGCTTCCGTTTCGGAACGCCTCCCGGCTGTTTGGTTATGCACACTTTGTCTTCCGGTTTTTTCTTTTCCTGATCTCAACAGAATTTTGTGCGGTATTCGCGAGGGGTGCAGTGCTTGATCTCCCGGAACGTTTTAATAAAGTAGCTGCCGTCCGAGAACCCGCATTCCAGACCGATCTCGCCGGTCTTCAGCCGGGTGGAGCGCAGCAGCTCGGCGGCCTTTTCCACCCGGAACTGCTTGACGTACTGGATGGGCGTGATGCCCAGCAGCTGCCGGAAGCTGCGCAGGCAGGCGCTCTCGCTCAGGGCCACGCAGGCCGCGATCTTCTCCACCGTCAGCTCCTCGGCGTAGTGCTCCTCCACGTAGCGGAGCATCCGCTTCATCCGCTCCGAGGCGATCTGCTCCTGCTCCGAGACTTTGGTCTTGCCGCCCACGCACTGGGTGCTCAGCAGCCGCAGCGCCGCCGAGAGATGATACCGCACCCGGTTCTCGTAGTCGAACGGCTCGTCCGCCACCTCTTTCCAGGCGTCCCGCAGGAAGATGAGTACCTGTTTCTGCCAGGGCACCGCCTCGTCCAGCAGAAAAAACGCCGGGGCACCGGGCTGCAGCAGGGGCCGGATGAGCTTTTGCCAGAAGATGGTGTCCATGCCGCCCACCAGACGGGGCTGGAAGACGCCGGAGTGGAGCAGGGCCGTGCCCTCCGCCTGCTCCACCGAGTGCAGCGCCCCCGAATTGAGGAAGACGCCCTGCCCGGTCTGCAGCGTCAGGCGGGTCTTGTTCACATCCACATGGAGGGGGCCCTGTATGGTGAGGATGTATTCAAATTCCTCATGCCAGTGCCATGCCACCGAGTAGCTGGCCAGGTCTTCGGCGTAGCAGGCGATGGGAAACAGCGCACTGCCGTGCTGCACCAGCTCGCGCCCTTCGGCGTCGGCCACGATGTCCGCTTCGCAGTGGATGCCGCCCTCATGGACGATTGTTGCACAGCTCGTTTGATATGCCATATTGACCAGTTCCTTTCCGCAAATCTTTGAACATTTTTTATCAATGCCGGTTTTGTTGTACAAAATTTCAGATTTTCTCCTACCACAGCCGCTGGTTTCGTGGTATTATTTCATCAGAGGCCGCAAGTCCAGTATAACACCGAAACGGGAGGAACGCAACCCATGACACAGCTTCTTCTGCCGGTCATCTACCTGGCGTTCATCAGCCTCGGCCTGCCGGATTCGCTTCTCGGCTCCGCCTGGCCGAACCTCTACCCCGCTTTCGGGGTGCCGGTGTCCTACGCAGGCATCGTCTCGATGATCATCTCCTGTGGGACCATCGTTTCCAGCCTGTGCAGCGACCGGCTGACCCGTGCGCTGGGCACCGGCAAGGTCACGGCCCTCAGTGTGGCGATGACGGCGGCGGCGCTGTTCGGCTTCTCGGCGGCGAGCGCGTTCTGGATGCTCTGCCTCTGGGCCATCCCCTACGGGCTGGGTGCCGGAAGCGTGGACGCCGCCCTGAACAACTACGTCGCCCTCCACTACGAGAGCCGCCACATGAGCTGGCTGCACTGCATGTGGGGCGTGGGCACCATCATCAGCCCGGTGCTGATGAGCCTGGCCCTGACCGGTGGGCAGGGCTGGAACGGCGGCTACCGCATCGTAGCCCTCATCCAGGTCGGCATCACAGCCGTTCTGGTGCTGAGCCTGCCGCTCTGGAAAGGTCGCCCGGCCGCCGAGACTGCGGACGGCACCCCGGCCAGGCCGCTGACGCTGCCCCAGATCCTGGCCATCCCCGGTGCGCGGGAAGTGATGCTCTGCTTCTTCTGCTACTGCGGCCTCGAAACGACGGCGGGCCTCTGGGCCAGCAGCTACCTCACGCTGAGCAAGGGCGTCCCGGCCGACACAGCCGCTGCCTTTGCGGGCCTGTTCTATCTGGGCATCACGGTAGGGCGCGGCTTCTGCGGCTTCGTCACCCTCCGGTTCAACGACACCCAGATGATCCGTCTGGGGCAGACCGTTCTGGCCGTGGGTGTGGCCGCCCTGCTTCTGCCGGGGCCGCAGGCGCTCTCACTGGCCGGCCTCGTCCTCGTGGGGCTGGGCTGTGCGCCCATCTACCCCAGCATCATCCATGCCACGCCGGACCACTTCGGCGCGGACAGATCGCAGGCGGTCATCGGCATCCAGATGGCAAGCGCCTATTTGGGCAATCTGGCCATGCCGCCGCTGTTCGGCCTGCTGGCAAACAACATCACTCCGGCACTGTTCCCTTTTTACCTGTTGGCACTGCTGGTGCTCATGGTATTCATGCACGAACAGCTGGTGCGCAAAACAAGCTGCTGCTAATTCTGCCATTCTCCTATTTCATATACAGCAAAAGGCTCCCTGTCCGGTCTCGGGCGGGGAGCCTGCTGTTTTAAAGGAGTTATTTACAGGATGCACCGGCTGATGGCGTTGGCGACCGCAAACAGTTCCTGCTGGCCGATAAAGCCGAACTTTGCCTCGTGTGCGTCCGCAAAGCAGACGGTCAGCTGCGATGCCTGCACCGGGTCGCCAAAGCCTGCCGTCTGGATCCCGAAGTGCAGCACCTTGCGGTACGGCAGCACAAAGATCTGCTGCCGGGTTCCGGTAACGCCCTGCATATCCACCATGATGATACGGTGGGTGGTAAAGATCACCTGATCGCGCACCGTCTTGTAGGCACCCACGATGCTCTCACCGTCCAGCAGCAGCGCGCGGGCATTTTTGCAGATATCCTTTTCCTGAAGGCGGATGAGGTTTTCCATTGGCTTATCACGGAATTCCATGGTTTTTGTCCCCTTTCCTGCGTGGTTTTCTGCCCTTATTGTAGCATTCCTGCAGGCGGTTTACAAGATGTGCTCTCGCCTTTTTGGCCGGGCTGTGCTATACTGTATGCCAAAGAGATTCTTATAAAAACGAGGTAACTCCCATGGAGATCATCATTCATCAGGCCATTCTGCACGTGCTGGACACCACCATGGATGCGCCTGTACTCAGCGGCAGCGGCATGGAAATGACCGCCGAAAAGACCGCCTATTTCCAGTACCACATCGAAAAGCTGCTTGCCAGCGACGATATCCGCCAGTGCCGCCCGCTGCCGGATTCCGCCTTTAAAAACGAGCTGGAGCACAACCACGATTTTGTGGACCTCTCCTGCCGCATCGCGGGCGTTCTGTTCGACTACATGCACGCGCACACCACCATTCCGGGGGCAGACCTTGCCGTGGTGGATTTTACCCGCGATGGTGAGCCGTGGCTGGGCATTCTGAAGCTGAACTACAAAAACGGCTACACCCACTACACCGAGAATGTGGAGGGTGCCCCGGTGAACTCCATCATCCAGCAGCGGGCCTGCCTGCCCAGCCAGAGCGGCAAGGTGGAGGAAGGCGCGCTGGTCAACCTGACCGATTACTCCATGAAGCTGCTGGAAAAGAAGTTCGACATTGACGGCCGCAAGGAGTTTTACCTGTCCACGGTGGTGTTCCAGTACACCACCGCCCAGCCGGAAAAGAAAAAACTGCAGGCCATTCAGGAAGCCGCCGTGCAGGCCGTGCAGGAGAACTACGCCGACCAGCCCCATGTGGAAGCCCAGGTGGCCATGCTGATCGCCAATCAGGCTGCCGAGAACGACAACCGGGTCTCGGTGGAGCAGGTGCGCCAGCAGCTGGAGGAGGAGTACCCTCTTGCGGCCGTGCCGTTTGACGACTATGTGGAGAAAAGCGACGTGCTGGAAGCACCCGAGCAGCCTGTGACCGTGACGCCTGCCCGCATCCGCCGCATGGAGAGCCGCAGCATCCACACGGCCAATGGCATCGAGGTGAAGATCCCCACCGAGCTGCTCAGTTCGGACAACGAGGTGGAGTTTCTGCACAGCGACGACGGCAGCATCTCGCTGCTGATCAAGAATGTGATCTTATGAAGACAATTTAGAATTGTCTCCGCTTCGCTCTGACAATATCAGCGGAATTATTATTTTTATTTGCAAAGAGGAAAATCCTGTGGGATTTTCCTCTTTGCTGTTTCACGGGAAGGGGTTGTAAAGGCAACCTGCATTTTGCTGCTGCCGGTCTTGTGACCGTCGCGCAGCGACTATAAACCGGCGGAACAAAAAAGCCATCGTCTTTGCATTTCTGCATCAACGATGGCTTCGTGTTGGAGCGGCCGACGAGGCTCGAACTCGCTACCTCCACCTTGGCAAGGTGGCG
>ERZ773168.2800-NODE-2800-length-12922-cov-8.938525_pt1 | contig 12922 bp, 9 predicted proteins | sample MGYA00511261_ERZ773168 | MGnify/ENA primary metagenome ERZ773168 (study PRJEB29015, sample SAMEA2737855) | human gut metagenome | biome: human gut; feature: human-associated habitat; material: faeces | place: China | collected 2012 ... | reverse complement strand
GTACGAAGCTGGAGACTTTGAACGACGAATTTCAGCATGTACACAGCTATAATCCGATTGAGCATATTAAATCCAGAATTAAGACATCGGAGAGTATCGTTAAGAAGTTAAGACGGTATGGCTATGAATCGACGATTTCCAATATGGTGGAATACATTAATGATATTGCGGGAATCCGCGTGATTTGTTCGTTTATGTCGGATATTTACCGTATTGCCGATATGATCAGTAACCAGAGTGACATCAAGGTGATTTCGGTGAAGGACTATCTGAAGAATCCGAAGCCGAGCGGCTATCGCAGTTATCATATGATTGTGACGGTTCCGGTATATTTGTCAGACAGGATTGTGGATACGAAGGTGGAGATCCAGATCCGTACAGTAGCGATGGATTTCTGGGCAAGCTTAGAGCATAAGATTCATTATAAGTTCGAAGGAAATGTGCCGGAGCATATCCAGTCCCATTTCCTCGCGCTGCGGCCCCGGCTCTTCACCGGCAATGATTTCTGGCGCTACTGGCAGGAAATGCCCCTGCCAAAGAGCTATGAGGAGTCCGTCATCCGCCATGAAACGCGCTTTACGCCTTATTTTGCCGCTAAGGGGTATACATGGGATACCTATGTGCAGACGGAGGATATGCGGGGCGTCTTTGTCAACCCGATCATGGCCTGCCCGCGGGAGCTGCTGGAAAAGCGCGGCTGCCCGTTCTTCAAGCGGCGCAGCCTCTTCACGCCCTATGGGGATGAACTGCGCCGCACAGACGGCATGGCAGCGCGGGAGCTGTGCGGCTATCTCCATGAGAAAACCAGTTTCCCGCTGGATCTTCTGCTGGTGTCGCTGCTTAAAACCCAGCCGCTGGCGGCGCTGTCCAAAAACCTGCACTGGCGCTATGTTGTTGGGATGCCTGCCCAAACGCAGGCTGACTCGGCTGTGCTGGGGCTGCGGCTGATCCGCTATGCGCTGCCCGAGACAGACCCGGTAACCGACTGGTATACCCGGCAGGCAGCCGCACAGGCGGATGCGCTGATGGAGCAGGCTGCCATCTGGTTTGAAAAGCAGCCGCTGCTCGGCATCCTCAGCCCCTCTGTGCCGCTGTACGCGGGCTGTGCTGCAGCGCAGCGCAGCCAATGGCTGGCTGAGAAAGAAAGCCTGCAAAGTCAGGCGCAGGTCCCTGTCGGTGAGGAGCCTCTGCCGGCACCCAACTGCGGCTGGATGCTGGTGCGGGAGTCTGCTTTCCCGCAGGGCATCCCGGACTGCAAAAACCAGCATGACGCATGGCAGTTGGCCCTGATTGCACAAGCAAACGGCGCATACGCTGCCAGCTTTGAAACAGCGGCTCAGGCCGTGGCGCGCGCTGACATTCTCAATGCGTATGAAACAGCGGCTGCACAGCCGGCCGCTGTGGCAAAGCAGCTTGGGCGTCTTATCAAGCATCGGCTGCAAACAAAGTAAAAGGGGAGAACACCCATCAAAAAGCAACGCCTTTTTTATCTGGATCTGGTCCGTGCCGTGGCGCTGGGCTGCATCCTGACCGTACATTTCAATGCCACGGTCACGGGGTATTTCACCCTGCCGCATAAGCTGTTTGCCAGTACGCTGCCGCTGGGCATCTATCTGGGGGATTTCGGCTCCACGCTGTTCTTTATCGTGTCGGGCGCTTCGCTGGCGCTGACGGTCCCGGCAGATCAAAGCCCCGCGCAGTTCTACAAAAAGCGTGCAAGGGCGGTCTATCCGCTCTTTTGGCTGGCATGGTTCGTTGTGTTCGGCTGGCGGTTCGTGACAAGACCGGGCAGCTTTGCCGGTGCAAAGACGATTACGCTGGTGCTGACCTTCCTTGGGCTGGATAACTTTGCCGTGGCAGCGGGCTGGGTCGGTATGGATTTTGCCTGCGTGGGGGAGTGGTTCCTCGGCAGCATCCTGTTTTTGTATCTGCTGTTCCCGCTGCTGCAGCGGGCGCTGCGCAGAAATATCTGGCTGACTTGGGTCGTCACCCTTGCGGTGTGTATTCCAATCCATCTGCTGGGCTTGGATGCGCGTCTGGTCGCGGTGCATATCCCGGAATTTCTTTTCGGTATGACCTTTCTGACCATGCCGAAGCGTGCGCAGTACATGCTGCCTGCGGCGCTGCTGGCAGGTGCTGCCGCCGCCCGCAGCCTTGACGGCAAGATCACCTGCGCACTCGCCGGTGCCGCTGTTTTTATTCTGCTGGCGCTGGCGGCCCCGCTGCTGGACCGCCCGTGGCCGCGTGTGCTGGGCGCACGGCTGGCAAAGATCTCCTACGCGGTGTTTCTTGTGCATCATGTCCTGATTCAGGATATGGCTGCCCATTTTGATCTGGCGGCGCTGTCCCGCCGGGACACGGCGTTTTTGTATGTGATCTATCTGGCTGCTGCGTTTGCGGCGGCGGAGGCCCTGCTCTGGCTGCAGAAGACCCTGCGCAGAGCGTTTGCCGCCCTGCGTCCTGCTTGATACTGTGTCTGCCCGCTGTTTTGTAAAAAACAGCGGGTATTTTTTTGCTTGTGTTCGCATGCGGCCTCTGTACAAAAACGGGCAATTACGGTATAATAAAACATAATGCTAAAAGAAAAGGGGCGTTCCACTGTGTCTGAGTTCTCTGTTTCCCTGGCAAAGCTGGCTGAGGAAGCCAACCTGACGATTGCCTACACCCCCTGTGAGCTGGAAAAGATTCAGGTCACGGCAACGGAGGTGTACCGCCCGGGCATCCTGCTGGCCGGTTACTATGAAAATTTTGACAGCAAGCGCATCCAGATCATCGGTCTGACCGAGATGTCCTATCTGGATGAATTGACCACCACCCTGCGCAAAACCCATCTGGAAAAGCTTTTCTCCTTCCAGCCGCCCGCTGTGGTGCTGAGCCGCGGCATGCAGCCGCTGTCAGAGATGATGCAGTACGGCAAAAAGTACGGTGTGCCGATTCTGATGTCTACCGAGATGACCTCCGCCCTGATGGGCATGCTCATCACCACATTGAATAAAGAGCTGGCTCCCCGCATCACCCGCCACGGCGTGCTGGTGGAAGTCTACGGCGAAGGCATCCTTATTTTGGGCGATTCCGGCGTCGGCAAAAGCGAGACCGCCATCGAGCTGGTCAAGCGCGGCCACCGTCTCATCGCCGACGATGCTGTCGAGCTGCGCCGCATCTCCTACAAGCAGATCCTCGGCACCGCGCCGGAAAACATCCGCCATTTTATTGAATTGCGCGGCATCGGTATCGTCAACGTGGCCCGCGTGTTCGGCATCGGCTCGGTGCGTTCCAGCGTCGAGGTCGAGATGGTCATCCAGCTTGAACCCTGGGACCGCACCAAAAACTACGACCGCACCGGCCTGGAGACCGAGTACACCGACATCCTCGGCGTCAAGGTGCCCAAGATGCTGATCCCCGTCATGCCAGGCCGTAACTTGGCCGTCATCATCGAGACCGCGGCCATCAACAACCGCCAGAAGGAGATGGGCTACAACGCCGCCAAGGAACTGCTGAAGCAGCTGGGCCTGAACGACGACGCCAACCTCCAGTAACCGCGTCAACAGCAAAGAAGGAACACCATTTCATGCAGATGATTGCAGACCTGCACACCCATACACTGTGCGCTACCCACGCATTCCAGACCCTAAACGAGATGGCGGCTGCCGCCAAAGACTGCGGCTACAAGGCCCTCGCCATCACCGACCACGCGCCCGCCATGCCCGATGCGCCGCACCGCTGGCATTTCGAGAACCCCACCGCCTTGCCCCGCACCATCGACGGCATGGTCATGCTCTATGGGGCCGAGGCTAACGTGGTGGACGCCAAAGGCCATCTGGACCTGCCGCCGCGCATCCTGGAATATCAGGATTGGGTGGTCGCATCCATCCACAGCCCCTGCGTGCCGGGCCTGCTGACCCGCAAGGAGGCCAACCGCATTTGGCTGGCCGTGGCCGAGAACCCCTACGTGGACTGCATCGGCCATTCCGAGCAGGAAAACTACCGCTATGATTACGACCTGGTGACCAAGGCGTTCGCCGCCAACCACAAGGTCGTGGAGCTCAACGGCAACTCGTTCAACGTCCGCAAGGACGGCATCCCCAACATGAAAGCCCTGCTGGCCGCCTGCCTGCAAAACGGCTGCCATATTGCCGTGGATAGTGATGCCCACAGCACCTGGCAGCTGCGCCACGGCTTGACGGCTCTCTACGGCATGCTGGAGGAGATGAACTTCCCCGAGGAGCTGATCATAAACGCTACCACTGCAAATCTCACAGCAGAATTAAAATTGCACGGCAAAGCCTGTGCGAAAGAAGTTGGAGGAATACTAGTATGAGCAAGTACACAATTGGTATCGACCTGGGCGGCACCACAATGACCGCCGGTATTGTCAACGAAAATTATGAGATCGTCGGCAAGCTGACCTGGGCCACCCGGCTGCCGCGCCCGGCGGAGGATCTGGAAAAGGCACTGGCCGACCTGTGCCGCACCGTGGCCCAGGATAATAAGGTCGATTTTGCCGACATCAAATATGTCGGCATCGGCACGCCCGGCAGCGTGAACTTTACCACCGGCTTCGTCGGCTTCAACACGAACTTCGGCTATTACGACTGGAACCTCGGCCCTGACCTCGAGGCCCTGCTCGGCTGCAAGGTCTATGTCGAGAACGACGCCAACGCCGCCGCCTACGGCGAGTACATTGCGGGCGGTGCAAAGGGGTACAACGATGCGGTCGTCATTACTTTAGGCACCGGCATCGGCAGCGGCATTATCCTGGGCGGCAAGATTTTGCGCGGTTTCAACTTCGCCGCCGGTGAAATGGGTCACAACGTCATTGTCAAGGACGGCATCCAGTGCACCTGCGGACGCAGGGGCTGCTGGGAGCGCTACGCCTCCGCCAGCGCGCTGACCCGCGAGACGAAGGCCGCCATGCAGGCTGACAAGAACACCATTATGTGGAAGATGACCCAGGACATCGACCACGTCAACGCCAAGCTGGCCTTTGATGCCGCTGCCAAGGGTGACGAGACCGCCCGGAAGGTCATCGACAGCTGGATCGAGTATGTCGGCGTCGGCATCGCCAACGTCATCAACACGTTCGAGCCGGAGGTCATCTGCATCGGCGGCGGTGTGTCCAACCAGGGCGAGGTCCTGCTGGCCCCCGTCCGCGCCTATGCGGAGAACGAGACCCGGAACATCACCACCGGCAAGTTCCCGGTCATCTGCGCCTGCCAGCTGCACAACGATGCAGGTGTGATCGGCGCTGCCGCACTGGGCAGTTCTATTTGATAAAACGCTGATACTACGGAGGTTTCCATGCAGGAACAGACGATCACGGCTCTGTGCGCGGCGCTGACGGCACAGCAGCTGCCCTTTGCGCAGGGGGAGCCGCTGGCCCCCCACACGACGTTTAAGATCGGCGGCCCGGCAGCCTTCTGGTGTACGCCCCGGGATGCAGAGCAGTTGCGCCGCACCCTGCAGCTCTGCCGGGAAAACGGTGTCCGCGTCTACCTGCTCGGCAACGGCTCCAACACACTGTTTGACGATGCCGGGTTTGACGGCGCGGTCATTGACATGCGCGGCCTGTCCGGGATGGAAAACTCCGGCCTTGATACGGACGCGGTGCGCATCACCGCCGGGGCCGGGCAGACGCTGGGGCGGCTGTGCAGCAAGGCGCAGACGCTGGGCCTGACGGGTCTGGAATTTGCCTGCGGTATCCCCGGTACGGTGGGCGGTGCGGTCTATATGAACGCCGGTGCCTACGGCAGTGAGCTGAAGGACGTGCTGGAGAGCGTGACCTTCCTTGACAGTGATTTGCAGCTGCGCACACTGCCTGCGGCAGACCTGGCCATGGGCTACCGCACGAGCATTTTTGAGCAGAACCCCGACTGGTGCATCCTATCGGCCACGGTGGTGCTGCACCGCGGTGACGGAGCCGCCGTGCTGGCCCGTATGCAGGAGCTGCTGGGCAAGCGCAGGGAAAAGCAGCCCCTTGAATGGCCGAGCGCCGGCAGCACCTTCAAGCGGCCCCAGGGCGCGTTTGCGGGCAAGCTGATCGAGGACTGCGGCCTGCGGGGCTTTACCGTGGGCGGCGCACAGATCAGTGAAAAGCACTGCGGCTTTGTCATCAACCGCGGCGGCGCGACCTGCGCCGACGTGGTCGCACTGACCGAGCAGGTCCGGCAAATTGTTGAGGCCAGGACCGGCTTTGTGCTGGAACGCGAAATTCGCGTGGTAAAATAAGAGAGCGGTGGGGAAGATGAATTTTCTGATCGTGACCGGTCTTTCCGGCGCGGGCAAGTCAATGGCTGTCAACGCACTGGAGGACATCGGCTTTTTCTGCATTGACAACATCCCGGTGGCGCTGCTGCCGCGTATCGTGGACTTCGCCCTGCAGGGCGAAAACCAGCTGAACCGCGTCGCCGTCGTCATGGACGTGCGCGGCGTGCGCAGCATTGAAAAGCTGCAGGAGGCGCTGGCCGACCTTGATGAAAAGAAGATCGACTACGATATTCTTTTCCTGGATGCCAACGATGCAGCCATTCAGCGCCGCTACAAGGAGACGCGCCGCCAGCACCCGCTGGCCGCCGCCGAGAAAATTCCCATCACCGAGGCCATCGCGCGGGAACGCCGCCTTCTGCAGCCGCTGCGCGATAAGGCAAAATATGTCATTGACACGTCGCTGCTCTCGGCAGCGCAGAACCGGGAGCGGGTGTGCAGCCTGTTCCTGGACAAGGGCGAAAGCCCGATGGAGCTGATGGTCGTATCCTTCGGCTTCAAGTACGGGCTGCCGCAGGAGGCAGATCTCGTGCTCGATGTGCGCTGCCTGCCGAACCCCTTCTATGTGCCGGAGCTCAAGCACAAGACCGGTCTGGATCAGGAGGTCGTTGACTACGTCATGGCCTCCGAGGAGTCGCAGGAGCTGCTGCACCGCTATGAGTATATGCTCGAATACGCGCTGCCGCTCTACGTGAAGGAGGGCAAGAGCCAGCTGATGATCGCGGTGGGCTGCACCGGCGGTAAGCACCGCTCCATCACCTTTGCGCGTAAGATCGGTGAATTTTGCAAGAAGCTCGGCTACGCACCCAGCGTACAGCACCGCGACGTGAACCGAAGTCTATAATAAGGGAGAACACCGCCTTGAGCTTTTCTCAAGAAGTGAAAAACGAAATACTGCGCCGCAAAATTTCAAAGCCCTGCTGCAACATGGCCGCCGCGTATGCGGTGGCCTGTTTTGGCAAATACTTTGATGACCGCGGTGTTGTTCTGCAAACCGAAAATGAGGGCGTGGCCCATTTTGCCCAAAAGCTCTACCGCCGCTGCGGCGTACAGGGGACGGTCATCAGCAAGGAGCGCCCCACCGGCCCTGTGTATGAGTTCAGCGTGAAGGACCCTGACGAGGTCGCCAAAATGCTGGCGCTCTTTGGCCACACCGGCAAGGAGCCGACCCTGCGCATCCGCCCGGAAAACTTCAAATGCCAAAACTGTATGCAGGCGTTCATCGCCACGGCGTTTCTGTGCTGTGGCACGATGACAGACCCCGAAAAGAGCTATAATCTGGAGTTCCTCTCCACGCGGCATTACCTTTCCCAACAGCTGGAGGCCATGCTGGCGGAGCATAACTTCCACCCGCACCGCGCACTGCGCAAGGGCGCGAACACGATCTACATCAAGGCGGCGGATCATATCGAGGACCTGCTGACCTTTATGGGCGCGGGCGGCGCGGCCATGCGTATCATGGACCAGCGCATGTACAATGAAATGCGCAACAAGACGAACCGCCTTTCCAACTGCGAGACGGCCAACATCAGCAAAAGCGTGAATGCCGCCGTGCAGGTGCAGCTGGCGATTGAAAAGCTGCAGGCGGCGGGGGCGCTGAACACCCTGCCCGAGACCCTGCGCCACACCGCCAGGCTGCGGATGCAGTACCCAGACCTGCCGCTGGCCAAGCTGGCGCAGAAGTTTGACCCGCCGGTCAGCAAGGCCGGGCTTTCCCACCGCATGAAGAAGATCCAAGAGGCCGCCGCCCGTCTGGATGCTGCCCCGGAGCCTACCGAAAAGGAAGCAACGAATGCCTGAAACGACCCAAAGACAATTTACCCACCTGCATGTGCATACCGAGTACAGCCTGCTGGACGGTGCCTGCCGCATTGACCGGATGTTTGACCGACTGAAGGCGATGGGGCAGACGGCGTGTGCCATCACGGATCACGGCGTCATGTACGGCTGTGTGGCGTTTTTTGACGCCGCCAAGGCCGCAGGCATCAAGCCGATTATCGGCTGTGAGGTCTATGTGGCGACCCGCACCCGGTTTGACAAGGTCAACCGCATCGACGGCAACAACCACCTGATTTTGCTGTGCAAAAATGAGACAGGCTACAAGAACCTTATCAAGATGGTCTCCGCCGGCTTTACCGAGGGCTTTTACTCAAAGCCCCGCATCGACAAGCAGCTGCTGGAAAAATACCACGACGGCCTGATCTGCCTGTCTGCTTGTCTCGCGGGCGAGATCCCCAAGGCACTGCTGGCGGGGGACTACGACCGCGCCAGGCAGACGGCCCTGTGGTACCGTGACCTGTTTGGTGCGGAAAACTACTATATCGAATTGCAGGACCACGGCCTTGAGGAGGACCAGGCCGTGCTGCCGCAGCTCATCCGCTTAGCGCGCGAGACCGGCATCCCGATGGTCGCAACGAACGACGCCCACTACATCACGAAAGAGGACGCCAAGATGCAGAGCATTCTGCTGTGCATCCAGACCGGCAAGACCATCAACGATGTGGACCGCATGGAGTTCCAGACCGACGAGTTCTACCTGAAATCCACCGACGAGATGTACGACCTGTTCTCGATGGTGCCGGAGGCCTGCGAGAACACGAACAAAATTGCCGAGCAGTGCAATTTCGAGTTCACCTTTGGCGAGACAAAGCTGCCGTACTTCAAGGCCCCGGACGGCATGGAGAACCAGGAATACTTTGAAAAGCTCTGCTGGGACGGCCTCGAGCGCCGCTATCCCGGCAGGGTCACGAACGCTTTGAAGGAGCGTCTGACCTATGAGATCAATGTCGTCAAGACGATGGGCTACACGAACTACTACCTTATCGTCTACGACTTTATCAACTACGCCAAAAGCCACGACATCCCCGTCGGACCGGGCCGCGGTTCCGGCGCGGGCAGTCTGGCGGCCTACTGCGTCGGCATCACCGACATAGACCCCATCCGGTACAATCTGATTTTTGAACGCTTCCTGAACCCCGAGCGCGTCTCAATGCCCGACTTTGACGTTGACTTCTGCTACGAGCGCCGTCAGGAGGTCATTGACTACGTCAACGAGAAGTATGGCCGCGACCATGTGGCCCAGATCGTGACGTTCGGTACAATGGCCGCCCGCGCCGCCGTGCGCGATGTGGGCCGCGTTATGGGCATGAGCTATCAGGACGTGGACCGTGTGGCAAAGCTCATCCCCACAGACCTGAAAATGACGCTGAAAAAGGCGCTGGAGGTCAGCCCCGACTTAAAGACGCTGTACGACGCCGACAATCAGGTACATGAGCTGATCGACACCTCGCTGAAGGTCGAGGGCATGCCGCGCCACGCCTCCACCCACGCGGCGGGCGTCGTCATCACCCGTGACCCCGCTACCGAGTATGTGCCGCTGTCCACCAACGACGGCCTGCCCGTGACCCAGTTCAACATGGTGGAGATCGAGCGTCTGGGTCTTTTGAAAATGGATTTTCTGGGTCTGCGCACGCTGACGGTCATCCATGATACCGAGCTGGCCGTGCGCCGCAAGGACCCGGATTTCCGCATTGCGAACCTCGACTATGACGATCCCGACACCTACGCGATGCTGGCAAAGGGCGAGACCGAGGGTATCTTCCAGCTTGAATCCACGGGCATGACGCAGGTGCTTGTCGGCATGCGCCCGAAAAACCTCGAGGACATTATCGCACTGATCTCGCTCTACCGCCCCGGCCCGATGGACTCCATTCCGACCTATCTGCGCAACCGCAAGGACCCGTCCCATGTGACCTATAAGACGCCGCAGATGGCGCACATCGTCGATGTCACGAACGGCGTTGTCATCTATCAGGAGCAGGTCATGCAGATCTGCCGCGAGCTGGCCGGCTTCAGCTTCGGCCAGGCTGATAACGTCCGCCGCGCCATGAGTAAAAAGAAGCTCAAGGTCATGGAGGCAGAGCGTGAGCACTTCGTCCACGGCTGCAAGGAGCCGGGCAAGGAGTGCGCGGGCTGTGTTGCCAACGGCGTGCCGGAAAATATCGCCAACGAAATTTACGACGATATGATCAGCTTTGCGTCGTATGCGTTCAACAAATCCCACGCCGCCTGCTACGCCTACGTGGCGTTCCAGACTGCGTATTTGAAATGCCACTACCCGCATGAGTTCATGGCGGCGCTGCTGACGAGCGTGCTCGACAACACATCCAAGGTCATTGAGTACACGACGGAGTGCCAGCGCTTGGGGATAAAGGTCCAGCAGCCTGACATCAACGTGTCGCGCGGCGGCTTCACGGCGGACGGCGAGCGGATCCGCTTTGGACTGAACGCGGTCAAGAGCGTGGGCCGCGACCTGATCGAGGCCGTCATTAAGGAGCGTGCCGAGCGCCCCTATAGCAGCCTCTATGACTTCTGCAAGCGGCTGCACGGCACGGGTCTCAACCGCCGCGCACTGGAGAACCTCGTCAAAGCCGGTGCATTCGATACTCTGGAGCCGACCCGCCACGGTATGCTCGAGAGTGTCGAGGGTATTCTGAAAAGTGTCGAGACCGACGCCCGCCAGAATCTGGACGGCCAGATGGACCTGTTCGGCCTGATGGGCGGAGGGGAGAACGAGAAACCAGCAAACGACTATAAGGTCCCGAACCTGCCGGAATATTCCGCCTCTGATCTGCTGAAAATGGAGAAGGAGGTCTCCGGCCTCTACCTGTCCGGCCATCCGCTGGACGCCTACCGTGCCCAGATCGCACAGGTTTCCACCTGCACGATTGCTCAGCTGCTGGGCGAGGACGCAAAGCAGTTTGACAACCAGACGGTGACGCTTGTCTGCACAATCGTCAAAAACAAGATCATGACCACCAAGTCCAACACGCTGATGGCCTTTACCACCGTCGAGGACCTGACCGGCAGCATGGAGCTGCTGGTGTTCCCGCGCATCCTGGCCGAGTGCCGCGCGGCCTTGCAGGAAAACGCCGTTGTGGTCGCCAATGGCCGCGTCTCCGTCAAGGAGGACGAGGCCGCCCGCCTGATCGTCGAGGGCGTGCAGCCCATCGAGACCTACGACCCCGGTAAAAACTTTGGCATGAACCGCGTGGAGCGCGTCAAGCGTGAGACAAGCGGGGGAGGGGCCGCCGGGTATTTCCTGACCGTGCCCTCCCGCGACAGTGCGCAGATGCACAAGGTAGAAAACCTGCTCTGCAACATTTTCGACGGGGGCACGGTGCGGGTGTATTTCCGCTTCCAAGATACCGGCAGGGCCATGCTGGCGCGGCACATGGCGGTAAAGGATGATCCGCTTCTGCGCGCCGAATTGGAGCGTATTTTGGGCAAGGATTGTGTAAAAGTTCAGGATGTTGAACACTCTGCAAAATAAATCCATACGTTTTGCGCGATTTATCCATAATTTCAGGGCGCAAAGTGTGGTATAATGTGTATGGTCGCGAGATTGTTAAAAATTTATTGTAACGTGATGACCACGCCTGAATAAATCGTAATGGTTCAGGCGGGTCCATAGTTCCCGAAATAGGAGGGGCTCGCTTTATGGCTAAGGAAATCAAAACGATCGGTGTGCTCACCAGCGGCGGTGACGCACCTGGCATGAACGCCGCTGTGCGTGCCATTGTTCGTGCAGGCATCAGCAAGGGCTACCGCATGATGGGCATCCAGCGTGGTTACAACGGCCTGATCAACGGCGAAGTTTATGAAATGAACGTCCGCAGCGTATCGGAGATCATCCACCGCGGCGGTACGATTCTGTATACCGCGCGCTGCCTGGAGTTCAAGACGAAGGAAGGCCAGGCCAAGGGTCTTGCCCGCTGCAAGGAGCTGGGCATCGACGCACTGGTCGTCATCGGCGGTGACGGCTCCTTCATGGGCGCCCGTGCGCTGGCCAACCAGGGTATTCCCTGCATCGGCCTGCCCGGCACCATCGATAACGACATCGCCTGCAGCGAATACACCATCGGCTACGATACGGCTATGAATACCGCTGTCGAGGCCATCGATAAGCTGCGCGACACCACCCAGAGCCATGACCGTTGCTCTGTCGTTGAGGTCATGGGCCATCATGCCGGTTATATTGCCCTGAACGTCGGTATCGCTACCGGCGCTGTGGCTGTCCTGCTGCCTGAGATCCCGTTCGATTTTGAGCGCGATATTCTCGAGCGTATGCGCCAGACTCAGGTCACGGGCAAGAAGCACTTCATTATCATCGTGTCCGAGGGCGTTGTCGGTGCGCAGGAGCTGGCCAACCAGATCCAGGCGGCCACCGGCGTTGACTCCCGTGCAACCGTTCTGGGCCACATCCAGCGCGGCGGCTCCCCGACGGTCCGTGACCGCGTGAACGCCTCGCTGATGGGCTACCACGCCATTGACCTGCTGGACAAGGGCATCTACAACCGTGTTGTTGCCGTCTCCGGCGACAAGATCGTTGACTACGATGTCAACGTTGCACTGTCCATGCACAAGACGATTGACCGCGATATGATCGAGATCGCCAAAGCGATTTCCATCTAAAAGTACAGCTTGCAGGGCCGCATTCCGCAGGGAATGCGGCCTTTTGGCATTGTGAAACTTTTTATTTTATAAGATTTTTGCAAAAACCTGTTGACATTTGAAAAAAGGTTTGCTATAATAGCAAACGTCGTCAGGAGCGAACGCACCGAGGCGACGCCAGCTATGGGGGATTAGCTCAGCTGGGAGA
>ERZ773168.2791-NODE-2791-length-12954-cov-4.031165_pt1 | contig 12954 bp, 10 predicted proteins | sample MGYA00511261_ERZ773168 | MGnify/ENA primary metagenome ERZ773168 (study PRJEB29015, sample SAMEA2737855) | human gut metagenome | biome: human gut; feature: human-associated habitat; material: faeces | place: China | collected 2012 ... | reverse complement strand
CGGCACAGCAGCAGATGAAGGAAAGTCTGGATCCGATTTACGAAGATATCTATGCAGATATGATAGAACTGATGAATACGAAAGTGACGGAGGGAGACCGCTTGTCCTCCACTCTGACGGCAGTCAGCGTGATTCTTGCGATTGTGATTGTGGCAGTGTCAGCTCTGGCAATGGTTATGGCCAACAAGCTTGGCAATCAGGTGGCAAAGGGAATCTCCGGACCGCTTGAGGCACTTGGCGAGCGGTTTAAAACGTTTGCACAGGGAGATCTTTCTACTCCGTTCCCGGAGGTTTCCACGCAGGATGAGGTCGCAGACATGGCGCGTGAGGCGGCAGACATGGCAGATAAGCTGAATCTTATCATCAATGATGCGGGAAGAATTCTCGGATTGATGTCACAGGGCAATTACGCAGTGCAGTCGGAGCACAAGGACGGTTATACGCTTGATTTTGAAAAATTGATTGTGGCGATGCGCGTTCTGCGCGATCAGATGATAGAGACGCTGACATCAATCGAAGATGCGGCAAACCAGGTTTCTGCCGGTTCCGGCAACCTTGCAGAGGCATCTCAGAGTCTGGCGGAGGGCGCAACGGATCAGGCAGGAGCTGTGGAAGAACTGCAGGCGACCATCACAAGCATTACAGAGAATATCCAGAAGACCGCGGAGCAGGCAGAGGAATCTTACCAGCAGGCAAAGCAGTATGCAGGTGAAGCGGATCAGAGCAAGAATCAGATGCAGTCCATGATTGATACCATGAGCCGCATCAACGAATCTTCCAACAAGATTGGAAACATTATTACAGATATAGAGAATATTGCGTCACAGACGAACCTGCTGTCCTTAAACGCTTCCATTGAGGCGGCGCGTGCCGGCGAGGCAGGAAGAGGATTCGCTGTCGTTGCAGAGCAGATCCGGCAGCTGGCAGAGCAGAGTACACAGTCTGCGGTGGACACCAGAGAGTTGATTGAGGCTTCCCTCAAAGAAATTGAAGAGGGCAATCAGGCAGTAGAGCGTGTGTCCACGTCTCTTGAAGAGGTAATTGACGGAATCAAGCAGATTGCGGAGACTTCCAAGCGCTTGAGCGATAATTCCAAGGATCAGGCAGAAGCCATGAAACAGGCGGAGGAGGGAGTCAACCAGATTTCCGAGGTTGTACAGTCCAATTCTGCAACGGCGCAGGAGTCCTCTGCAACGAGTGAGGAGTTGTCTGCGCAGGCGATTGCACTGGATGAGCTGATTGGAAAGTTTGTATTAAAAAATTAAAAATTGACAGATTCTGCGGTTGCCGAACCGGAAGAAAAGAGATATAATAGCAGGAAGAAAAGATTCAGAACAGGGGGAAGTCACATGCAGCTGCTGACATTTACATTAACGGGAATGGATTATGGAATATCACTTGAGAACGTGGAATCCATTGAGAGTAAGATGAATGTCGTGGTTGTACCGACTTCTCCTGCCAATATCAGAGGCATCATCCGCCTTCACGGAGAGATCCTGCCGGTGTTTTCCCTTGCATCCAGATTTGGACTGGGGAACATTGCGGTGGACAACCTTGTGGTTGTCAATGTGGGCGGCATGAAGCTGGCACTTGAGGTGGAAAAGGTAAAGGAAATTGTGGACGTGGAAGATTCCAGAGTGCTTCCGATGCCGACACTGATGAGCGGACAGCAGTGCTGTTTTAATGATGTGGCTTCCTGCCAGAAGGAGCTGATTGTGATGCTTGATGTCAAGAGTCTGGTATCGCAGGAGGAGCAGGCGGCGATCCGCAAGATGATCAGCGACAACACCAGTGAAAAATAATAAAAAACACTTGACACGGATACGTGTGTGTGATAAGCTTAAATAGTTGTTAGAAAACAAAGTAGAGTATCCACTCTCACCGGAGCACAAATACGTGACTCATGGTTCATATTTCAAAGTATTGCGAACATATCATGTTCCGGGTTTGAATGTTTAGTGGATAGTCTGCCTATCCACTTTTTTATTTGGAGGTACGATACCATTAGCGAGTTAATGATTAACGAACAGATCAGAGACAAGGAGATTCGTCTGATCGGAGAGAACGGAGAACAGCTTGGCATTATGTCAGCACGCGAAGCAATGAAGCTGGCGGAAGAGGCAGAGCTTGATCTGGTGAAGATTGCTCCAACCGCAAAGCCACCTGTATGCAAGATTATCGACTACGGCAAGTACAGATATGAACTGGCACGCAAGGAAAAGGAAGCCAGAAAGAAGCAGAAAGTGGTTGAGATCAAAGAGATTCGCTTGTCGCCAAATATCGATTCAAACGATTTGAACACCAAAATGAACGCTGCGAAGAAGTTCCTTAGCAAGGGAGACAAGGTGAAGATCACATTGCGCTTCCGCGGACGTGAGATGGCTCATATGAATGCGAGCAAGCACATTTTGGATGATTTTGCCGCAAGCCTCGGCGAAATAGCAGTAGTGGAAAAAGCACCAAAAGTTGAAGGTAGAAGCATCAGCATGGTGTTGGCAGAGAAAAAATCATAATTAAGGAGGAACATATCATGCCAAAAATGAAAACCAGCAGAGCAGCTGCAAAACGTTTCAAAGTAACAGGAACAGGAAAGTTAAAAAGAAATAAAGCTTACAAGAGACATATCTTAACCAAGAAGACAACCAAGAACAAGAGAAATCTTCGTAAGCCGGCAATGACCGATGCAACAAACGTTAAGAACATGAAGAAGATTTTACCATATTTATAGGAATAAGTTAAGGAGGAATGCAAAATGGCAAGAGTAAAAGGCGGATTAGGCGCTAAGAAAAAGCATAATAGAACATTAAAATTAGCAAAGGGTTACAGAGGCGCACGTTCCAAGCAGTATCGTGTAGCAAAGCAGTCTGTCATGAGAGCCTTAACAAGTTCTTATGCAGGCAGAAAAGAGAAGAAGAGACAGTTCCGTCAGTTATGGATCGCTCGTATCAACGCAGCTGCAAGAATGAATGGTATTTCTTACAGCCAGATGATGCACGGATTAAAGGTGGCTGGTGTGGACATCAACCGCAAGATGTTAGCAGAGATGGCTGTAAACGACGCACAGGGATTTGCAGCACTGGCAGAGCTGGCTAAGAGCAAGGTAGCTTAAGGAACAGCAGACAGAACCTATCTCGTATGTGGGACAACCCATATGAGATAGGTTTTTTTTGTATCGGTATATATACAGCATCTGAATTTTGTATGTTCCAATTTGCGGTAAAATACGGTATAATATTAGCGATTTTTGAACGCAAAGGGAACTACGAAAGGGAAACGGGAATATTTATATGAAGAATATATGGCGTATTTTTGCAAAAGACATTAAGGGACTGGTGAAGAATCCATTCGCAATGATTATTGCGCTGGGACTCTGTGTCATTCCATCGCTGTATGCATGGTTTAACATCTATTCAAACTGGGATCCTTATGCGAATACTTCCAATATCAAGATTGCGGTCGTGTCGGAGGATGAAGGATACACCCTTTCGGATGGAACGACAGAGAACATGGGCAATGAAGTTGTGGAGGAACTGAAGGAGAATACCAAGATCGGATGGGTGTTCCTTGAGGATTCGGATGCTGCACTTGAAGGTGTCAGGAACGGAGATTACTACGCGGCTGTCATCATCAGCGATAGCTTTACATACAGTATGTATAATGTGTTCAAGGAGAACTTTAAGAATCCGACGATCACATACTATGAGAATGAAAAACGGAATGCGGTTGCAACCAAGATTACGGATACCGCCGTATCGACGGTAAAGCAGAGCATCAACGAGAAGTTTATCGAGGTGGTTGCAAGTACCATTTTTACACAGACGAACGAACTGTCCTCTGAGATGGAGAATCAGGATGTGTTCAGCGAATTTGAGGGCAAACTGACCAACCTGAACAACAATCTGATCGATTACAGTGATATGATTGATGAGTTTATTTCGGCGAATGCAGTGCTGGAGGCAGAGATCAAAACCGCAGACGGAGAACTGCCGAAGCTCAGCAGCCAGATTCAGAATGGCGAGAAGAGTTTCCAGAATTCGCAGAGCAATCTGAATTCCACGAAAACTTCACTGGAGAATTTCAGCAGCAATGTGCAGACGACACTGGATGGCATCAATCATTCGATCAATTCCATCACAACGGATATCAACAACGCGAACCTGGCGCAGAATGCGCAGTCTACGGCAGACAATCTGAACAAGACGGCAACCGATACGGCGGAACTGATCCGACAGTTAAACCAGTTGAAGAAGAGTCTGGCAGATCAGGCGGCAAATTCATCGGGAACCACAGGCTCCACGGAGGGCACTGGCTCCACGGAAGGAACAGGCTCCACGGAGGGTACAGGTTCCACGGAAGGAACAGGCTCCACGGAGGGTACCGGTTCGATTGTGTCGGACGAGGTGAACCAGCAGATCAATCAGCAGATCCAGGAGATCTTAAATACCTTAAACAGCATGAACAATGGTGCTGAGGATATTCAGAATGCATTAAATGCTTTGCTCCAGCAGGGCGGTGGTACAGACGGCTCCGGTCAGATTGTTGCGGATATGGTGAACAGATCTGTGGCAAGCGTGACACAGGTGTTAAACAACTGCAGCGAGTCGATCACCAATCTGAAGAATATGTATACCAACAGTCTTGTTCCGCAGATGGACGGAGTGTTAAACAGTGTATCGCAGATGCTCGGCAATGTGACAAAGCTTCTGGATAACTTAAATACCGCAGTAAATGATATGGGCGTGGTGTTTGACGGAATTCAGACAACGGTCAGCAACACGACGGAGAGCCTTGAGCAGATCCAGACCGTGATTGACAATGTGAGCACAAAGCTGACGGAATTGATCAACCGGTTGGAGAGTGCGGAAGATGATGAAAAAGTAGATGCACTGCTGAAGTTTTTGCAGGGTGATCCGGAGGATTACGGCGCTTTCTTTGCAGAACCGGTACAGGTGACGACACAGGAGATCTACGCGATTGCAAATTACGGATCGGCGATGACGCCGTTCTATTCCGTGCTTGCCCTCTGGGTAGGAGGAACGATTCTGGTGGCACTGATCAAAGTGAAGCCGGATACCGCAGGGCTTTCCAACCCGAGGTCCTATCAGTTGTTCTTCGGAAGATATCTGCTGTTCTTTGTGTGTGGGCAGATCCAGGCGGCGATTATTGTTCTGGGAGATATTTATCTGCTCCACTGCCAGATCCTCTATCCGGGCTTATTCTGGCTGACGGCAGCACTGGCAAGCTTTACCTTTACGCTGTTTATCTATGCGATGGCGCTGGCTTTCGGCGACGTCGGCAAGGCGGCGGCGGTCGTAGTCATGGTTATCCAGATTGCAGGTTCCGGCGGAACGTACCCGATTGAGACGCTTCCGGAGATTTATCAGAAGATTTATATCTTCTTCCCGTTCCCGTATGCCATCAACGCAATGCGTGAGACGATTGGCGGTATGTACGGAAGCGATTATATGAAGTATCTGGGAGAACTGCTGCTTTTTGCGGTGGCGGCGCTTCTGATTGGTCTTGTGATCCGGCTTCCGTTTGTGAAGATCAATCATTTTGTAGAAAAGCGTATGGAAGATACGGAAATGATGTAGGAAATGGGAGATTTTATGGAAAAGAAAGAAAAATACGAACAGATGTATGAGATGCTCGTGACGTATGAGCGCAAGATTCACGAGAAGAATCAAAAGAGAATCAGTATCGGTTTAAAGTGTATTATTATTATTCCGTTGATCTTCCTGTTCCTTCTGTTCTGGACAGAGAGCAATAAGGTTGTGTTTCTGATTCTGTGGATTGTATCGCTGTTTTTGCTGGCAGCCTATCTGATTCTGGTGGAGTATATGGACTATAACCTTCAGGAAAAGTTAAGCGAGATCAACGACGAGGGGAGACGCGTGGATTCCCTCATCGGACTGGAGATTGATAATGTTCCGGGAAATCTCAGAAATGTGATTCAGAGGATTGACGACGGATTAAACTCAGAGGCGGAGACCCGGCTGATTGAGACTAAGGCATCCGGGGAAGAAACGCAGACTGTGGAAAAGGCACAGACTGCGGAAGAGACAGAGGGACAAAAGGATGCGGATGCACAGGCTGCGGAAGAGGCAGATGCACAGAAAGATGCGGATGCACAGGCTGTGGAAGAGGCAGATGCACAGAAAGATGCGGACACGGAGGTGAAGGAGAATGCGTAATATATTTAAGATTTTTTTCGCCGATGTCAAGCGCATCAGCACCAACGTGGTGGCTGTCGTTGTGATCCTGGGACTCTGTATTCTGCCGTCTTTGTATGCATGGTTTAATATTTTGTCAAACTGGGATCCGTACGGACCGTCCGCAACCAGAAATCTTAAGATCGCGGTGGCGTCGGACGACGAGGGAGTCACAATTTTAGGGAACAGTGTAAATGTCGGAAGCAGTGTCATCTCTGCGCTTGAGTCGAACACGACGATGGGCTGGGTGTTTACGGATACGACCGATGAGGCGATCGACGGCGTCTATGATGGAAGTTATTATGCGGCGCTCATCATCCCGGAGAATTTTACGGAAGATATGATCAGTTTCCTCGGCGGAGAGGTGGATCATCCGGATATTATCTATTATGAGAATGCCAAGAAGAACGCCATTGCCTCCAAGATCACACAGAAGGCCAAGACGGCTGTGCAGGAGCAGGTGAACAGCACGGTGGTGAGCACGCTTGCAGAGACCACGATGAAGGTGACGAACGCCCTCTCGGATGTGGATGCGGAAGATTCCGATCCGGCGGAGAGTGTTCTGGTAAGACTCAATAATTTAAGCAGCGACCTACAGAGTTACATCAATATATTGAACTCGTTTGTCAGCATTATGAATTCCGCCCAGAGTATTGTGGAGGCGAGTCAGACCATGCTTCCGAATGTGAACAACATGGTTTCCAACGGTCAGGCATCCATCAACAGCATGGAGAGTCTGCTGGTTGCGGGCAACAGCACGGTGAGTTCGACGGCGGATATGGTGTCGTACAGCTTTGACATGATGAACGATTCGCTAAATAATGTGTCGTCCGTCATCACCAATGCGTTAAACCGTCTCTCGGAGTATTCCCAGGGCACTTCTGTCACGGTACAGGGCTTATCGGCGATGATGCCATACGTGAGACAGCTGTTTGATAATTCGGTATCCGGGTGGGAGGATACGGCGCCGGAGGATATACAGGCACAGATCAATGCGATCCGGACGCAGTTGGATACCATCACTGCGGACCTGACAGCGCTGGAGAACAATGCCGATACATCGATGGAGACGGTAAGGAATCTCAGTAATAAAATTGTGACGGAGATTGCAAACTGCCAGAAAGCGGTCGATGGACTGCGCAATGATTTTGCTTACAATGTCAAGCCGAAGTTAGAGAACACAATGAGCTCCATGCAGCAATCCATGATTGCCGCAGCGGGTATTTTAGACGGCGTAGATGCCGATTTTAACGGTGTGGAGAATGCACTTTCCGATTATCAAAGCACGCTTGAGCGTGGAAGCAGCAGCCTTGGCGGATCATTGTCCATGGCGCAGGAGCTTCTCGCCAAGCTAAACAGCGTCACGGCGGATCTGGTAAGCTTACAGCAGAATGACCAGTATCAGGAGCTGCTTGAAATCGTAAAGAGTAATCCGGAGGAGCTGGGAGCCTTTATTTCTTCCCCGGTAAATCTGGAGACGGTCGGTATCTATGAGATTGAAAACTACGGCTCGGCGATGTCTCCGTTCTACACGATCCTCGCGCTCTGGGTAGGAGCGCTGATTCTGGTTGCGATCATTCACGTGAAGGTACATCCGGTGGAGGGCGTCGAAAATGTGAAGCCGTACCAGGAGTATTTCGGAAGATACATGATCTTTTTCCTGGTGGGACAGACACAGACGCTTTTAACGGTTCTGGGCAACCTGTTTTATATTAAAATCCAGTGCCATCACCCGGTATTATTCTGGTTGGCTGGCGCTGTGGCGAGCCTGGTATTTACCCTGTTTATTTACTCACTGACCGTGGCATTCGGCAATGTCGGTGAGGCGCTCGCGATTGTGGTCATGGTAATCCAGGTGGCCGGTGCCGGCGGTACGTTCCCGATTGAGACGCTGCCGAAGGTATACCAGATGCTCTATAAGTATCTGCCGTTCCCGTACGGCATGAATGCCATGCGAGAGACGATCGGCGGTCTATATAAGATGGATTACTGGAAGGATCTCGGAGCGCTCGGTATCTATGTATTGATTTCACTGTTTATCGGACTTGTAGTGGCAATTCCGTTCCGCAAGCTCAATCATATTATCGAGAAGAACAAAGAGGGATCCGGAGTTATGATATAGCAACAGGGAGCAGATTATGATGCGTTTGATACAAATGGTTCTTTTACTCACGGGGCTGCTCATGGTGGCAGCTCCCGGGGCATGTACAAGAAAAGATGACCGGGGTAAGCCGGAGGCCGAGAAGCGCACCCGCACGATTGGGGGATGGCTGACTGCGGCAGCGGTTATCTGGATGATTACGGAAGTATTGAGAAGTTTTTAAGTTATTTTGGGTATTCCTAATAGGTATACCCATTTTTTGTTCGGATATTGACAAAAAAAATGTACATTGTTATTATCAATGGTAAGTGTGATGTGTAATTTCAGATAGTAAGGAAGGTTTTCTTAAATGAGAAGACAGGTATTATCGCTTCTGGTCGAGAATAATCCGGGTGTGACGAGTCATATTTCGGGGCTGTTCAGCCGCAGAGGCTACAACATTGACAGTTTTTCTTCGGGAGTGACAGCGGATCCGCGCTATACGCGGATTACGATTGTGGCGAGCGGGGATGAACAGATTTTAGAGCAGATTGAAAAGCAGCTTGCCAAGCTTGAGGATGTGGTTGACATTAAGAAGCTGGAGCCGGGCTCGTCTGTGACGCGCGAGCTGATTATGGTCAAGATACGCGCCAGAGATACGGAACGCCAGCCGATTTTAAATGTGACGGAGATTTTCCACGGCAAGATTGTTGATGTGACACACGATTCCATGGTGATTGAGCTTACCGGGCATCAGGATAAGCTGGATGCATTTCTGGATCTGCTGCAGGGGTATGAGATCCTGGAGCTGGCAAGAACGGGAATTACCGGTCTGTCCAGAGGAACTGCCGATGTGAAGATGATCGACGAAAACGGACATCTGCAGAGTTTGTAATACATACTAATTGTGAACGAGCGGCAGACATCACAGATGCTGTTGCTATGTATAAAAAATGGAGGAAAAAGATATGTCAGCAAAAATATTTTATCAGGAAGACTGTAACCTTTCACTGTTGGATGGTAAGACCATTGCCATCATTGGATACGGAAGCCAGGGACATGCACATGCATTGAACTTAAGAGATTCCGGATGCAAGGTCATTATCGGTCTCTACAAGGGCAGCAAGTCCTGGAAGAAGGCAGAGGAGCAGGGATTTGAAGTATATACAGCTGCAGAGGCAGCAAAGAAAGCCGACATCATCATGATCCTGATCAATGATGAGAAGCAGGCGGATCTTTACAAAAACGACATCGAGCCGAACCTTGAGGAAGGCAATATGTTAATGTTCGCACATGGATTCAACATTCATTTTGGATGTATCGTACCGCCGAAGAATGTCGATGTTACCATGATCGCTCCGAAGGCTCCGGGACATACCGTTCGTTCCGAGTACCAGGCAGGAAAGGGTACTCCGTGTCTGATCGCTGTAGAGCAGGATGCGACCGGCAAGGCACAGGATCTGGCGCTTGCCTATGCACTTGGCATCGGCGGAGCAAGAGCTGGCGTGCTTGAGACAACCTTCCGCACCGAGACCGAGACCGATCTTTTCGGTGAGCAGGCAGTTCTCTGTGGTGGTGTGTGTGCACTCATGCAGGCAGGCTTTGAGACACTCTGCGAGGCAGGATATGATCCGAGAAATGCATACTTCGAGTGTATCCATGAGATGAAGCTGATCGTAGATCTGATCTACCAGAGTGGTTTCGCAGGCATGAGATATTCTATCTCCAACACAGCTGAGTATGGTGACTACATCACCGGCCCCAAGCTGATTACCGAGGAGACCAAGAAGACCATGAAGAAGATCCTGTCCGATATTCAGGATGGTACTTTTGCTAAGGAATTCCTGTTAGATATGTCTCCCGCAGGCAAACAGGTTCACTTCAAGGCTATGAGAAAGCTTGCTGCTGAGCATCCTTCCGAGAAGGTCGGCGAAGAGATCCGTAAGCTTTACAGCTGGAACAACGAGAGTGATAAGCTGATCAACAACTAATCAACTGTAAAAAATCCAATGCTATGACAAAAGGGCTGTGTAAGAATGTAAAAGTTCTGACACAGCCTTTTTTGGCAAAAAATCAGTTGTTTTCAAAGGAAAACCGCAAAAACAAACTGGAAAATACATATTAATTGCGATAAAATGAATAAGTAAGCCCGGAAAATAGAAACGTGGCATTGAAACATGAAACAGATCTGCGGACAGGAAAAGACATAAATGCGCAGATCACGGAAAGGCATGAAAAGCGGTATGAAAGATTTTGAAGCAAAAACCTCCCCCAGGCAGAAAATGGATATCGAAAGCTGGTTTATCGAATGTTACCGGAACAATCAGGGGCATCCTCTGCGGACGTTAGTGCATCTGTACAAGGGAAATTATCATAAATTTGTTCTGGCAGTCATCTGCTTTTTTGCAAAGCATGCCTGCGTCTGGGTACTGCCGATCATTACGGCCAATATCATCAATGATGTGACATCCCACAACCCGGATACTTTTCGGAACATTATTTTTTACAGTATTCTGGAAGCAGGGCTGATCCTGCTGAACATTCCGATGAACTATCTGTATACTTCCTACAAGAGTCTGGCCACCCGCTATGCGGAGACGGGACTGAGGAAAGCATTGATCCGAAAGCTTCAGCAGTTATCCATTTCCTATCATGTGGAGACTCAGTCCGGGCGATTGCAGTCCAAGATCATGCGTGACGTGGAAGCGGTAGAGGGGCTTTCCACACAGTTATTTTTAAGCATTCTGAACATTGCGCTGAATATCGGTGTGGCGCTGGTGGTCACCATCAGCAAGAGCCGGATCGTATTTATCTTTTTCCTTTTGACCACACCGGTAGCAGCCATCACCATGGTCACTTTCCGGAATATCATGAAAAAACGGAACACTGAATTCCGTAAGGAAATGGAAGAGACTTCCGCCAGAGTCATGGAAATGGTGGAACTTGTGCCTGTGACCAGAGCACATGCCCTGGAGGACGAAGAAGTGGCAAAAATGAGCGGCCAGCTTTTTGCTGTGGCGGAAAAAGGCTACAAACTGGATCTGATCCAGGCATTGTTTGGCTCGGTGGGCTGGGCAGTATTCCAGATCTTCCAGGTGATCTGTCTGGCATTTACCGGATATCTGGCCATTGGCGGCAAAATTCAGGCAGGCGATATCACATTGTACCAGAGTTATTTTGCCACGGTAGTCAATCAGGTGTCCTCCATCGTCACCCTGCTGCCTACCATTGCCAAGGGTATTGAATCCGTCAATTCCATCGGTGAAGTATTGTTATCTGAAGATATCGAAGATAATGAGGGCAAGGAAAAACTGGAACAGGTGACCGGTACTTTTGATTTTGAGGACGTATGTTTCCATTATAAAAATAACGAGCATAATGTATTGAACCATCTGAATCTTCATGTGAAATCGGGAGAGACTATTGCACTGGTGGGAGAATCCGGCGCCGGAAAGTCTACGATCCTGAATCTGGTCATCGGTTTTAATCAGGCGGAAAGCGGAAAAGTCCTGATCGATGGCAAGGATATCAGTAAGATCGATCTACGCACCTACCGAAAGCACCTGGCGGTAGTTCCCCAGACTTCGATCCTGTTCTCCGGAACGATCCGTGACAATATCACTTACGGTTGCGAAAATGTGTCGGAGGAAGAACTGCAGAAAGTGATCAAAGCTGCCAATCTGTCGGATCTGATCGCATCACTGCCTAAGGGTCTGGATACCATGGTGGGAGAGCACGGCGGCAAACTGTCTGGCGGTCAGAGACAGCGTATCTCCATTGCCAGAGCACTGATCCGGGATCCGAAGGTGATCGTACTGGATGAAGCCACCTCGGCTCTGGACAGTATTTCAGAAAAGCTGATCCAGCAGGCGCTGAACAATCTGACAGAAGGGCGTACCACCTTTATCGTGGCCCACAGACTGTCCACTATCCGGGATGCCGACAGGATCGCGGTCATTGCAGACGGTCGCTGCGCAGAGTACGGCACTTATGAAGAACTTATGGCTCTGCAGGGAGAATTTTATCAGTTGAAACAGATTCAGAGCTGATGGAAAACAGAAAACAGAAAAGTTGCTTGAAACATATGTTCGGCTATGGTATGATAAACATATCGTAGCCGATTTTTACAGGTTACTATTTGCAGGACAGGAAAGACGAGGACTTAGTATACATGTTTGCATATGTGAATGGCTTTTTGGAAGATACCACAGTAGATAACGCTGTGATCGATGTCAACGGATTTGGCATCAATGTAAGGATTTCTGCGGATACAGCCTCCAGGCTGCCGGGAATCGGAGAAGAAGTTCGGCTTTACACTTATACCTATGTGAAGGAAGATGCCTTTTTACTATATGGTTTTCTCTCCCGAAGTGATCTGGAAATGTTCAAGTTGTGCATTACAGTCAGCGGAATCGGTCCAAAGGGAGCACTGGCAATATTATCGGTCATGGATGCAGATGATCTGCGGTTTGCCATTATGTCCGGGGATGCCAAGGCAATCTCCAGGGCCCCGGGAGTGGGAGCCCGGACGGCGCAGCGCCTGATTCTGGAATTAAAAGATAAGATCTCCATTGATGATACACTGATCTCCAGAGAGATCGCCGCAGGCGGAGCCCAGGGAATCCTGACTGCCGGCAGCCTGCGACATTTCCGGGATCAGCA
>ERZ773168.2788-NODE-2788-length-12958-cov-4.970084_pt1 | contig 12958 bp, 11 predicted proteins | sample MGYA00511261_ERZ773168 | MGnify/ENA primary metagenome ERZ773168 (study PRJEB29015, sample SAMEA2737855) | human gut metagenome | biome: human gut; feature: human-associated habitat; material: faeces | place: China | collected 2012 ... | reverse complement strand
TGTCACGTTGGAGGTCGAGGGTTCGAGCCCCTTCCGGGTCGTCTACTTTCTGGTTTGAACTTCGCAGGTGCTACCAAGTAAGCAATGCTGGTGTAGCTCAATTGGCAGAGCAGCTGATTTGTAATCAGCAGGTTGCGGGTTCAAGTCCCATCGCCAGCTCCATTCTCTGGATTACAGAGAAATTTCATATGGATGGGTTCCCGAGTGGCCAAAGGGAGCAGACTGTAAATCTGCCGTCACCGACTTCGGTGGTTCGAATCCACCCCCATCCACATTCTGCGGGAATGGCGGAATTGGCAGACGCGCTAGATTCAGGTTCTAGTGAGGGCTAACTTCATGCAGGTTCAAGTCCTGTTTCCCGCACCATACAGCAAAAACATCCGAACCGCTGGCTCTTGGAGCATGGTTCGGATGTTTTTTTGCATTTCCGTGTAACGTTTCGTCTCCCCACGCGACTAACTTCATGAAGGGAGGTGCTGGAGATGCTTGACGCAGAAGAAGCATATCAGCAGTACCGAGACATAGTGTACGGCTACCTGATCCGCCTGTGCCGCGATCGTGACCTTGCAGATGAACTCACGCAGGAAACATTCTATCAGGCGATGAAAAATCGGAAGCGGTACGAAGGAAAAAGTTCGGTCGGCACATGGCTCTGCGCGATTGCACGGAATCAGTTTCTGCGCATCATGCGCAGGCAGTCGCCGCTGCCGCTCGACGATGTGCCGGAGGCGTCCGTCCCGGATTTCACGGAGATGGTCGCGGAACACAGTCTCGCCCTGAGTGCGCATCAAGCTCTCCACCGTCTGCCGGAACCGTATCGCGAGGTGTTCACCCTGAAAACCTTCTGCGAATTGTCCAGCAAGGAGATTGCGGCGCTGTTCGGGAAATCCGAAAGCTGGGCGCGCGTAACGGTGTACCGGGCGAAGCTGATGCTGCTGGACGCGATGAAAGGAGAATGCAAGGAATGAAGCAGGAATGTGAAATCGTCCGCGACCTGATGCCGCTGGTGCTGGATGATGTCGCCAGCGACGGGAGCAAGCACATGGTGTCGGCGCATGTGCAGACGTGCGCGGAATGTGCCGCATACATGAATCAGCTCAAAGCTGACCTGCCCGCCGGAAAGAAAAGCGAGTTGGATTCGCGCGCCGCGTTCGACGCCGCCGCCCAGACGCTGCGGAAGCAGAAGCGCCGCCGCACCCTCCGCAATGTCCTGCTGGGTGCGCTGATTGTGTGCATCCTTGGGCTGGCAAATCTATACTGCTTCGATTGGCTGATGAACGAAACGCGCCCGATTCCGACGAGTGAATACGGGATTCAGCTGTCCAAGCTGGCGGACGGCAGACTTGTCACATCGTTCGACTATCACGAAAGCATGACCCCACTCTACGTCAAGCGGCAGCAGGTGACGGAGACGGCAGCTGACGGAAGCCGCGCCGAAATCCTCTATCTCTATGCCGAAAAGCATATCGTGCCGCATACGGCAAGCACACCTATGCAAAACGCCGGCTTCACGCTCGATTCCGGCTGGCAGACGACGACGGCAGAGATTCGGCAGGGAACGCCGGAGGAGTATCAGGTGCTGTGGCGGCAGGGGGATGAGGATTCGGCGATTCCGGCAGTGTCGCCAGAGATGGAAGCATATTACGCATGGGAAGCGGTGCTGACACAGCTTTGGTCGCAGCACTCGGAAAGCGCGGATGGAAAAGCGGGCTTCCCCGGCGTGAATGGAGAACGCTACACCTTGGCCATCCACCATGCGGACGCGCTGGCGGCGTGCGTCCCGGAGTGGCAGCCGCGGGTCACGCCGCAGTATCTGCTGCTGGATGATGAGACGATTCAGTGGATTTTGGCGGGTGTAACAGATGCGGTCGAATCAAATGACCCGTGAGCAGTTACTTTCTCAATATACCGGGGAATGGTCGCCATCCGACGGGCATTGGTTCGGCTTGGATTTTTGCTGGCGAGGGCAGGAATATCGTTTTCAGACGGATTCGATGTATCACCCGGCAAATACAGTATTGCCTGATGGGCGTGAAGCGCGATTTGGCATGTACAAAAAAGAAGGTTCGGCGTATGCGCTGATTGGCGAATATGCCACGCCACAGGAAGCGCTGGCGCAGTGCCGCATTTAGGGAATGACTTTGGGCGACATTCTCGAAGATGAATCGACAGAATTACTTGGACAGGACTAAGGCATAAAATGATAGCAGCTTTCCTGAAAGGGGAAGCTGTTTTTTACAGCAGATAAATGCCTATTATACTATTTCCAGATAAGAATGCGCCAAGATGCGCCGCGAATTTTTCATTCTGGCTAACGTGAATGAAACGCAGCGTAGCAGCGCTACGCTAAGTGGAATGAGCGGACGCCAGAAGGGAAAAGGCGCAAGCAGATGGCGCAGGTGAATCTGGAAATAGTATTAAATGGAAAAGATGAATCTCTTTCGCGCATTGCAAAACCCGCGCATCTGTGCTATCATGTCGATACAGGCTGAAAACCAGCCATCAAGGAGGAAAAGTGCAATGTATACGCATCAAGGCAACAAGGTGACAGGCTTGACGGTAGCTTATATCGGCGGCGGCTCGCGCGGATGGGCGTGGGGTTTCATGCGCGACATTATTTCCGACGGGCAAATCAGCGGCACGGTACGGCTGTACGACATTGACCGCGAGGCGGCGGAGCGCAATCAGAAAATCGGCACGATGCTGGCGGCGCATCCCGACGCGGCATCCAAGTGGGCGTTTGAAGTCAGCAGTTCCTTGCAGGAGGCGCTCACGGGCGCGGATTTCGTCGTCATCAGCATTCTGCCGGGAACGTTTGCGCATATGCGCGGCGATGTACACCTGCCGGAGCGGGTCGGCGTATATCAGTCCGTGGGCGACACGGTGGGCGCGGGCGGCTTCATGCGGGCAATGCGCACGATTCCGATGTTCGTTGAGATTGCCGAAGCGATTCGCGACTTCGCGCCGAACGCATTTGTCATCAACTATACGAACCCGATGACGCTTTGCGTGCGGACGCTGTACGAGGTATTCCCGCAGGTAAAGGCGTTCGGCTGCTGCCACGAGGTGTTCGGCACGCAGAAGGTGCTGTGCGCGATGCTGGATGAGCAGGAGCACATCCCCGGCGTGAAGCGGCAGGACTTGTACACCACTGTCACCGGCATTAACCACTTCACTTGGATTACCTCCGCAAGCTATCAGGGCATGGATTTGATGCCGCTGTATGCCCGTTTTGTGGACGAGCATCCCGAAGGCATTCAGCTGGGGTCAGACAACTGGATGAACAGCCATTTCGCGTGCGCGCACAAGGTCAAGTTCGACCTGTTCCAGCGCTATGGGGCGATTGCGGCGGCGGGCGACCGCCATCTGGTGGAATTCCTGCCGCAGTGGTATCTGCACAGCCCGAAGACAGCGCACCAGTGGAAATTCGACCTGACGCCCGTGTCATGGCGCGAGGACGACCTGAAGAAGCGGATGCAGCGCTCGGACGACCTGCTCAGCGGAAAAGAGCCGCTTGACCTCACGCCGTCGGGTGAGGAAGGGCATTTGCTGCTCAAGGCGCTGCTGGGTCTGGGGAACATGGTCAGCAACGTGAACGTGCCGAATCAGGGGCAGATTCCGAACCTGCCGATTGGCGCGGTGGTGGAGACGAACGCGCTGTTCTCGCGCGGGCGCATCGACCCGATCTGCGCGGGCGACATGCCGTCGAACATCCTGCCGCTGGTAGCGCGCCACGTCTACAATCAGGAAAACACCTTGCAGGCTGCGCTGCACTGCGATCGCAAGCTGGGTTTCTCCACGTTCATGAACGACCCGCAATTGGGCGGCGTGACGCTGGAGGACGGTCAGAAGCTCTTCGACGACATGCTGCTGCATCAGCGGGATGTGCTGCCGAAGGGATGGTTTGAATAAATGAAAATCAAGCGCTGGCATGTTGCTGTACTGGCAGGAGGGCGGCGCGCGGGTGCGCATGGATGTGGATGCCAAAACGAGATGGGAGTGCGTCAAGCTGATGAATCAGCGTATTGTGACGCTGTTTACAGAATTCCGCATTCCGTAAACGGAGGATTTGCATGAAGCTCAGGCGAATGTTGGCACTCACACTGGTGCTGATGACGCTGATGACCGCGGCGCTGGCGGCGGATGACCCCGGTCTGTACTATATCGGGGACGATGCCACCCCGGAGAACCTGACGGGTCACACACGCATTTACAACGCGGTGGATGCCACGCCGGGCTGGCGCTACGGTTTCGTGGCATACTTGACGGACGGCACGCGCGTGTACAGCGACGTTTGCGCCGAAGATGAGGGCGCGGTGTCCTTCGACATCCCGGAGGGAACGCAGTATTTGTACTTCGTCGTGCTGGGCGCGCCGGAAAGCTATCAGGTGCACGTTTGGGACAACGATGAAGCGACAGATGCGCAGATGCCGTTTGAGATTCGGGTGGAATGGAGAAAGTGAACGGTTACTATTTCCTGCATTCGCCTGCGTCATCTGCTTACACATACTCATTTGGAAATAGTATAAGACCTACGAAAACCCGCTGTCCATCCCTTACATCGAGGTGAACAGCGGGTCTTTTTACGTTATATCCCTTACAGAACCGTCAAATCTTCCTTCTCGCAAGCGGCAATCGCGCCGTCATGTCCGACGACGCACACGCCGCCGTCCTTTGCCATCTGGTCAAGCACGCCGCACCACGTCAGCAGCGCGTCCTTGGTGGTGGAGAGCATTTCCGCGCGCTCACGGCAGAGATCCTCCGGCGTGATGCCGCACAGCAGATTTTCGTCGCTGACAAGAATCTGATTCTCCGAACCCAGCGGCGGTTCGCTCTCGCCGACGGTGGAAATGATGTACTTGTCAATCCGTTCGTCGCCCGCCACGAAGTCACGCAGACCCTTCGACATGCTGCGGTTGATGCCCAGCGTACGCGCCGGGGAGGGGTCGCGGTAGGAGTAAGTGACCATGCGCCCCGTCTCGCTGGTGTTCAGCCCTGCGCCGTATGCGCCGCCCTGCACGCGGACTTCGTTCCACAGGTAGCTTAGGGACAGGATGTTGCTCATCACGCGCGCAATACCGCTGTACACCTTGCCCGCACGGCGGTAATCATAGCCCAGCGACGCAAAGCTGATCTGCGCCGGGATGCGGTAGGCGCACTTGGCAGGCAGGTCGCTGACATACGGCGCGGCATCCGGGATGGGCGTGCCGACCGGGTAGGCGGAGAGAATCGCGGCGGGGGCAAGCGCCTTATTCGTGGACAGGCTGAACGTGACGCGGGACTGCACCGCGCTGTCCTTGCTGAACCGCTCGCAGAGGGCAAGGAAATCCGCGTACTGCGCGTCGAAATTCTCCGCCAGCGCCTTCTGCACCATGCAGGCACTCAGACCGTTCAAGGCTTCCCGCGCTGCCGAGGCCGCGCTCATCGTCGCCGATGCGGCGTACATTGCCATTCTGTGGCCGTCGCTGATGACCTTTTGCTTCGCCATCTCGCTCAACTGGAGAATCAGCGTCTGCACACGTGCCCTGTCGTCAAAGCACGTTTCGGTCAGAATTTCCCGCACGAGCGCGGCTGCCTTGTCCACGTTCGCATCCAGCACGGAGCAGCTCACGTCCAGCACGGGCGTCGCCATTTCCGCACAGCGGGACATGACGCGCAACTGGAACGTCAGCTTGCCGATATCGCGCTTGATGGCTTGGAAGAGGGATAGCGAATCGTGACGCTTCGTCGGCAGCTTGCCCAGCAGTTCGGGCAGTATCGACAGGCGTTTGAGTTCATCCAGGGTGAAATCGGTCAGGGAGATATACCAGTGCATGATGGTGATGCCGTTCATGGGCCAATCATGCGTGATGACCTTCGCCGCGCCGCACTGCGCTTCCGCCGCGGGAATCAGCAGCGGGTCTGCGCTGATTTCGCTCAAGGACAGCACGGGCAGCGTTGCCAGCTGCTCGGCGGTGTCGGGGGTCTGCTGCCACGCGGTCAGCTTCTCGTTCTGCACGCGCAGCGCTTCCTTGTCCGCGTCCGTCCACGATGCCTGAATCGCCTGCAGGCGCTCCGTTTCCTCCGCGCGGAGCTCGTCGCCCTGCGTGTGGGACGGCACGGTGCGGATGATGCTCATCGTGCTTTCATCCAGCAGAAGTTCTGCCATCAGGCGGTCAAAGTCATCGCCTGCCGCCATTTCCCGCAGCTTTTGATAACGCTCTTCGGACAGGAGCGGCTGCATCGGGTCGCCGCCGTAAAGCCACGCGTCAAGCGCATGGATGCAGCGGAGCAGCCCCGACGGTTCGCCCGGCTGGCGGGCGGAAAACTCGCTGCTGTTGATGGAGGCAGTCAGCGCGTCCTTGTCCAGCCCGGTTTTGACCAGCTGCTGCACGGTATCGCGGATCATCTGACGCAGTTCCTGCTCACTGCCATCGGCAATGTTGCGCAGAGTCAGCATCATGTACGGCTGCGCCATCGCGTTGTCCAGAGACATGCTTACATCCTGACACTTGCCCGTCGCCAGCAGCGCCTTCTTCAGCGGCGCGTCGTTGCTGCCCGTCAGCACATCAAAGAGGATTTCCGTCGCCGTGACGCGCACCGTATCCGACCACGGCGCAACAATCTTCGCCAGCGTCAGCATGGTCTTGTCGGCAGTATCCTCCTCGGCGCCGATTTCATACGCCTGTTCCGCTTCAGTGGCGAAGGGCTTCTGCATGGGAATTTCGTGCTTCTCGTCCAGACGGTCGAAGCGGCTCAGGTACTCCTCCACCAGCGTTAGCACCTTGTCCAGCGGAATCGCGCCATCAAGGAAAATGCGCGCGTTCGACGGGTGATAATAGCGGCGGTACATGCGCAGGAACTGCTCGTATGTCAGGTCGGGGATGTGCTTCGGGTCGCCGCCGGAATTCCAGCCGTAGCAGTTGTCCGGGAAGAGGACATCCAGCGTCTTCTGGTAAATCTGCTCGTCCACATCGCTCATGGCGCCCTTCATCTCGTTGAACACAACGCCCTTGTACAGCGGTGCGCCGTTTTCGTCCAGCTCAATGTGCCAGCCTTCCTGATAGAAGATGTTCGGGTCTTGCAGGATGCGCGGCGCGAACACAGCATCCAGATACACTTCCGCCAAGTTCAGGAAGTCCTGCTCGTTGCGGCTGGAGACGGGGTAAATCGTCTTGTCGGGGAAGGTCATCGCGTTCAGGAACGTCGCCATGCTGCTCTTCATCAGCTCGACGAACGGTTCACGGACGGGATACTTGGCGCTGCCGCAGAGGACAGAATGCTCCAGAATGTGGAATACGCCGGTCGAATCCTCCGGCAGGGTCTTAAACGCGACGCAGAACGTCTTGTTCACCTCGCCATTATCCACCCAAGCCAGCTGCGCGCCAGTCTTTTCATGGTGCATTTCCACCATCTTTCCGTGCAGCTCTTCGCTTTCACGCACACGGTCAACGCAAAAGCCGTGACGCGCCGCAGTTTCGTTCAAATTCATCATGGGGAACTCCTTTCCCTGTGACCCAATCAGATAGGCGGGTCATTCATCTCCTTTATCATAGCACAACGGGCAGTTGAGTACAAGCGCGAATTGGCTGATTTTTGTCAAACGGTTATCGAATGCGCAGAAGTTCCGAAACATCCTTGCGCTTGGGGGCGGCAGGAGATTCCGCAGGCACGCCAATCGGAATCAGCGCCGACACGCTCTCCGTTTCCGGCAGATTCAGCACGTCCTTGACCTTCCCTTCGTCATAAATGCCGAGGATGACCGTGCCAAGCCCCGCATCATGCGCGGCGACACAGAAGGCTTCCGCCGCCAGCCCTGCATCGAAGGACTGCCAGTGCGTCCCTTTGCTGGTGCTAAACGAGCCGTCGCGTTCGTAGCCGCTGCGGCCGTTCACGGTCGTGAGGACAACCAGCGCGGGCGCGCCGTGCAGGGTATCGATGTTCTTTTGAAAGCCCATCGTGCATTCGTCCGCTACGCGGTCAATTTCTTCGCGCTTGGTCAGCAGGGTGTAGCGGGTGGTCTGGGAGTTCTTCCAGCTGGGCGCATACGCGGCGACGGCGACGATAGCGCGGATGGTGTCGGGCGACACGGGCGTTGGCTGGAACTTGCGAATGGAACGGCGGGCAGTGAGAGCGTTGCTCATGAGGGGTGTCCTCCTTATCAGCACATAAATGGATTTTGTGGATTTCGAGACGTGATTCATCGGATTTTGTGATGCTTCCATGCTGATTATACGATTTCCAGATAAGAATGCGCCAAGATGCGCCGCGAATTTTTCATTCTGGCTAACGTGAATGAAACGCAGCGTAGCAGCGCTACGCTAAGTGGAATGAGCGGACGCCAGAAGGGAAAAGGCGCAAGCAGATGGCGCAGATGAATCTGGAAATAGTATCAGATTCGATGCGCATCCAGAAATTGCCGAAACTCCTCGTCCGTCATCTGCTCGAAGTCCACGTCCATCGGCTCATACCCTTCCTGCGCCGCGTACTCGCGCACGTCGATAAGCGTCGGGAAAACCTCGTCCTGCTCGTCGTTTTCCCACGCGCCCGTCTTTTCGTCAAGAACGCCCAGCTGCACGCGGTAGCCGCTGCCCTCGCGGTACACCGCCACGCGCGCTTCGGCGCAGAGCCACACGCCGACAAGGTTCGCGCGCAGGAGGTTGTCCATCCGGTGGATTTGCTGGTACTTCGCCCAGTACGCGGGCAGCCGCTTCTCGTCGCCCCTGCCGGAAATGAAGCCCAGCACCATCAGCGCAAGCGAAAGGACAAAGACAATGTCGCCCAGCGTTTCGCTGGATTCCCGCAGCGCATAGCCGGCAAACAGCGGAATCAGCAGTGCCACCGTCAGGAGGTTATGCTTTTTGACGCGCGCCTGGATGGCGTGAATGTCCGCCATTTCGACGTTTTCCGGCACGTCCACTTCGCATTTTCGCATTGTTTTCTCCCCCTCTGCATCGTTTGGGGCGATCGTCCCCGTCTCCCTCATTGTACCACCGCCCGTGCCGCTTGTCAATCGAATCACAATTCCCCTTGCGCGGCGCGAAAATGCGTGATAAAATAATACTATTTCCAAATTCACTTCGCATCTTGGCGCATTCTCATTTGGAAATAGTATAAGGAAAGAAGTCGTTTCATCCCGCAGGAAGGAGGGGGACTCCCTTGAAATTGGAGCGGTTCGCGTATTTCCTCGCCGTTGCGCAGACGGGCAGCATCACCCTCGGCGCGCAGAAGAGCTTCATCACCCAGACCGCGATGAGCCAGCAGATGGCGGCGCTGGAAGCGGAATTGGGGCTGCCGCTGCTGAAGCGGAGCAAGTCCGGCACGTCGCTGACGGAGGCGGGGCAGGCGCTTGTGCCGATGGCGGAGCGGCTGGTTCAGTGCTATCAGGCGATAGAGACGTTTGCGGACGCGCAGCGCCGTCAGCCGCGGTCGCTGACGATTGCCTACACCGGGCCGATGGAGCAGCAGCTGCTTCTGCGAGCGATTCCGGCGTTTCGGGCGCATCACCCGGAGGTTGAACTGCGCGTGCGGCAGCTGTCGATGGCGCGAATCGGCACGGCGCTGGAGGCGGGCGACTGCGACATTGCGCTGGCGATTCCGGGCGAAATTCCCTTGCAGCAGATGAAGCACGTCACGGTGATGGAGCGCCCCATCTGCGCCGCCGTCGCGTCGTCGCACCCGCTGGCGGGGAAAGATTCCGTCACCCTGCCGGAACTGACGCATTTTCCCGTCATCCTCCTGCAGGCGGGCGCGAATCGCAGGGCGAGCAGCCAAATCGCCCGCTGGCTGATGGGGCTTGGGTGGACAAAGGACGCGCTGCGCTTTGCGGACACCATCGAGGATCAGCTGCTGATGATCAACCTGAATCAGGGCATTTCGTTCATGCCGCAGGGCAGCTATCCCGTCGGCATCCGCCTGATTCCCATCGTCAGCGACACGCCGATTCTCCACCACACGGAGGCGGTCATGCGCCAGACGACGCCGCTGCACCTGCAATTCGTCGAGCAGCTTCGTCAGGCGGACATGGCGGAGCGGCATCCATAAGTTCCGCTTATGACGAGAAAGAAAACGCTTGTTTGACATTCCTTTCACAAAGCAGTATGATACAGGCATGAAAGGAGGGATTTTTCCCTATGAAAAAGCGTTTGATTTCCCTGTTTGTGGCGCTGACGATGCTGCTGTGCCTGATTCCGGCGGCATTCGCGGCGACCTTCAACGCGGGAACGTACACCGCCTCCGCCAACGGCATGAACGGCGCGGTGACGGTTGAAGTGACCTTCTCGGACAGCGCCATCACCGATGTGAAGGTGACGGAGCAGGCCGAAACGCCCGCGATTGCGTCCGGCGCGCTGGAGCAGATTCCGGCGGACATCGTGGCGCATCAGACGCTGGCGGTGGACACGGTAACGGGCGCGACCATCACCAGCAAGGCGATTCTGGCGGCGGTCGAGGACTGCGTGAAGCAGGCGGGCGCTGACCCGGATACCCTGCGCACGCCGGTCGAAAAGAACACCGCGGACGTCGGCGACCGCACGGCGCACGTTGAGGTGCTGGTCATCGGCGGCGGCGGCACGGGTCTGGCGGCTGCCATGTCCGCGATGGACAGCGGCGCGAAGGACGTGATGGTGGTCGAGAAGCTGTCGCGCTTCGGCGGCTCTACGTCCGTATCCGGCGCAGTCGTCGCGGCGGAAAACACCTACTACACGCAGAGCATCGGCTTGGAGCCGAACAGCGAAGTCTGGCTGGAGGAGTGGAAAGCATCCTCCGATTCGGACATCGGCGTGCTGGGCAAAGACCCCGGCTATCCGACCTACGAGCGCGTGAGCAACTACTTCACGCAGGTTGGCGAAACGGTCAACTGGCTGGAGGACGAGGGCGTTGCGCACTGGGTGACCTACCCCTTCTTCCCCAACGGACGCTATCAGGTGCCGGATTACGTCATCGACAGCGAAACCGGCGCGGCTGACCCCGAAGGCGGCTACATGCTGATTGACCACATGGTGGACTGGCTGAAAAATCACGACGCTGACCTTCGCCTGAGCACGACCGGCACGAAGCTGCTGACCAACGACGCGGGCGACGTCATCGGCGCGACCGTGCAGGACGCAAGCGGTTCCTACGACGTGTACGTCTCCCGCGGCGTTGTGCTGGCGACCGGCGGCTTCGCGGCGAGCGAACCCATGATGCGCGAGTACCTGCCCCAGTTCGCCGACTGGATTGACCTGACCACCGCGGGCGCGGGCGACACTGGCGACGGGATGCAGATGGCGCTTGACGTCGGCGGCGTGTTCTACAACGACCCCTATGTCATCACCCTTGGCTCGACCAGCCGCAACGGCAGCATCGCGGGCTTCTGCATGTCCGTGAACCTGTGGGGGCGCATGGTTGTCAACAGCAAGGCGCAGCGCTTCTTCAACGAGGGCTACATGCCTTATCAGGCGACCGTCGCGCTGAGCCGCACGGAAGACGGCATTGCGTGGGCGCTGGGCGACAGCAAGTTCGCGGGCGCTGCGCTGCTGGACGCGGCGGTGGACGGCACCGAAGTCGTCAAGGCGGACACCATCGAAGAACTTGCCGCGCTGATGGGCGTGGACGCGGACACGCTGGTCAAGAGCGTTGAAACGTACAACACCGCCTGCGCGACGGGCAACGACGCCGAATTCGGCAAGGCCGCCTCCAACCTGACCGCCATCGACGCGGCGCCGTACTACGCGGTGCGCATCTACGTCTGCACGGGCGGCACGATTGCGGGCGTAAAGACGAATCTGGACTTCCAAGTCCTGCGCGAGGACGGCTCGGTCATTAACGGCCTGTACGCTGGCGGCGAGACCTCGAACCGCGAGATGTACGCCTACGCCTACTCTTCCGGCTCCGGCGTCGGCTACGCGCTGGCATCCGGCCGTCAGATCGGCATGAACCTGATGAAGTAAACACAAACAGGGCATCGTCAAAACGGCGATGCCCTGCGTTTTTTGCTATTCAAAACAAAGTGCGCTCCCCTTTTCACCAGACCCGCCAATGGTGCCCGCAGTGCTGGCAGACCGCGACGCTCCTTGTCACCATCTCGTCGCGCCGGGGCGGCGGACGCTTTCCCTTCCGCTCCGCCTCCTGCGACCAAATCACCGGCAGAAACAGCAGCTTGAACGGCCATATCCACCAGCCAATCAGCAGCCACCACGCCAAGCTGTGGCGCGTAGCCCGACGTTCGCGAACCAGCTCCACCCGCACGTCACGGCTGCGGCAGCGTGGACATTTCATGCAAAGCACACCCTTTCTTTTGTGGATTTGCACCCATTATACCGCATGTACGCCGCCTTTGCAATCACTTTTCCGGCATTTCGTACTGCGCGCGTTGAACGTGTCGAAGTCGCGACCCTTCCACGCCATCGGGATGGGTAGACGGCTCAGCTCCGAAAAGCGGATCAGGTACATCCGCATCAGGTCATGGATGTACTTTTTTGGGGGTGACACGGCGCTCCTGCCCGTTCATTGCTGCGCGATATTCTCCGGCTTTTCTTCCGAATCGGGCACTTGCGGCGCAAACAGCCGCTCCAAAGGCTCGTCCGTCGGAAAAATCTCTTTTACTATATTAACCATGTTTTTCCAGAAATCTTCGCGCTGATTTTCAAAGAACCAGCTGTCGTTTTGCGGCATTTCCGCCGCCGTATGCCAAATTTCGCTGCTGTCGCTCTGCATGTACTCCGTTTTTGTCAGAATAGCAATCGTCGACTCCCGCTTTTCTATTATATAATATAGCTGATATTCCTCCCCCGTCGCCGGGTCAAGTGCCGCCAATCCCTGCTGCATCCGCTTCAAGTTCGTCTGCCCCTTTTCGTCCACGAAATCGAGGTCAATTTGGCGGATGAGCGCCATCTTGCCATCCACCATTTTCGGTACAAGCCCCACTTTCTGGCAGACCTCGTACTGCTCCATCGTCCGGAAGCCCTTGATGACGTCCAGCGGATAGCCCGATTCGCGC
>ERZ773168.2778-NODE-2778-length-12979-cov-3.635020_pt1 | contig 12979 bp, 10 predicted proteins | sample MGYA00511261_ERZ773168 | MGnify/ENA primary metagenome ERZ773168 (study PRJEB29015, sample SAMEA2737855) | human gut metagenome | biome: human gut; feature: human-associated habitat; material: faeces | place: China | collected 2012 ... | reverse complement strand
CAACCGACATACCGAGATAGGATTTCCTGTTCTTCGGGTGTGGCAAGTCGGTTTTTAAGCTCCAACTCGTGCAAGAGATTGATAGCCGCCATATTATTACGGAACTTTTCTTTTGCGCCGCCGACACCCAAAGTATCCTCGGTAATACGGTAATTGTGCCGTGGCTCTGAGGGAGCAGGGACAGGAGATACAGCCTTTTCGGGTTGTTTTTCTTCCTGTGCCTTACTGAGCAGACTGCGGATATAGCCGATTTTCTCAACACGGTTTATGGGAAAGCCTACGGCATTTGCAAAGGTCATATCCCGCATTGACACATCACCGCTTATTTCGCTGATACTTTCAATGACATAGCGGCGGTTATCAATAAGGATTTCCTTGCCGATGAGGTCAGAGTTATCCTGTATATCGGGCTGTTCCTGCTGGCTTCGTTCCTCATATTTCTGGGCGAACAGCTTGACGATATTTTCGGCACTATTCAAGGTGTCAGCATATTCCTGTGCTTCTTCCTCGGTTTCAAAGGTCTGGTAAATGCCGTCCACATCGTAATATTGCCCGTCCTTTCCGTATGGTACGGTGTTATCCCGTATGATAAACGGGTCGGCAAAGGCATCGGAAGTCAGTTCTACGGTATAATGCGGAGTTTGCTTTTCCTCTGTTATATCTATGGCTGTCGGGCGATGAGCGTATAAGGTTTGTTCGGCTTCTTCAAAGGTATCAAAGCCGCCTGCCGCAGAAGCAAAGCTGTTGCTGTCCTCATCGTAGCCGTAGTGATTAAAATATTTTCCGTTGGAAGCCTGCACAATGACAATATTTTCGTCATCGGACTTATAATAAGCGACAATCTGCGGCTGCAAATCAGAAGCCTGCTGTTTATCCTCAACAGGGACAAACCAATCGCTTTCCGTTACCAGAATCTCCGCATAGAGCTTTTCGTCCTCTGGGGTGAGCGTTTTATGCTGCTCCAGATAAGGTACAAACACATCTCGTCCCCATTGCAGGCTTTCTATTTGTTTACGGTAATAATCCTCGCCCTGTTTCTTCCATTCGGGAATAAACGGGCAATTCGGTGACAGAGAGTATTCGTAAAAATTTTTGATATGGGAGATAAGGTCGCCCTCGCCGTCGCCAATATCAAACCGTCCTTCATAATGGAAATCTTCGCCGCCGATAGTAGCGGTAATCTCAAAATCGGTCTTATGATACCACCCGACATTATCCTTGCTTTCACGCTCTCTATGCTGCTTTTCGTCCAGAACGCCGAGAAGATAGTTACCCAGAGCAAAGCTCAAATCGGTATATCGGTCATTAAACTGCCTGTCATAAAAGGCGGGGTGTTCCGAAAATCCGATAGAGAACTTTATGCCGTCTGGCTTTTCTTCGGACGGTGTTTGAACACTCTGCTTTTCGGTAACGACTACTTTCAAATGGTCGTTAGCAGGGTTTTCCTTTAACTTTTCCTCAAAATCAGCTCGGCTGAGTTCCTTGCCGAACAATGGAAAGTCGGGATTACGCAGAGAAACAGCGTTTTCGTCAAACGCCGCAATCTCATATTTGTCTGCCCCGATATATACAACATCGTCCTCGTGATAGACATAGCGGAGAGGATACAGCTCCATAAGCTCCTGTGAAAACCGCCACGCATTGCTGCGACTGTAAACATCGGCGGTCTTTCCCTGTACCAAAGCAAGAAAATCAATGAGCTGCTGAACAGTAGAGGGGTCGCCTAAATGCTGTTCCATTTGTTCAGCGGTCACATCTGCAAGGTCGGTACGCTCCACATTTTCAAGCAGGTCTTTCTCATAACCGTCTAAATCACGGATAAAATCGGACAGCCGCAAAGCAAGGGTATCTCTCTTATCGGCAGGCGGAAGGTCACGGTTTGCGTCGATGAAACGCTGCCTTGCCATTTTCCTTTGCGTGTCGATTTCATACTGCGGAGTTTCCTCGCTTTCGAGATAATCGGCGTAATGGTCTTTTTCCTTTTCATTCAGGTAGCGGTCATTCTTTATCAGCTCACGCAGCCGTTTTTCTACCTTTGCCCAAGAAAGAACAAGGTCGGGGGTTGCAGATGAGCCGTACTTTTCAATCGCAATGCCTTTCCCGTCGTGCCAAGTGTGTCCCTGCGTACCGTCTGGGAAATAATGCGTACCGCCGCCTGTGCCGTACTCTTTTTTGAGAAAATCAATATTGCCTTTGCTGTCCTCATTCTTTTGAAACTGACGGTAGATACGGTATTTACCATTCTGAAAGCCGCTTCCGCTTAGGAAAACAGAGTCAATATCTTCCTGAGAAATAACAAAAGCAGAGGATTTTTCGTCCTCTGCTTCAGCTAACATTTCAATCTGTTCTTCTACGGTGGGGAGATTAACTGTGACCTGCTGTTCATCAGCGACATTTAGCTGTAAATCAGCTCGTTCAGTATCGTTTCCTCCGCTTGACTGCGGATATTGTTCATCAGTTCGACCCATTGCATCGGTGCTTTTTCTTTCAGTTCCTCCGTCACGCCCTGCTCCTTGCAAAGCTGTTTTGTCAGAAGCTCCAACCTCGTAAGAGCTGTCTGTTCCACTTCGTAAAGATGTTTGTTCAGCTCGCCCGATGTCAGCAGGTTGAGGTAGGTCACTCGTTTGTGCTGCTCCAGATAATCCCTGTGCATCAAAGCGTATCTGCCAAGCTGAATTTCTGGCTCTGTCGGTAATGTTAGGTCGGGAATAAGATAATCCCCTTGTTTGGTGTATGTGATTTCGCTCATTATGATTACTCCTTTCGGCTTGTTCTCTGCCTACATCATAGCGTGTTTGAGATTGCGGCGCAAAGGTGCGATTTTTGTTTTTCTCCGCAAATTGCACATCTCGGATAGTCTGAGAGATTTCCCTGAGTGCCATTTCAGAAATGTCGCTTGTAGCAATACCGAGGGCGTTGATAGTAGCGGGAGTATTAAAGTTAATGATTTCCGCAAAATCCTCACGCTCAAATACCGCTTCGGTATCAACACCGCAACGGCTCATCAGCATATATGCTACGCTGTTGACCGCAAGCTGTCGGTAAATGACCTCGATATTATATTCGTCAAGTTCCTCTAACAAACTGTCCTGCGTACAGGATTTGAGCTGCGGCATATAATCCTGCAAATTATCCTCAACTGCGTTTTTTGCCGTTTCCATCAGCACCGAAGCAAGGTCTGCGCTTTCTACATCGCCAAATCTGTCGGAAAGCCGTTCAATAACTGCCTGCTCGTATCGCTCACTCATCTGCCATATCGGAACAGGGCGGCTGCCGTAATAACCCTCGTGCGTATCGGATATATCAAAATAGTATTTCAGCGTGTTCCTGCGACCTTTCGAGTCGAACACCGCAATGCCTTTGCTGTCTTTGTTTACCCAACGCTTAAACTGCTTGTTCCAAGTTTCAAGCTGTGCTACCGCAACAGCGTCAGGGCGTTGAGCGTAAATCAAGAGCTGTTCATCAAAGCGGCATTTATAGTTGCGGCAAGCAGCAGACAAAAAGTTCTGCCACGCCTGCGGATTTTTAGCAACCGCTACGCCTGTGCGCCGATACAGCTCTGTAATTAGCTGATACTTCGCAGCCATTCTTTACACACCTCCTTATCGTTCTAAATCTCGGTTTTTGTGTTTACGGTCATACTCGCCGCATCGCTCGGCAATCTCAGCGTACATTTTGTTACGCATTTCACGCTCAAAGGCTCGATATTCCTTTGCCTTTTCTGTCGGCTTGTACCATACGCTGTCCTTATCCGCTTCGTCCATCTGTTCGTATTTGTCGTCAATTTGGTCGGTATATTTTTTATAGATGGCGTGAGCAGCAGGACTTTCAATCGCATAGCGATAACGGTCAAGGCTTTTATGACTGCCACGGAACTGTGCGTATTCATACAGCATACAGACGATTTCTCGGTCAAGTCCTGCCTGCCCTTCGGCGGCATAGATTTCCGAAAGGCTGTTACACCGCCAAGCGTGAAAGGGGGCAGTATCATTTGAACTGTGTGAGGACAGATATACACCGTCTTTCTTTACTGTAATACGGTTGATAAGCTCTGTACTCATTCAGCATTACCCCCGAAAAAGGAAATGACCTTGTTTGCCTTGATACTCTTTTGCAGCTCATTGATAATACCGATGTCGGCTATGGTGATACCCTGTATCGCAAGTATATCGTCCATTGTCATAGCGGCAATCGACTTTTCATCAGTAAAGCCTGCTTCAAAGACCTTACCAAGCACCTTGATTGCCTTTTGGTTGAGTGCCATTTTCAAAACCTCCTATCGTTCTAAATCTTTATGCTTTGGGGCTTTTGTTACCGTCTGCGGCTCTGTGGGCTTTGGCTCATAGGTCACTCCGTTTTGTTCCATACGCTCGGCAAACTCGCAGATATGGAAAATGTTATTTCCAATCTCGGTATGATACTCGTCAATAAAACGGCAGGGGCGTTCGGTTTTTTCTCCCCACGATGATGTGATGATGATTTTGCCGCCGTCTGGGATACGAAACAGCTCTTTGTAATTTGGGTCGATAAATCGGATACCCTGTTCAGCTTTTTGGATATGCTTATCAAGCCATTCTTTCACAAAGCAATAGCAGTAAAAATTGTAATCGCCCTTAGTTGGATTGCACCGAAACAGAAAGGCGTGTTTTTCCGTATCCACACGAAAACCGTACTCGGTGCAATAGCTTCCTGCAAATGCGCTTTCGGGATAATGCTTTGCAAACGCACTCATATCATAGCGGTTGTGCAAAAGTCCCTTGTCCTCACGAAGCGAATTGATAACCTTGTCAAGCTCTTTCTTAAACTCGTCCGTTTTCCATTGCGGTCTTGTATCAAACCAAGTAGTGTAAAAGCCATACCCAGAAGATGCAAAATCTCCACGCAAGTGTCCGATATTACTTGTCTGTCCCTCAAGCTGCATACTTTGAGCGTAGGTGTATTTCTGTTCGGCAGGGGTTAAAGCTCGTATCTCCATATCAGCGTTCCTCCCGATTTTTCTCTTTTTTCTCTTTTTGCTGCTCCTTGATTTTTGCAAGAGCTTCCTTTGCCCAATCAGGCATACATTCGGGCTTGATTTCTCCTAACACATCGTACCGTTCCCATCTGGATTTTTCGCCTGTGGCAAGGCAAGTACCAAAGACAGCGTTACCTCTGCCGCCTGTTGCTCCATTGCCGCCGTCCGCCAAAACGAGCTGAAAAGCAGGGTGCTGATATTCATACCGTTTCGGCTCTGCATTGATAACGACAACCTTGCCGACAATACTGCTGCTGCGTTTGTCGGGAATACAATGGTCTTTCGTGAACACGGTATTGTCAAAAGCGAATTTGGATAATTCGGATTTGGTTTGCTCTATCTGGGACTGTACTCGCTGAATGAAAATCCCCATAGCTTCCAGATAATCGTCACAACCAACGCTTTCTGTTGCCCACGGCACACCAAACGGATTATGGTAGTCGCAGTAGCTTACAAGGAAAGGGTATTTATCGCTTTTATCTACACCGAAAACAACCTCTTTGTCGCCAATATAAATGCTGTTCACGACCTCATAATTGCCGAGCTTTCGTTTTTCTTCACTCATTCGATTGCTCCTTTCGTTTCTTTTCCTCTTTCTGCTCGTCTAAAATCCTGCGGATACAGACATCGCAGAAAATAACAGACCCGTCCTTATATCGGGGATAAGGACAGGTCGTGCAGTCATATTTTCGTTTATCGCTCACGGTCATCACGGCTTTTCTGTTTTTTATCGGGCTGGTTGTAGGGCATACGGCACTCCCTTTGGTAGCGTTCATTCAGCTTTTCCCTCGCTTCCGATAACTGATTGCAGTAATATCCCCAGAAATAATCCGAGCCGTTTTTGCAGTACCAACACACATAGGGGTTGGGGGCTTCTGGGTTATGACCGATAACAAGCTCATTACTCCCGATAGTATGACTTTCTATGATTTCATAACCGCTGTTTATCCGTTTTTCCTCCATTTTGCACCTCATTCCTTTGCGTATTTGCGATACGCCTTTTCGCCTGCGGCACGAAGCCGCCTAACACGGGCGTTTCCCATAAGCTCTGGATATTGCGCCTGTAATTTGCGGCGTGTTCTGCCGACGCTCTCAAAGCTCGGCAGACCGAGATATTTGTGCTGCGTCATTATCTCTGCAAGCGGCATTGCCCCTGCATCCTTCAGACAGGCATTACAAAGTGCAAGATACAGCACCATATCGTCATTTCTGGCATCTTCATTCTTTTCCAGAACAGCTCTGACTTTCTTTTCAATGGTTTTTAGGTTTCTCATCTTTACCTCCATAAAGGAAAGGGCGGCATCTTTCAGCCGCCCAAACCACTTACTTATTCTTTCTGTTACGGATATTCAGCCATACCGCCGCACCCACAATGAACACGACAAGCACGATTGCGATAATGGTTTTAGCGTCCATCAATTAGTCCTCCTTTTTCTTCTTTCTGTTCTTATAGCCGACAAATCCGAGAACGCCCGCACCGACAACAGACAGAGCCGCAAGGCTTACCCATAAGCCCAGATTGAAGTCATCGCCTGTTTTCGGGGTATCCCTGAACTCATTGTGCATCTGCACGATAGTCGTAGCGTCCACCTTGACCGTTGCCTGTTTATCGGCAGGCAGGATATATCCTGCGGAAGCCTTGTCACTTACTTCGGATACGGTATAGTCGCCAATCCGCAAGCCCTCAATCACGATTTCTCCGTTCTTATCTGTCTTAAAGGTCTGGTCATAGTCCACGCCTGTCACACGGAAAGAGAAGCCCTCCACCTTACCATCAGAGGAAGTCTTTACGATTTTAAGAGAGCCTTTCTGTGCTGCATTGATAAAGCCCATACCCGCCTTATTTTCCACGGTGTAGATCTTGCCGTTCTCCTCGATGGATACGGCATAAACATCTTCATCAAGCACAAAGCCTGTCGGAGCTTTGGTTTCCTTTACCAGATATTTGCCGTAGCGGAGTTCGCTCATCTGGTATACGCCGCCGTCAAGTTCTTTCATTTCGCCAAGCAGCGTATCGTCTTTATCCAGTTTCCCATCGCCATTAGTATCGGAGTAAACCTCAAATACCGCACCAGACAGCTTGTTGTCGGGATAATCCTCATCAACCTTTGTCAAAGCGATATTGCCCTTAATGAAGTTGTTGACAAGTTCGATTTCCACAACTTCGTCCACCTTGCCGATAGTCACAGCGATTTCTTCCTCGGAGAGTACATATCCCTTCGGGCTTTCGATTTCACGGATTATCCAAGTTCCATACGGCACTTTGGCAAAAGAAAAACTACCATCATCTTTTGATGTGGTAGCTGCAATTGCATTTTCCTTTGTAAACTCGGTAGTTCCTGTCTTGAAGATACCGATAACTGCACCGCCCAGAGCCTTTCCGTCCTCATCAGATTTCTTACCGCTTACAGAGCCGTAAATAATGTCATTTGTGATAGCTTCGTCCTCGTTAGCTGTAATGCGGACAGTTTCGGTATCCTGTCCTGCGTATTCAAAAATAACAGGGTATTTTGCATCGCTGACAATATATGCGGAATTAGTCGAGATTTCCTGCACATAATAGCTGCCCATCGGCAGGTCGCTGATTGCTTTCCCGTGACCGCTTTCATCAAGGGAAATGACCTCAATCAGACCGTCCGCAGGAATGGTCTTTCCGTCTGCGGCTGTGAGTTCCTTTGCGGCATACAAGCCAAAAGTCACATCAAAGATTTCCCCGTTCTTGCCAATGCCGTAGGCTTCATCAATGGCAAGGCTCTTGATAAGGTCGATTTCAACACGCTGTCTTTCATTATAGAAAGAAGTGTCCGTTTCCGTTACATCAACATTCTGTCCTGCATACACAAGCTCAACAGAATGGACTTCCTCATTCAGCACCATTCCATACGGAGCTGTGATTTCCTTAACCTCATATTTTCCGAGATACAGTTCTTTGGATTTTGCTGTACCGTCCTTTCCTGTAGTAACGGTATCCACAACCTCGCCCTTGTTTGCTCTGACCGTTCCGTCCAAAGTGACAATATCCTCGGCTGCGGTAATCTCATAGACTGCACCCTCAAGACCGCTGACAGAGAAAATCGGCTGATACAATCCCTTATCGCCTGCAACGGAACTGAATACCTCGCCAGACTTTTCTACGGTAATTGTGCCTTTCTGTGCCATATTGGAACGTACTACCTCAATAACGGTAATGCCGCTTTCTTCCTCGGAATTTTCCTGCACCACATCAAAATAAACAGGCTCGGAATTTAAGACATATCCATACGGGGCTTGCACTTCCACAATGGAATAGCCTTTGCCGTATTCCAGCGTCTGCGGTGTGATAAGGTCGCCGTCTGCCGTAGTATAGAAGGTGTCAATGGTCGTCACTTCGGGATAAGTGAAAGTCATAGTCACAAGGTTTCCATTCGGGTCGTAAATCTGGAAGCCTGCACCTGCATACGGGATTGTATTGCCTGTTTCCGCATCTTTCTTTACAATTTTGATATAGCTCTCAAAGTTAGCGTTGTTGATAAGGTAGCGGTAAGTCTGACCGTCCTTGCTGATAAACACATCAAAGTCTTTCATCAGCTCACGCCCCTCCCAACCAGAGGTCTGACGGACGGTATAAATGCCATACGGCATATCCTTTGTCTGGGCAAAGCCATTCTCGTCACAGGTCAGCACATCACGCTCGGTTTCCTTTGCATTTTCATAGCTGCCTGCGGATTTGAGGAACACTTCAAATACCGCACCTTCTTCGGGTGTTTCAATCTGGGTTTCCCCGTTATCCGTATGCTTGATGAGTGCGATATTGCCTTTGATGACCTGTTCATTCACATCGTTTGCGGTACTGTTCAGCTCTACCGTGTATAGCTCTGGTTCTGCACCTACCTTGTGGATTGCGGTATCCAGAAGATACCCCTCGGACGGACTGATTTCTCGGACAGTCCAATCATTGTCACAGATATAATATTTGGTCGTAAACTGACCGTTTTCATCAGTCGTGTAGGTGTCAATCAGTTCCTCACCCTTATAGATGCCGTAAACCGCACCTGCAAGGGAAGCATCGCCCTGTGGAGAACCTGTTTCTGCATCGGTCTTTGTCACAGTCACTTGGAATTTCTTCAACACATTGTCGAAGCTGCGTTTTGTGACCTTGTTCCATTCAATCGGAGCTGTCTGGGAAGCAGGAACGACATAGCGGACTGCGGTATCCACTTCCTCAACCACATACGGGGTATCGCCACTGATAAGGACATTTTCAAACTTAGCCAGTCCGTTTTTATCAGTCACGGCATACTCGTCAACAGGCAAGCCGCTTAAAGATGTGCCATAAAGGTGGAATTTCATTCCCTCCACCAGATTGTCCTCGGAAGTCTTGACGATTTCCAGACTGCCACGCTTCAAAGTATTGCTGAAGGTCACAGTAGAGGTTTTTCCTCCGATAAGTGTGACGGTCTGGGTTTTCTGCGGCTCATAACGGTCAATAGACTGTTCTGTGACCGTATAAGTGCCAGGGAATAATCCCTCCACGGAGACAGAGCCGTCCTTTCCTGTCTTAACTGTTTTATTGAAGTTATCACCTTTGATTGTAAAAGAGATGCCCTCCACAACTCCGTCCTCAGAAGTCTTTTTGAGGGCAATCGTGCCTGTCGGCGTTTCGATATTGATATATGCAGACACGGTATCAGCATTCTCCACACCTGTTACCAAATCCTGCAAGTTCGGGTCGCCATAGGCAATGAGCTTTGCACTGCTGCTGACAGTCGGCACATTGTTCCTCTTTGCCGTAATGCGGACAGAACCGCTGATAGCTACGGTGGAGCTGATTGTCAGCTTATTTCCAGACTTCGATACACTCACATTGCTGTCAGAGCTTGAAAAGCTGTAATCGGAAAGGACGCCGTTGCTGTCCGTCAATGTGATGCTGTACTTTCCGTCCTTGTAGGCAAGCTCCTTTGTGATGTCATTCTTACCGCCCGACATAAAGCTCGGAATGGTGTTATGCTCACGCAGCATTGCAACAATCTGGTCATACACTGCCCTTGCTCCGCTGTTGGCATAATTTGAACCGAAGTGCAGGCTGTAAACGGTGGTGCTTGTCTGGTTATATGAGCCTGTGGCTTCACGGCAGCCTGTGACAAACTCCCATACGAGGGTCTGCGTGGCAAGCCATTTTTCATCATCACTTCCCGACAGATTATTTCGGTTGCCCTGATACCCATAGAGCAGGGCAAGCCCAACCGCCTTTTTCTGATTGGCTGAAAGGGCGTTCCAAGTATCAGAGGAAGCCTTTTTCAAGGTGTTTCCTGTTTTCAGCGGTACTCCCGGCTGAATACAAAACGCATTCTCACCGTCCACAAACATACGGTACTTATAATTTCCCGTTCCGCCTGCGGTATAGCCGCCGATATTCGCACTGGAATTGTACCTCATCGCATTGCCGTTGCTGTCATAGGTGTGGGAAAAGGAAATCGTCCCGATGTCACCCGCAGCAAACGCCGTCGCAGGCATTATGGATAATGCCGTGACCGCAGCCATTACAAAAGCCGCAGCCTTTTTGAATAATTTAGGGATTTTCATAGTTACCTCCTGTAATTTGGATTGAATATTTTGCCTTACTGACCGAAAAAAGCTGCCCGTTATGGACAGCCTGAAGTATTTCTTTTCTCGGATAGTTACTGGCAGTAGTTAGGGGGTGAGGTGTGGAGAGGGGGAAGCCGAAATAATGGCTATCCACTCAAATGGGCAGACCTCGCCCTCGATGTGTGGCTATCTCTCGTGAGCCTTGTTCCGCTGCAAGTGTCGGTTATAAAACTCTAACGCCTTGACAACAAAATCCGTTTCCTGCCCTCTGGGAACAGTCTTGGGAATGAGCTTGGTTATCCTCTCGTCACGGAAAGCAGGTTTTTCCTTCTGGTTGGGCTTTTCTTCCTCCATAATGGACTGGATAACCTCGGAAGTGAGCTTGCCATCTTGGTTATACTTCTTCATTTTGATAGCCTGTGCCAATGACGGGGTAGCATCGTTGTACTCCATTGCTTCAAGCAGGGTGTATTGCTGTTCCTCGGTCAGATAGGAAATTTCAACCGCAGGACGAAAAGCAATCTGCCTTTCATCTACCATTTGCAGGATTTCGGGAACAAGCTCCGTTAGACGGATATAGCGGCGTATCTGGTCTTTGCTTTCTCCAACAAGTTCTCCTAATTCCTCATCAGAACGCCCTTTTGATAAATTAGTCGCCAATGGCGACGCATTTTCTTTTGGGGGTCTGCCTGCCTGTCGTTTCATAGCTTCCAACCGCATTTTATACGCAAACGCTTTCTCACTCGGCAAAATAACAGAGCGTTGGAGATTACTTTCCACCATAACAATAATGGCTTCATCACGGGTAAGCTCTTTGACCTCGCATTTCAGCGTTTCAAGTCCTGCAAGTTCACAAGCCTTTTTTCGCCTGTGACCACTGATAAGCTCATACCGTCCGTCCTCTTTGAGCCGAACAGTAGCAGGGGTCATTACACCGTTTCGCTTGATACTCTCAACAAGTTGTTCCATATCTTCGTCCATCAAAACCTTGAACGGGTGGTCTGGAAACTCGTCAATCTCCGATATGGGAATATCCCTTATCTTAGAGAGCTTTTCTTCCTCACGGCTTTCGTCCGTTTGGAAAAGGTCATCGTATGCGGTCAGCTCGATTTTGGTTTCTCTGCTTCTCGCCAATCTCTGCCACCTCCTTTCCAAATTGCTCATAGGCTGCGGCAACCTTGCCGCTTTTGTCGTAGGCAAAGATACTTTTGCCCTCTGCGGTAGCTTCCACCGCACGGATAGAATGAGGTATCTCGGTATCAAATACCTTGATTTTCTTACCGTATGCACTTTTGACCGTTGCCGTAATTTCCTTAGAAATGTTGGTACGGGGCATTACCATAGTCATTAAGATACCGTCTATCCGCAGCTTGGGATTGATTTGCCGCTTGACCATTGATACGGAGCGAAGCAAAAGCTCCAGACCTTTAGCCGAGAGATAGTGGGGCTGTGTCGGGATAATCACGCTGTCAGCCGCCGCCAGAGCATTGATGGTTATCATGCCTAAGCTCGGCATACAATCAATAAGCACATAATCGTAATTCTTTTTAACCTCATTGACATAGGTTTTCAGCACACGCTCACGGCTCATTGCATTGATTAGCCTTACCTCAAAGCCCGACAGCTCAATGTTTGACGGAAGCAGGTCAACGCCCTCTCTGTGGTGGATAATACCCTGTGAAACATCAAGCGTTTTATCGTCTATGATGTTCTGCATTACGGTGGAGAGCGTTATGGGTATATCGTCAGGTCTGTTGTAGCCGAGTGCCATTGTGAGATTTGCCTGTGCATCGGCATCAATGAGCAAGACTTTCTTTCCTTGCTGTACCAGACCTACGCCCAGATTGACCGCCGTGGTCGTTTTACCGACACCGCCTTTCTGATTGGTCAGAGCAATCACTTTGCAATTTGACATTTGTGCGTCCTCCTTTCGCATAAATTTAGCCGCTTTGTCAAGGCGGCTATGTAAATCGTACAGAGAACGCAAAAAAGCCGCTTACTCTTATGGAAAAGAATAAGCGGCTCACTCTTGAATCGCCTTAGACATATTCGATTTTCATTTTCTTGACGGGTGCATTAGCTACCTTGAAAATTAGTTCGTCAATGCAGTCCGTATATCTGCCTTGCCGTATGAGAGCGTTTTTCAGCTCCACAAGGCTATGCAATATCAGCTTCCTTTCGTGACTGTCTACATATAGATGAGTGGTTTTGTCTTTCATACGCTCGACCTCCTTGCTAATCTTATTATATAAAAGAGCAGGGGGAAGAACAACTTTGCAAAGAGATAAAAAATAAGCGTATCACTATTTCTAATGATACGCTTATTATAGTTCGGTTTTCAATCAAGGTCGATAAGCACCCTTACGGTGGTATCTCTCCATTGATTTTTCCTTAAATACT
>ERZ773168.2767-NODE-2767-length-13016-cov-3.861122_pt1 | contig 13016 bp, 9 predicted proteins | sample MGYA00511261_ERZ773168 | MGnify/ENA primary metagenome ERZ773168 (study PRJEB29015, sample SAMEA2737855) | human gut metagenome | biome: human gut; feature: human-associated habitat; material: faeces | place: China | collected 2012 ... | reverse complement strand
CGAACTCCTTCCACGAATACTGATTTTTCAGCACCCGGCAGTAGTCCTGATACACACCGCTGACATCCGGTCGATTCTCGTAGGTGATGGTCTCCGGATCCCAGTCCTTCAGCACTTCTTTGCACATGATGGCGGTGTCTGCCGTCGGTGCGTAGACGTTACGAACGCACAGCTTTGCGGACGTGATGAAGTGATTCGCGCCCAGACGCGGCAAATCCACGACTTTCAGATAAGTCAGGCGGTTGCCGTAGTAGTTCGTGTTGCTGATCCACAGGCGCTCGTCGTGCGAGAAGTTCTGCGTCGAACCCTCCTTGACGTAGGTATCGAGGATGCCCGCGGCGTTTTCCGCGCTATTCGCGCTGTCCGCGAACGTCGCAATCGGGCTGTGTGCCTGCGCCGCCATCTGCTGACGCTTTTCAGCAGAAAGTTCCACCCACTGGTGCGTCGCCGCGTCGAACTCATGAACCGGCGTGGTCTGCACCACCGCCCGGAAACGGTTGTTGCCCAGCGCATACACCTTGCCGCATCGGGTGCGGAGGTGTTTCAGTTCCTGCTGAGCAGAAATGATTTCTTGTTCTTTCATAAGAACTCCTTTTGTTGACAATTTAGTTAGTAGGATTCATTTTCTTTTCTTCGCGGGGGAGCACGCGTCATTTTCATCCCTTCTTTCTTGGTAACGAAAAGAGCGGCACGGTTTCGACGTGTCGCTCTAAAAAAGCTGCTCAGCGTTTTTGCTGAACAGCCCCGTGCCTTCCTTGGCACATTTATATCATACCATATCCTTTCGCCAAAATCAACACAATTTTGTCCAAATTCGTCCAAATTCGTCCACATTTGTCCAAGTTTGTCCAACCTGCGCTCGAAAGCCGGAAAAAATAAAAAATTTTTCGCTGCTTGTCCAATTTCGTTTCTGCCGCGCAGTGTTAGAAGTGAAAGGAGGGTTGATAATTCACGCACCGTTCGCCAAGGCAGCATATGCCGCGAAATGCTGACTGTCATTGCGGGAAGGAGGTTTTGGGAAAATGAGTGGCACAAAGAAAGAACACGTCAAAATCATCTTGCAGACCATCGAAAACGGAACTTTGAGTGAGGTAGAAACCGAGCAGCGACTGCTTGGGCTCGTCCGTCAAGAAGCAGAAAGGAAAGACCGTCCAGCTGATTTAGGGCTAATTCGGGCGTGCTTGGAATTGGGTGATCAGCTGCAAGGTCGCAGTGGTGACGTGGATTCCGAAAGGATTGACAAGCTGAAGCGGCGAATTGCTATCGCTTACGAAGAGAGGAAGAGAAAGAAGGAGAAGCGAAAAGCCATACTCAAATTTGCTTCTTTCGGAGCTGCCGCTGTTCTACTGGTTGCATCTTTCTTTGTTCCGCAGCATTGGTCGTGGATTGAAAGCTGGTCTACGCCAGATGAACAGCAGCGAGTTTTGATTGGGCATGAAGTTACGGTGGACAGGGTGGCCAAAGCCTTAGCTGACCATGCGGCAGTCGAGCAGCAAACATATGCGGTGAATAGTTCAGCGGAAATTGATGAACTGCTTGGTTTCCACAGCGGCGTTCCTCAAACACTGGATGACGAATGGACGCTGAGCCGAGGATATGTTGATTATATGTCAGGATACATCAAGCTATCGCTGATGTATGTCAGCAGCACCGACCCGCAGAAAAGAATTTCTGCGAATATGAATTTGTTCACGAACATTGAACGCGCCGCATTTACCTTCGAGCAGACGAATGATGGACAAATGCAGCGTGTGAACGGGTTGGACATCTATGTCGCGGATAACGAAGGTCAGACGACTGCTTACTGGTATAACAAGAATATGTACATCTGCTTATCTGGCAGCGCCAGTGAAACAGAAATCATCAATGCTATATTATATATGATAGGAGAGTAATAAATGAAAGCATTGCAACGTGGAATAACAACCATTCTGGTATTAGTCCTTCTTCTCAACTGTGCATTCGCTGCGCCAATTGCGACATATGGCGATTCCATATTTATGTCGGCTTCCTGTTTCATTTTTGCCGATAAGCTTGCCAGTTTTGACTTTACGACTTACGATATAAAGGAATGCATCGTCATCGTGAATGTTTGGCTTGAACAGCAGGTCAATGGGCAATGGGTGTATCAAAAGACCCTTCCTGTTCCGGCAAAGGTCGCAACCGATACGGTTTCGTATTGTGTAGAATACGACTATTCCAGCAACATTACCGGGCGTGGGACGTTCCGGCTTGGCTTTACGGCAGATGCAGACGGTTATCGAATCACCCGCTATTCTCCCGGACGCAAATTCTAATCGCTTTCCCCACTGAGTGCTTTTCTTGCCTCAGTGGGATTTTCTTTTGCCAAAGAGCAAAGTCCGCCCATCTTTTTCGAGCCAAACGTGCGTGGGAGAGTAACGAATTTTCTTGCAACTGATATTAGGAAACAGGGCATGAGAAGAGTTGATAATTCGATGCACAGGAAGTCAAGACGATTACTAAAAAAATATTGTTATTTTATCTATTGAAAATCCACAAAGTCATACAGATAATACCAGAAAATACGGAGCGCAGAAAATTGCTGACACGCTGTGCACGCGAATGTTAGGCAAATCGCCCGTTTGCCAGAACAGCGGTGTTGGCAAAAAAGGCGAAATGTTAGAAAGTTGCCAACATCACCAGCAGCGGGGCAAAAAGCAGATTTCCAATAGAAGGCAAAAAAATTCTTTCCAGCCGATGCTCTTCGCGCGTTTGGCAAGACGCACGCGAGAACGTCAACCAGAAAGATTTATTTATTTGGTAATGAGCCCAGTGGGAGTCGAACCCACGACCGACTGCTTAGGAGGCAGTTACTCTATCCAACTGAGCTATGGGCTCATGTGCCTGAAACCCGGTGATTTCAAGGTTTTCGCACGGTTTCAGTGCGATTCTTATGGCTTTATTTTAGTTCTGCTTTGATAAGAAAAACAATTATGAAATCATATTTGTTTTCCTTATCGTAGCGAGGCGACGATTTCCCTTCCACAGAAGGCTTGGGAAGCGGTTTGTCCGCCACTCGGTAGGTTTTGAAGTCCAGTCCTATCAAGTCAGCGGCGCAAAGGGAAGCGTTGAGCGCTTTCTTAGGAGGCAGTCGCTCTATCCAACTGAGCTATGGGCTCATGCGCCTGAAACCCGGTGATTTCAAGGCTTTCACAAGTTGCCGCCGAAGCACGCAATTTTCAGCAGCAAACCTATTATAGCATAATCGGCGGATTCGCGCAAGGGAAAAGCAACTTGCGCGCGAAAAATCGGGGAACTTTTTGCTGCCGGACGCGCGATGAGGACATCATTCCCCCCTTGATAATACCAAGGCTCTTCGACTTTTACGTCCTAAACTCCGCCGTCAGGACTCATCCGCACGCTCCTCCGCCCACTCGTCCATCTCGTCCCACTCCGCGTCATAATACGCTTCCTGCACCCGGTGCGCGTAGTACGTCGCCTGCCACTCAATCCCGCGCGGAGTCAGCGAAACGCGGTTCAGGTACTGGTAGTAGTGCCCCAGCTCGTGCGCCAGCGTGAAGATGGTTCCCCATGTGTAATTTTGCAGCGCCCGAAAGTCGCCGTCGTAGTCGTAGCCCCCGGCGATGTCGATGGTGATGCTGTCGTCCGGGTCATCCGGCACAAAGCAGCGCCCGTAGCACAAATCGCCGTCGTTCGCGCGGATTTTCTTCGTGTTCGGGATGTAAACGTTCACCCGAATCGGAAACGGGTAATTCGCCCGCAGCCAGCGGACAAACGTATGCACTTCGCGGCGCAGGAACGGATACACCTGCGGATGAATCCGGATGCGCAGCCCGTCGCGCCTGACGGTTCGGTGCAGCGCCTCCGCCGAGTAGTTTTGCAGATTCCAGAGCTTGTTCATCTTACTTCATCCACCCGATTTCCGCCGCAAACGGATTCACAAAGTCGAATGTGTCAAGTGTTGCATCCCGCGAAATCGTTTGCAGCACGTCCTCGTCCCAATAGTCCCGGACAACGTACTGCCCGCCGTCGTAATCCGCAAAGAACGAGAACCCGTCCGTCACATCGGTCACGACCCACGCGCCCGCGTCCGTCCATTCCGCCGTGATGTACAGCCACGCAAGGTCGTCCAAATCACCCGATTCGGCAAATCCCGGCGTGTCGTATCCAACTGACAGAAAGATAGCATCCCCCTCGTGATAGGTGTCCAGATACGCATTTTCCGGCAGGTTTGAACTGCGCGTGATGGCGTACGTCACGCTGTCCGCGTCCCACACGGCGGCTTGCAGATACTTGTTCCCGTCCGCGTCCGCCAGCAGGAGCAGCACGCGCAGGCTGCTGATGTCGCCATCCACCACCGTGTCGCCATTTGTAAGCGACGGGGAAATCTGGTCGCCAAACTGCGGATTGATGACGTTCCCCCACTTCGGGATGACGAGCTCGTCCGCCGTGACCGCGCTGCCCGCCCGGATTTCGAGGGGCACACAGTCATCCACCGTGATAAACGTGCGCCCCTCCGCCGATGCCAGCGGCAAGAGCAGGACGAGCATCAGTAGAATCAGAAAAACCGTTTGCTTGCAGTGATTCATATGCCGCCTCCTTCATGGCACGTCAGATTCCGCCGTGCATCAGCCCGGAATCCAGTAATAATACCAGTCGTTATCCAGCTGCACCCGGTGATACCATGAGGGCACCTCCTCCGTGTCCGGTGCGTAGAGTATCCCCTGCGGAATGCCTCCCAGTGCCCGCCATGCCTGCTCAAAGCAAATGCAGCTGCCCACCTCTTCATAGATTTTCTCAACGCCCATCTCCGTCAGTGCGTCCGACGGCGTGTAAAAGGTCGTATAGCGCACCCGATAGGCATAATCGTCCCTGTCCGCCACGAAGGACTGGTAAGCGGGCTGATTTTGCAGATAGGTGTCCGACACCTTGTTCCGCGCATGCGCCATCCCGATTCGTGACCAGAGCAGCCACCCGGCGACGGTAACAATCACGATGCCCAGAATGATTGTGAGCGCAATCATCAGCCTTTTCATGCCGATACCAAGCGGTTCGCGCAGGTCATTTAAAAACTTCCGAAAGCGTTTCATGCGTTTTCCTTCTTTCTTCGCGTTCGCATCGCTTGGGTTGTGAGGAATTTTGTTCGCCTTTGATATATTCGCCGTGGGCGTAGGGAGTTCCTGCTTTTGGCAATACTGGGCGGCAGAATTTACAATTGCACGAAAAAACAGCCGCCGTCCTCCAACACAGGAACCGCGGCTGTTTGCATTATATAATAATAGGGAATTTCTCTTACGCAATCGGGATTTTCACCGTGTCGCTGCGCTCGCCGTCGCTGATGGCAACCTCCACCGCGCCGCTTTCGCCTGCTTCCACCACCGCCAGCGCTTCGCCGTAGTAGGTGTCGGTTTCCGGCGTCAGGTAGCTGCCCGGATGGAAGGGGCACGCGCTGCCCGCCGCCAGCAGCTTGCCGCCGCTGACCGTGATGTTCACCATGCCGCGTTCCATCGGCTTCAATTCGCCCGCACGGTCGGTGTAGCGGATGCGAATGTAGCACAGGCGGCCGGGTTTCGTTTTCTTTTCCTCCGGCACGGCGCGCAGAACCGTGTCCGCCCCGGCCGTTTGCAGCTTGCAGCGCCCCAGCACGCGATCAATCGCGTCATAGGACACGGCTTCCAGCGTACCGGATTGATACGGAATAGTAAATTTCGCCAAGCAGTCGTTCTTCAGCTGCTTTTCCGCCACCTTCTTGCCATTCAGCAGCAGCGCGACCTTCGCCGCGCGCGCGTAGACCTCAATGTGCGCCTTCTTGCCCTCGCAGCCAGCCCAGCTCCACGACGGCATGGCGTCCGTCATCTTCCATGCGGACGGCGAATGCTTCTCGCCGGAGAACATGACCGGGCGAACCGCGATGTACGGCCCGATTTCCTGCTCCAGCGCGACGCGGGTGTACAGCGCTTCGCCCAGCGGACGGCCATTCAGGTCGATTCGCCCCGAACCCGCCGTCGTCCAGCCCAGCCCGCTGAACTGCGTCGCGTACGCCTTGTATTCCCACGATCCAACGCCGACTTCACCCAGATAGTCCATCCCCGCCCAGACGAAATCGCCCACCAGACGCGGGTTCTTCTTCGCCTGCTCGCGGAAGCGGTACGCATCGTTGCAGAACGTCTCGCTGCCCAGAATCAGCCGGTTCGGATACTTCTTCAGGTCGTGCTTGTAGCGGTAGATGCCGTAGTTGTAGCCCGCAATGTCCATGTTGGCAAACGCGTCGCGCGTGCGCACGTCACAGCCGTGCAAAGTCGCGCCGCGCTTCATGAACTCGTCGCCCATCAGACCCGCGAGGTCATTGAAGAACTTGCTGCCGACGGCCTTCTTCTTCTGCGGCTGCACCCCGGCGGCGCGCAGCTTCTCCGCCTTTTCGGCTTCCTTCTTCGCCTTCTCGTCGCTGTACACGCCAAAGCCGATGGAGGACAGGAAGTTGAAGAAGATGTTGATGCCGCAGGTGACGGGGCGGGTATTATCCAGCGAATGCAGGTAGTCCGTCAGCTCGCGGGTGAGCTGGATGCCCTTCTTCTGCGCCGTTTCGCTGACCTCGTTGCCCGTGGAGTACAGGATGACGCACGGGTGGTTGTAGTCCTTGTCCACCATGTCGGCGATGTCCTGCTTCCACCACTTGTCAAAGTACGGCACATAGTCGTATTCCGTTTTGTGGATGTACCAGTGGTCGATGTACTCGTCCATCATCAGCATACCGAGGCGGTCGCACGCGTCCAGCAGCGCCTTCGAGCAGGGATTGTGCGCGCTGCGGACGGCGTTGTAGCCGTTTTCCTTCAGCAGACGGACGCGGCGCTCCTCGCCCTGCGCATAGCAGCGCGCGCCGAGGATGCCCTGGTCGTGGTGGATGCACGCGCCCTGCACAATGACGCGCTCGCCGTTGAGCAGGATGCCCTTTTTGCCCCACGAAAGGGTGCGGATACCGAAGGTCTGCAAGTCCTCGTCGCTGCCGAAGCGGACACGGCAGGTGTAGAGGTTCGGGTGCTCCACGTCCCACAGCTTTGCGTTGGGGACAGTGAGCGTCAGGGTGACTTCGCCCGTCGTGTCCGCGGCGGCGGATGCAATCTGCTTTTCGCCCGCAAGCACATCCACCGACACGCGCCCCGCGCCGACGGTGCGCACGGCGACCTCCACCGTCGCGGGGTTGATGGACACCGTGCGGATGCGAACGCCGTTCAGGGCGATATGCTGCTGCTTATCCGCTGTCCACAGCACCACCGGGCGATAGATGCCCGCGCCGGAATACCAGCGGCTGTTGGGCTGATCGCTGTTGCGGGCAATCACGCGCAGCTCGTTTTCCTCGTCAAAGTGGACGCGGTCGGTCAAATCCGCATAGAAATTCGTGTAGCCGTACGGGCGCTCGGCAATCTTCTCGCCGTTCAGGTACACCTCCGCCAGATGGTACACGCCCTCAAATTCCAGCATCAGCGTCTTGCTGCGCAGGGACTTATCAGGCGTAAAGCGGCGGATGTACTCGTAGTCGCGCCCCTCGTACCAGCCGCCGTTGATGCCGTTTGCGGACAGCTCCGTGCGGGGTTCCGCCTGCATGGCGTCGTGCGGGAGGGTGACGGGGACGAAGTTTTCCTGGCTGTCCAAATGGCGAAAGAGCCAGCCGGTGTTCCAAGCGGTTGCTTTCATCGGGAAAATCATCCTTCCTAATAAATTGTTTTAGGCAATACCGCACAAATGAGTTGGTGCGATGGCGAATGCATTTTTTGTCAGATGCGATTGCAGAAATCGAAGGTTTACTGGAGGTAAATCGAGATTTCTGCAAGAAGCAGATGGCAGAAAAGGCATCGCCAGCGCTGCCAACGAATTGTGCGGTAGTGCCTTTATACTATTTCCAAATGAAAATGCGGTGTCGTATTCTCATTTGGAAATAGTATTTTCTGCACGAAAACCCCACCCGAAGCAGGGCGCTCCGGGTGGGGCGGAATACAGGCCTATCCCGCATTCCGAAACGATGGGATTATTCCTTGCACGAGAACGCCTTGACCGTCACGGTCACGAAGGAAATCAGGTACAGCGCCACGCCAGCCAGCGAGCAGTACAGCGCCACATCCTCCGTTGCGGGGCGGTTGACGGGGATGAACCACACGTCCGCCGCCAGCTTCACGCGGTCCATCGCGAAGAAGGAGATGCAGCCGATCAGCGCAAAGCCAGTCAGCACAATCACGATGTCCTTCAAAGCGGAGGGCTTCTTCATCTTGTCTGCCGCGAAGAGCAGCACAATGGCGGCGACCGTCAGCACGACGGGCCAGATGTTCATCGCCTTGCCAGCCATAAAGCCGGTCAGCGACGTTAGTAGATAAATCACCAGGGCGGCAAGCGCCGTCACCGTGGCGAAAATGCTCGTCTTTTTCATGCCTTTTTGCCTCCCTTGGAAGTTGCCTTGCTCACAACCCAGAACACGAGGCTCAGCGCCGCCAGCGCACCAAAGGCGTATTCGCAGGCGGTGTACGCCACGCGCCACGGAGTCATGACTTCAACCGTGCTGACAACGGTGGTGGACTTCACGCCGTTGAGCATCGCGGAGTTCGCCAGCGCGTACAGGGCATTGTGGATGTCGTTCTTAATCGCCAGCAGCATCGCACGGTCGCTGGAGAGCGCTTCCGCGTTCCAGTAATCGACGCTCGCGCCGAAGCCGCAGAAGTTGGTCGTGCCCGCCATCAGGGATTCTTTCGGCGCAGCCTTGAGCGAAACGCCGGTGAAGTCCGTCACGTTGTAGCCGTGGAAGCCCCATTCACCCTGCAGGACGTTGACCATCGTCGCCACGTTTGCGCTCGCGGCCACCGCGCCATGGCGGTTGTAGGAGGTCATCACGCCGCGCGCACCGGAGGTGTAGGTGTTGTCCTTCGTCGCGTCGCCCTCAAAGGAAGCGGGCTTGCCGTTGCCTTCAAACGCCTGCTGCAGGTTGCGCAGCTCCAGCTCACGCGCCTTCTGTTCGTTCATGAACACGGCGACGCCGGAACGGTTGATTTCCTGATCGTTGAAGCCCATGTGCTTGATGTTGACGAGCGTGCCCTTGCTCTGCGCGCCCTGCACCACCGCGCTGCCGACATAGCCGGACAGAATCGGGTCTTCGGAGTAGTATTCCACGCCGCGGGCGTTGTACGCGTGACGGTGGATGTTCATGCCCGGGCCAATCATAATCGGCAGATCCAGCACGAGGGTAGATTCGCCGAGGATGATTTCGCCGTTTTCAAACGCCAGTTCCTTGTTCCAAGCGTAGGCGAGGTTCACAGGAGAGGGCGCAACGCGCGTGCCGGAGGTGTAATCCGCCGCATCCGCGTAGGGCACGCCCTGATAGCCGCCTTCGTTCAGGTAGTGGGAGTCAGAGCCGCCGGGGCCGTCGTCCGCAGCCTTCTGCGGCATGTTGACGGAGGCGATGCCCTGAATGTTGTGGAACGCATTGGCGGAGAAATCAAGGAATTCCGCGACTGTGACCTTGTTGACCAGCTCTTCCCAGCGCGGGTCATCGTAAGGCGCGTTCTTCATGTCGTTGATGGTGAGCGTAGACGTGGTGTCGCCGAAGACAAGGTCGGACACATCGTCATCGGTCTTGAGGGTGTACAGGTCATTGTTCAGCAGGCGGGAAACCGTCGCGTTCGCGGTCAGACCGGAATAGGTCTTTGGGAACGTGCCGTTCCAGTCGGCGCGGCTCAGGTAGGTCACCGTGCCGGGCTCAAAGGCGTTGTAATCCATGGCGTAGTCGCCTTCGGTCAGCTGGTTGGTGATTTCCGTGCCGTTCTTGCCCACGGCGAAGGTGGTCTTGTCCACATCGCCCGTCCACGTCCACTTGTAGGTCTTTGCCGCGTTGCCGTCGGCGGTCATGCCGTCCGCGACAGTCTTGCCCTGCGCCGCAAGCACGTTGTTCAGCGCGTCATGCGCGTCCGTGCCGATGGCGAAGTAGTAGTCGCCGGGGTCAACGATGTAGGTCTTGGCGCCATTGGCGTCGTAGGAGGCGAGGTTCGCCAGATCAACCTTCATGGTGATGGTCTGGGATGCGCCGGGCTGCAGCGTAGAAGTCTTTTCAAAGTCCATCAGCTGCACGGCGGCCTTTTCCACGCCGTTCTGGCGGTCATAGTCGGTGTAAGGCACGCTTGCGTACACTTCCACAACGCTCTTGCCCGCCACGTCGCCGGTGTTCTTCACAGTCACGGTGACGGTCGCGGTCTTCTTGTCATCCGCAATGGTCACGCTGTCCAGCGTCTGCTCGAAGGTAGTGTAGGACAGACCGTAGCCGAAGGGATAAACGACTTCGTTGGCGTAATCCCATGTGCCGTCCTCGGTGGCGACGGTGCCGTCGGCGTTGGCGTAGGTGCCAGCCTTGGCTTCCGCGCCGCCGTTGCCCAGCACAATATCGGCATAGCGGGTTTCGTAGTAGCGGTAGCCGGCGTAGATGCCTTCCGCCTCAATCAGGTAGGAGTTGACATTCGCGTCCGCCGCGAAGTCCGCCGCGTTCGTCCACGGGATGTTGCCGTAGTTCGCCATAGCGGGCGCGAGGGCGCTGTTCTTCGCCATCACGTCGCCAAGGTGCGCGGAGGGAGAGACGGTGCCGTTGAGCACGTCCGCCACGCCATAGAAGCCGTACGCGCCGGGAAAGCCGATCCAGACGATGGCGTCGATGTCCGGGTCGTCCTTCAGGTTGGCGATTTCCATCGGGTTCGTGGCGTTGACCAGCACGATGACCTTGTCGAAGTTCGCCTTCGCCTCGTTAATCATCGCCATTTCCTCGTCCGAGAGGGAGAGGATGTTGCCGGTGACGGTGCTGACGCCTTCCGCCAGACCGTCCTTGCCGGGATAGTAGCCATTGCCGGCTTCGCTGCCGGGGCGGCCGACGACGACGATTGCCGCGTCGCTGTATTCCGCGTAATCCTTGCGGAAATCAGCGTTCAGGGCGGTCAGCTCGTCCAGCGTCAGTTCGCTCGGGTCATTGTACGCGGTAATCTCGGCATATTCCGGGATGATGCCGCCGCCGAAACGGGGCTTCGTCCACGTCTTATCCGCAAAATACTTCGCATACGCCGCCTGCACGGACGGGTTCAGCTGGAAGCCGCGCTCGGTGAAGCAGTCGAAAATCTGCACGGTCGCGTTGCCGTCGGTAATCGAGCCGCCGGAGGAGCCGTACACGGGCGCGTAGCTGCGCACGCCCAGCATGGTGATTTTCGCATCCTTGCTCAGCGGAAGCGCGTTGCCGTCATTCTTGAGCAGGGCAACCGTTTCCTGCGATTCGCGGATGGCAAACTCCTTCAAGCCCTCGAAGGCTTCCTTGGCCGTCTTAAACTTGGAGACGTACGACCACGCCTCGCCGGTTTCGTCAACTTCGGTCACCGTCAGCTGACTGCGCGTGTTGAAAAACGCATCCACAGATGTACGATACGTCTCCAGAATAGAACCAGCCATCAGCGAGATGGCCAGCAGCAGGGAAAACACAAGCGTCAATCCCCGCCAGACAGAAGAACGTTTGAACATGGATATCCTCCTTTTACGGAAAATGAATGGAGCAGGGGAACACAAAAGCACCCATCCAAGCGAATTAGACAGGCTGCCCCTGTATTCCAAACTCGGCGTAGATCCCCCTTCGATCACCCGCCGCCTATGTAAATAGTAACACAAAAACAAACGTTTTTGCCATGTCCTTTTTTGCTTGTTTCGTGAATGTTGAATCATTGCTTGACGTATGTTGCGAATCAGTTGATTTTTGTGAATTTTGCTCGAAGAATAACGGATTTTCCGCCGCCAAATATTTCGATGCGCCCGTGCAAATCTTCTTGCAGGGTTCATTTTTCTGTGTTATAATTCTATCATATTATATTATCCGGAAAGGAGCACGCACCCCTCCATGAAAAAATCGCCCAAATCCGCCAAGTTCTTCGCTTCCCACTGGTCAGCCTTCCTCCAGCAGTTCAAGAACCTCCACCTCCGCGGGGATCGCTTCGTCATGCTGACCGCTGCGGGTCTAATCAACGCGTTCGGCGTCAGCGTTTTCCTTTATCCCGTCAATCTTTATGACTCCGGCATTTCCGGTACGGCGATGCTGCTGGCGCAAATCACCCCCGATTGGTGCAGCCTGTCGCTGATTTTGCTGCTGCTCAACGTGCCGCTGTTCCTCTTCGGACTGAAGCGGCAGGGCGTGCAGTTCACCATTTACGCCGTGTATTCCGTGTTCATTTACTCCCTCGGCGCGTGGCTGATTCAGGGGCCTTTGCCGCTTGACGTCAGCATTTCCTCGCCGCTTGCCGGGACGGACCTGCTGCTCTGCGCGCTCTTCGGCGGATTGATTTCGGGCGTCGGCAGTGGGCTTGCCATCCGCGGCGGCGGCGCGATGGACGGCATGGAGGTCATGGCGGTCATTTTCGCCCGCAAGCTCGGCATGACCGTCGGCACGTTCGTCATGAGCTACAACGTCGTGCTGTACATCCTCGCCGGACTGCTCCGTTCCAGCTGGATTCTCCCCCTGTATTCCATTATCGCCTACGCCGTCGGGCTGAAAGTCGTCGATTTTGTAATCGAGGGCATCGACCGCAGCAAGGCGGCGCTGATTGTCACCCGCAACCCGGACGCCATCTGCCGCGCGCTGGGCGAGGCGTTCGGCACAGGCATGACGTGCATCCCGGCGCAGGGCGGTTTTTCGCACGAGGAAATGACGATTGTGTACTTCGTCGTCAACCGCTTCCAAATCAGCCGGATGAAGGACATTGTGCACGACCTCGATGATCGCGCGTACATCACCATCAGCGAGGTGGCGGACGTGTTCAAGCTCAATCAGGACAAGCTGTCGCAGAAGGTGGACAACCAGCCGCTGCTGCCGAGGCGGAGGAAATGAAGCCGCCCTTATCCCCCGGTTGGGGGATTTTGATGTGCTTGTTCGCGGCTTGCACGTTATTTTGCAACGATATGGATAATGTTGCAGGGGATTTCGCTCCTGCGGGAGCGACCAAAGGGCTTTCCGCTCGCCCTTTGGAAACCTTCGGTGC
>ERZ773168.2766-NODE-2766-length-13017-cov-6.123669_pt1 | contig 13017 bp, 9 predicted proteins | sample MGYA00511261_ERZ773168 | MGnify/ENA primary metagenome ERZ773168 (study PRJEB29015, sample SAMEA2737855) | human gut metagenome | biome: human gut; feature: human-associated habitat; material: faeces | place: China | collected 2012 ... | reverse complement strand
GCAGGCTGTCGTACTTGCGGAACTCGATGGTCTTGCCGCCGTTCTGGGGCACAGGATAGTAATCCGCAAACTGGTCATGCACCAGCCGGGGCTCTGCCTGGTCGATGAGGCGCTTCTCGTAGAAGGTCTTCATCTCCGGGGTCATAGTGGTGGTGGAGTTCAGGGGAGTTTCGGCAAACAGCTGAATGTTGAAGTTGTTCATAGTCATTATCCTTTCTTTCATTGATTTCAAGCTCCCCCTTCGGGGGAGCTCCGCAAGGCGCTGGCAAAGCCAGACCGAAGCGGTGAGAGGGTTTTTCCTCAAAAACTGATCTTTGCACCATGGAGTGCCTGACGTTCCAGCGCTTCCCGCTGGCTGCGGGTCATCCGGTTCACATCCGCACCGGTCACGGCGGCGCTGCCGGGGTGGGTGCCGTTTTCAGCAGGGCGCGCCCCGCGCTGGCGGATACGCTCCACCACGCCCTGCTCCACGGTGCGGGCAGTCTGGCGCATGGCATCCCCGTAGTGGGCCAGCCGGTAGGCATCCAGCATCCGCATCCCGGGCAGCTGCATCAGGCGGCGCATCTCGGGGTCTGCCAGCTCCTTTTGCAGGGAAAATTCCGGCACTGCCCGGCGCATCATGGCCTCCTCGGCAGCCCAGCGCCGGTGCAGGGCATCCACAGCCTGGCTTCCCGGGAAACGTTCTGGCAGCGCAGGGCGGGGCGGTTCCTGTTCCTGCCCTTCTTCTGCCTTGACCGGTTCGGTCTCTTTCACCTCCTTCTCCCCCTCCGGGGCGGTCGTTTCCTGCTTTGCGTCCGCTTTCTCACCGGGCTTCAGGGTACCCGATGCAACGGCCTGCTGCTCCTGGGCCGCACTCAGGGCAGGGGCAGCCGCTTCGCCGCCGTCAGCAAACAGCTGCAGGTCCATCATCTCCTGCTTGCCCCGGGCACTCCGGTCGGCAAAGCAGACATTGTCCGGGTAGCGCTCTGCCAGCAGGGCAAAGCCCGCCTTGGCCAGCTCAAAGGCCCCCTCGACCCATGCGGTACAGGGCCGGGCAGCAGTCACCGTCAGGCGGGGGCCATCGGGCTCGTCAAAAGCATCGCTGTGGGCGTTTTCCTCGCCCGCCAGCAGGCTGACCAGTGCCTGCATCAGGGTGCTGACACCGGCACACACGATATCCTGCCCTGCCGGGGCATAGCCTGCATGGCCCGCCGCCTCCAGACGCATGGCCGGGCCGTAAGGACCATCCAATTCCGTATAATTCACTTTGATCATTGTTGTCGCTCCTTCCGTTATAGAACCGCTCCGGCACCCGAGAGGTTCTTCGCCAATGCTCTTGTGCTCAGATTTTCCTCCGCGCCGCTCAATTTTTCGCGGAATCGCGTGATCTGCATCTGGGCCGCCGTCAGCTTCTGTGCCAGCGTGCCGTTCTGCCGCACCCTCTGGCGCACTTTTTCGATGCCCTCAAAGTCCATCATCTCCAGTGCCGCCAGGGCCGCGTCGGCATTCTGGGGTGCAAAGAAACCCAGCTGGTAGCACTCCTTCGCCGTTTCATTCTGGGAAAGGCGGCTGAAGGTGGATTTCTTCTCGGCACTCACCACGATATCGAACACCGGTTCCCGGCTTCCCAGCTCCACGCCGCCCATCAGTCCCATGGGGCGGGCACGCAGTGCTGCCCCGGAAAAGGGCACGAACTCCCTGCCTCCGGCAGGCCCGATGACGCGGAACACCCGCTCCTCATCGTAAAACTGCCGCATCAGGTCAATGATGAGGTAGCACTCCCTTGCAAAGGCCCGGTAGGCACTCTTGAGCATATCGCGGGAGAGCTTGCTGCCCGCCTCCTGCAAGGCCGCAATGGCACTTGCCGCCGTCACGCCGCCTGCGGTGCCGCCCTGGGTCATATCCCGGTTTCCGCTGATCTCCTTCAGCTCCTCAATGCGGCTGTTGCGGTAGCTCAGGCTGTTCCCCTGCAAACCGGCGGTCTGCAATGGGCGGAAGCTCTCGTCTCCCAGCCGCCCGGCCACATGGACGATGTCCCGGCTGAGATCCGCCAGTTCCTCCTCGTTCACGCCCGCCGTGTCGCTGAGCACATACCGCTGCTTGGATGCCAGCAGGACATTTTCATCCATGGCATGGTTCATCCTGTCGATGGCGGTCTGGCATTCCTTCATCACATCGATATAGCCAAAGCCCGCCGGGCTGTCCTCTTCCATAAACAGCGGGTCGAACACGAAGGGATATTTTCCGTGGTCATAGAAACCGGTCTCGGCCATCTGCGGGTCATTCTCACTGGCGTAGAGCACCACACCGTTGCAGAACTTGCAGTAATGCACCACGGTCTGGCCGCCGGGCTTCTCCCGCTTGTAGTACCAGTCCACCACCACGCTCTTTTCGCTGGTGTCGATGTTCTGGTCACTGACGTACTGCCCCACGGTGATGCCGCTGCTGCCCGCCTTGCCCTCCAGCTGCGGCCACTTGGCCGTCAGGCGGTCGTTGTCGGCCAGTGCCAGCGAGAAGAAGTTGGCCGAGTCCTGGATGTCCTCCACGCCCGGCTCCCAGTAGAGCATCAGAAGGTCCATGCTCCGGATGGCGATGTCCCCAAGGCCCTCCCGCAGCGCCGGGTCCCAGAAAATGCCCTTGACGCCGGTACCCTGCTTGAGCTTACGCCACCAGGTGTCGCTGTACACGCTCTCGTAGTCCGCCTGTTCCAGCACCACCGGCAGAATGTCGGAGAGGAGCCTCGCCGTCTCCTCGTCGTCCTGCGCCCTCGGCAGCACGTTCGGCTCCGGGTAGTTGTCCATGGCGTCGGCGTGTTTGTTGGCGATGGAGTTGAACAGCCACCCCGTGCTGGGGGCGCGTTTGCCCTCCATCACCCGGTTGCCGTACTGTTTCCAGTGGCCCAGCTTGTACCATTCCTCGTTGTCGATGATCCGCTTGTCGAGACTGGCTTTGGCCGACTTGTACTTTTCGAGGATGGCCATCGCCTCGCTGATCTCCTTCTCGCCGATCGCCGGTTCACCATCCAGCACCCCGGCCAGACTCTCGCCGCCGGGGCTTTCATCTGCTGTCAGGTCAAGCTCTTTTTTACCAAATTCCATCCCATTTTCCTTTCCGCGTTCCTGTTCAAATCCTCATAAACCTCGTCTTGTCCTTTCTCGGGTCCATATCCAGCGGGTCGTCCAGCATGGGCGGCGGCTGGGTGTGCTTTGCGGCGCTGATGGGGTTCTCCATCAGCACATAGCGGCACTCATCGTAGATGTGGTCTTCCTGCCGGGTGTCGATGTCCTCCACATTGCTCTCGTCGTACACGAGGTTTGGGATGGTGCGGATGAAGTGCTTGCAGGTATTGAACACCTGCAGCATCGGCCTGCCCTCGCCGTCAAAATTCAGCCGGTAGTGCATCTGCATCTTGCCCGCCAGACGGGTGTGGTCGCCGGGCATCCAGTGCAGAAAGTTCGGCCCCCGCTCCATCATGGCGGCGATGCTCTCGCCCCGGCTCTCGTCGAAGATGGCCGGGTCCGCAATGCCCTGAATGACCCGGCCGCGCAGCTGCGGGTCGTTTTGCTCCACCTCCCGGATGCGCCGGGCCTGTTCCACCGGGTCGATCCGCAGCCCCTCGTTCGGGCGGCCTGTGCAGCCGTACAGCTCTTTGATGCGGTAGAGCCGCCCTTCCTCATCCGCCGCGTACCACCCCACCGAGAACGGCTTCGAAAAACCGAAGTCGAACCCGCGGTAGATCTTCCAGTGCTTCGGGATGGGGAAGGGTGCGATGACATGGGTCCAGCGCTGGTCCTGATAGTGGGCGGGGTCGTTCCGCCACTCGGTGAACACCTGACCGGAGAAGCTGTCCCAGCTGCCATAGAGCAGGGCCTGCTTTTCCGCTTCGGGCAGAGAGGCCAGACTTGCAAGGTAATCCGGGTCGTTTTCCAGCAGGGCCGGGTTGTCGAAGACGCTGGATGGGATAAACACCCGCGCCCGCTGCAGCACCTTTTCCGTCCCGTCCGGCATCCGCACCGGGAACGCTTCCACGATGGGAGTGCCGGGCGGGGCCGGGGTGATGAACCGGGCCTTGACCCAGCCGTGGCCGACGCCGCCGGGGTTAGTGGTGGCCCGCAGGTACACCCGCGTGCCGGGCCCGGTGGGGCGGTTGCGGCTCATCATGTAGCTGTACTCCTCCCATTCGAAGTGGGTCAGCTCGTCGAAGCCGATGAAATCAAAGGCCTTGCCCTGATAATTCGTGCGGTCCTTGGTGTACTGCATCGAGCCGAAGTAGATCTTTGCCCCGCTGGGGAAGACCCACACATGGCTCGTGGCGTTGTACTGCGCCTCCGGGAAGGCCCGGCGGTAGTAGACCAGACTCTTGTCCACAAGGTCGCTCAGCTGGGGAAAGGTCTTGCGCAGGATGAGCCCCCGGTAGTGCGGGATCTGCACCTGCCGCAGCGCCTCGATGATGAGCGCATCGCTCTTGCCGCCGCCTGCCGCACCGCCGTAGAGAGCCTCCGGCTCCGGTCTGCGCATGAACTCCCTCTGCCGGGGCTGGGGCCGCCAGACGACCGGCGCATTCGTTCCTGTCTTCATACATCCTCCACCGGCGGCAGCAGCACCACGCCGCACTCCCGGCCCTCCGCATCCGCGCCCTGTTCGTTCAGCGCCTTGGCCACAGCAGCCAGGTCTTTGAGCACCGCAGTGGCTTCCTTCAGGCCCTTCATGGTCCCGGCCGCTTCTGCACCGTCGCGGCGGGCCGCTTTCTGACGGGTGTTCAGCTCCTTCACCTCCTGCGCCAGCATCGTGCTCAGCGTGTCCGTGGCGCGGTGCAGGTTGTCCAGCCCCTTGCCCGCCGAAGGTCGTATCTTCTGCGCCATTCGGTTTGTTTCACATCCTTTCGTTTTGATTTGTCAACATAATACCACCAATTATCTTTTCGCAACAGTGCAACCTTTCGCAGGCCCGCTCTGTAGTTTTTTGTGGGTATTTTCCTTTATGTACAATTTTACTGCATAAAAATCCCCCTGTCCGCGTTCTTTTTCCGCAAACAGGGGGATCTACCCTCAATTTTTTAAGGAAACGCATAAAAATGGGCTGGCGTATCGTTTTCGAATGGTTTATACTAGAACTAAACTTCGTCTCATTTCGACCTTCGGAGGTTTTTTATGGTACACCCCGATCAGCTGCCTGCGCAGCTTGCCCGCAGGTTCCGGCCTGAATGGCGGCTCGTGTTTTTCTCCGCCTTCGGGTTCGGCCTGCTCGCGCACTTTTATAAAATGGCCAACTGGCTCCCCAACTGGGATTCCCTCGTCTTTCGGTACGATGCCCAGCAGATGCTGCAATATGGCCGCTATTTTCTCTCGCTGGCCTGCGGGCTCAGCTCCTATTACGACCTGCCATGGCTGAACCTGCTGCTGGGCTTGTTGTTCCTGGCTGGTTCGGCGGTCTGCGTGGCGGCGCTGCTGCACCTGAAAAAGCCGGTGGCGCTGGTGCTGGCCGGGGCTTTGATCGCGGTCTTCCCCACCGTCACCTCCACCTTTGCCTATGAATACGTCGCCGACGGCTACTGTCTGGCCATGCTGGCCGCCTGCCTCAGTGCGCTTCTGCTCACCCGGCCGGGTCGGCGTTCCTTCTTCGCGGGGGCAGCCTGCCTGTGGTTCTCCGTGGGCATCTATCAGGCTTATCTGACCGTCACCATCACCCTGCTTCTGGTCTGGCTGCTGGACGATCTGCTCTTTCACCGCCGCAGCGCTGCCGCATCCCTCCGCAGCGCGGGGCGGTTTCTGGGAGGCGGTGTGCTGGCCGGAGCGGTCTATGCTGTGGCCCTGCAGCTGGTTCTCGCCTTTTCCGGCACCGCCCTGTCCGACTATCAGGGCTTCGACACCGTCGGTTCGCTCCATCTCTGGTCGGCTCTGCATAGCTGCATCACCCGCTTCTTCCGCTTCTTCTTTGACCTGCACAACGGCCTCACGGTCTGGTTTGTGCTCAACGTTCTGGTCTTTGCCCTGCTGGCCGTTTTCCTGCTGACCGTCCTCGTACAGCAAACCCTTTGGCACGACCCGGCCCGCTTTTGGCTCCTGCTCGTCTATCTGGCCGCACTGCCGCTGGGGGCCGCGGCCCTCTATTTCCTCAACCCCTGGGTCGATTACCACAACCTGATGACCATGGGCTACGCCGCCTTTTATCTGTGCTTTGTGCTGTTCTACGAGCGGCTGGACGGTCTCTCGCCGCGCGCTTCCGCGCTCCGGAGCTGGGCCATCCTCCTCGTGGGCGGGGCCATCGTCTTTTACTGCATCGTGCTGGCCAATGTCTGCTATCACCTGTCCCAGATAAGCTATGAGCGCTCTTACGGCACCCTTCTGCGCATTGCAGACCGCATCGAGCAGCTGGACGGCGCGGACGCCTGCACCCGGATCGCCGTCATCGGCCATCTGCCCGATTCCAGGGCTTACTCCGCCGACCTCTCCCCGGAAATGACCGGCTACACGGCCGGCCTCATCCTCTTCGCCGATAATCCGACGGTGGGCCAGAGCGTCCTCACGGCTGCATTGAACGACTACTGCTCCACCGACTACACCTTTGCCACCCGCGCAGAAAAGCAGCAGCTCCTCGCGCTGGACGAAGTCCGTCAGATGCCCCTTTGGCCGCAGACCGGTTCGGTCGCAGTCGTGGGCGATACCATCGTCATTCGGGCGGGAGAGGGGATCGATGCAAATGACTGAACCTCCCATCCTCTATTTTCACGCCGATGACTACGGCATGACCGCCCATGGCGACGCCCTCATCCGGGACTGCCAGACCCACGGCTGCCTGAACAGCGTCAGCATCGTGCCCAACGGTTCGCTGGAAGAAGCCGTCGCCGCGCTGCGCCCTTCCGGGCTGAAGCTGGCCGTCCACCTCAATCTGGTGGAGGGCAAAGCCCTTTCTCCCGCTGCGGAGATCCCGCTGCTCGTCCGGCCGGACGGCAGCTTCTGCAACTCCTTCACCGGGCTGCTGCGGCTCTCACTGACGCCCCGGCGCAAGGCCTTTGCCGCCCAGCTCTACCGGGAACTGGAGCGTCAGCTCCTCGCCTATGCCGCCCTCTTCCCCGCCGGGACGCCCCTGCGCATCGACAGCCACCAGCACACCCACATGATCCCGCTGGTCTTCCGGACGCTGCTTCAGGTCCTTGCCGACCACCATCTCCCGGTCGAGCATCTGCGCATCCCGGCCGAGCCGCTGTCGCCCTTTGTCGGCTGTCCCCGGCTCTGGGGCAGCTATTCCGCTGTCAATGCCGTCAAGCAGGCCGTGCTGAACGGCTGCTGGCTGCTGGACCGCCCCGCATTCCGCCGCAGCGGCATCCCCACGGCCCTGTTCTGCGGCATCCTCTTCTCCGGCCACATGGACGCCGACCGCGTCCGGGCCGTGCTGCCGCAGTACCTCCGTCTGGCGCAGAAACGCGGCCAGCCGGTCGAGCTGCTCTTCCACCCCGGCGGCGTGGAGCCGGGCGGGCCCTTCTTTGACCCGCAGAAGACCGATTTTCACCCCTTCTACCTGTCCGAGGGCCGGGCGGTCGAGGCCCATGCCCTGCACACCCTCAACCGAAAGGAAGTCGAGCACCTTGGCCGCTAAACCGCTTCTCTCCGTCATCCTCCCCGCCCACAACGAGGCGGAGAACATCCCCAAAATGGCCCGGCGGCTGGCCGAGGTCCTCACCGCCGCCCACATCCGCTATGAAGTGCTCTTCGTCAACGATGGCTCCACCGACAACAGCTGGGACGTCATCCGCCAGACGGCGCAGGCGTACCCGCAGGTGCGGGGCATCCGGTTCTCCCGCGCTTTCGGCAAGGAAGCAGCCCTGTACGCCGGGCTGCAGGCCGCCCGCGGCGACTGCTGCGTCACACTGGACTGTGACTTGCAGCACCCCGTGGAAACGATCCCCGAAATGTACCGGCTCTGGACCCAGGGCATCGAGGTCGTGGAGGGCGTCAAGCGCGAGCGCGGCACCGAAAGCGCCGCCCACCGCACCGCCGCCCGCTGGTTCTATGGGCTCATCAGCAAAGCGGCCAAGACCGACCTGCGCAGCAGCTCCGACTTCAAGCTGCTGGACCGCAAGGCCGTGCTCGTCCTGCTGAATCTGCCGGAGCGGAACACCTGCTACCGCGCCCTCTCGGCGTGGGTGGGCTTCCGCACAGCGCGGGTGGAGTTCGACGTCCAGCCCCGCACTGCTGGGCAGAGCAGCTGGTCTACCTTCAGTCTCATCCGCTACGCCATTTCCAGCCTGGCGTCCTTCACGTCGGCCCCGCTCTACCTCGTCATCCTGATGAGCTTTCTGATGTTGATCGCCACCCTTCTGGTGGGCGGTGAGGCGTTGTTCCGCTATCTTGCAGGCGAAGCGCTCGAAGGCTTCACCACGGTCATCCTGCTGCAGCTCTTCACCGGCACGCTGCTCATGTTCAGCCTCGGCATCATCGGCTACTACCTCGCCAAGATCTACGACGAAGTCAAGCGCCGCCCCCGCTATGTCATCGCCGAAACGCTGGACAACGCTCCGTAAAAAAGCAAAAATCCCCCGGTCAGCCGGGCCGCTCTCCGTTCAGAGCGTTCCAGCCGCCGGGGGATCTCTTCTTTTATCTTGTGTTACAGCGTCTCGATGCGGTCGAACAGGCCCTTTGCGCCTTCCACAGCCTCCTTGCTGCCAAAGGCCACGCGGGTGCCGTGCTGCATCGCGGTGCCCAGCTCTGCGGCCATGGCCTTCAGCGCGGCAGCGTCCACGCTGCACAGGGCCTTGCGGTCTGCGGTCAGCATCGCGTCGGTGATGCCGCAGAAGTACCGGCGGTCAAGGTCCCGCGCCTCTGCGCTGGGCTTCATGGGCTTGTCCATCTCGGAGACGGTGCCCACGATGGAATCCGTCAGGTCCTTTTCGGTGTACGCGCGGGCGGCCAGTTCCGCCGGGCCCTTTGCAAAGGTCTCATAGCTCTCGGCCAGATGCGGGTCACGGTAGGTATACAGATACTCCGTCTCGGCGCGGGTCACCATGCCGGTGCCGTACGCGCCGCCCACCTCGCGGATGTGGTGCCACAGATACTCGTAGCTCATCACGCGGGCCAGCACCCGGCGCTCCGGCTTCCGCTCCTGCGGCCAGGTCAGGATGTCGTAGTTCACCCCACCGTCGATGATGAAGGCTTCGTTCACCGGAGCCGTCAGCGCCTGGGTGTAGGGCCGGGCGGGCGAACGCATCCCCTCGGCAAAGGCACTGCCGGGCAGCAGGGCTTCCAGCTGCTTCCGGGCATCCTCGCTGCCGTGCAGACTGATGGTCAGGGCTGCGTGGTGCAGCACCTTTTCCCGCACGGCTTCCAGCTTCCGGCCCAGGTCGGCCCAGTCGGCCTGTTCCAGCAGCGCGCACAGGAAGTGATACCCTGTCACGCCGCTGCATGCCTCGCTCAGCGCATACTCCACCGAATAGTGGCTCCCGGCGCGCACGGCGGCGTACTGGTTGCCCATCTGGAGGAACTGCTGCTCCATGTTCAGCTTCTGCTGGCTCAGCACACGGGCGAAGGCCGCTTCGGCCTTTGCGCCGGTCAGCCGGGTCTCATACAGCCACTCGCCGCCGAGTTCCACAGCCTTTTCCAGACTGCGCTCCAGCAGGCTCATGTTCAGGGTGAGCTTTGCGTGGCAGGGGTTCCCCGCCTGCCGCCCGGTCCAGAAGCTGATGCAGGCCTGGCTGTCGCCCAGCCAGGTGCTGCGCAGGGTGTTCAGCTCGCGGGCCGTGTGGCGCGGAGTGTCCAGCTCGTCCAGCACATCGGTCAGCAGGTCGAGATACTGCACTTCTTCGGTGGTCAGCCCGCCGAGGTCGTAGTAGATGTTCAAATACAAACTGCCCTTGGAGGGGTGGTGCAGCAGCTCCGCACCGGCCACGCTGCCCACGACGCCCTCGGCGCTGGGGCTGCCCTCGCCCAGGTCTGCCACCGTCAATGGATGGTCCAGTGCCAGCTTGCCGTCGGTACGGGCCGGGTCTGCATCGGGTTCTTCCGCCTTGGGCAGGGTCGGCACCTGAATGACCTGCACCGGCGCAGCCGCGAACAGCTCCCGCAGCAGGTCGTTGAACCAGCCGGAGGCCATCTTCTCTCGCAGGGCGGCGAAGAGCTGATTCGTGTGGAGCAGCAGGGTCGGGTCCCCGGCGTGGAGCCAGCCGGTCGCTGCATGGATGGCGTCCAGCACACCGTCGGGCAGGCTGCCCGGCCGCTCCAGCGAGGCGAACTCTGCCGCGTTCAGGCTGGCCAGCAGCAGGTCTTCCGGGATGCCCTCGGCCAGGATGTCGTCCACGGCGCTCCGGACCCCGGCCGCAAACCGGCCTGCGGTCTCCTCGGTGGCACCGCGCAGCACCAGTTCCAGCGTGGGCTGCAACGTGCTGTCGTCAAAGCCGATGTCGATGTCGGCCCCCAGCTGCTGCTCCAGAAGCGCAGCCTTCAGCGGCGACTGGTTCGACCCCAGCAGCGCATCCAGCAGGATCTCCACGCCCAGCTGGCGTTCCCGGTCGGCAAATGCGCCGGTGTACCAGGCCAGCGCACACTGCACCTGGTCGGCCTCCGGCTTTTCGGTATAGTACGGAATGTTCACGCAGACGCCCGGCTGCTCATCCTGCAGCGTCAGTCTGGGCTGACTGGTGCCCTTGGGCATCCTGCTCAGGTAATGTTCATCCAGGAAGGCCAGTTTTTCGGCCATATCCATCCTGCCGTACAGGGTCACACAGCAGTTGTCGGCGCTGTAATGGCGGCGGTACACCCGCTGGTACTTCTCATAGGTCAGCGCCGGGATGGAGGCCGGGTCACCGCCGGACACAAAGCCGTAGGCCGTATCCGGGAACATCGCCCGCTCCAGCGCATCCTGCAATTGTGCATCCGGGGAGGCCAGCGCACCCTGCATCTCGTTGTAGACGACGCCGCTCACGGTGCCGTCGGCATCGCGGTGCCAGCCCTCCTGCTCGAACACAGCCCGGTCCACCATGGCCAGCGGGCAGAACACCGCGTTCAGGTAGACGTCCATCAGGTTCCGGAAGTCGGTCTCGTTGGGGGTGGCGAAGGGGTAGACCGTCTTGTCCGGGAAGGTCATCGCGTTCAGGAAGGACGCCATGCTGCTCTTGAGCAGCTGCAAAAACGGCGAGGTCACCGGGTACTTTTCGCTGCCCGCCAGCACCGAGTGCTCCAGGATGTGGAACACACCCGTGTCATCCGATGGGAAGGTGCCGAAGCCGATGCCGAACGCCTTGTTCACATCTTCGTTCTCCACCAGCAGGATGGTCGCACCGCTGACATCGTGGGTCAGCACGGTCAGGGTACCGTGCTGTTCGGGGCAGTCCTCGCAGCGCACGACGGTATAACCGGGATATTGCTTCATTGGGATTCTCCTTTTTTCGAATGGATTTTTGTTTATTGTATCACGCCTCCCTGTAAGACGCAACAAACAATACGGGAATGTTCTCTTTTGCGTGCCAAAAGAGAACCAGAAAAGCACCCGCTACTTTCGAAGCGCGGGAGGCACGAACTAGGGGCTGCTCGCCCCTAGTAACCCCAAAGCAGAGGGCTCCGAACAAAAATGCTGGAGATTCCCGCCTGTCGGCGTGAAGATCTCTTAACCGCATTTTTGCCCGGAGCCGATTGAAATTTTTAACTAGCGGGGAACAGCTTCTCCCAGGTGGCTTTACCCACAGCACCGTCAGCGTTCAGGCCATTGCGGCGCTGGAACCGCTGAACAGCGGCGGCAGTCCGGGAGCCGAACTTTCCGTCCGTGCCGATCTTCTCCCCCAGCGTGTTGAGCTTCTGCTGGATGAGCCGGATGGTGCCGCCGGACATGCCGGTGCGCATCACGATGCCGGGATAGGGCACCGCCAGCCCGTGCTTTGCGGTGTACTTTGCGTAAAGGGCATTCCAGGTGTTGGCCCCGACTTTGCCGTCCATGTTCATACTGTTCCGGAGCTGGAATTCTTTCACGGCGTTTTCGCTCCTGGTGCCAAAGTGGCCGTCTATGGTCAGTGCGGGGTAATAGCTGCACTGGTCACGCACGCCGTTCAGCCAGGTCTGCACCAGAGCTTCGTCCGGGCCGTAGGAGCCCTTTTGGATCAACGAATAATAAGCGGGGATCGCCATTGTGGTCACACTCCTTCCACGACAGCGTATGCAGCGCAGTGGGGAGGTGTGCCATAGCGTTTTTTGCCCTCTCCGTCTTTGCTTCGCGCCTGAGAGGGCGAGGCTGTTTCGACCAGCACCTGATCCTCCCGGCTTGCCGTCACCCGCTGCCACCACTCCACGCATTTGAACCGCACCACATACCCCCCACACACCAGATCGTTTTCCTCCGGCAGGGCGTAGGTGCCGCAGGCAGAGCGGCACAGCCCCGGGTAGAGCACGCACCACCAGTTTTTGCCGTGGCGGGCGTTGCCGCCCAGGTCGATGCGCAGGGCCTGATACCGCCCGGCGGGCAGGATGCCGGTGGAATAGCGGGTGGTATCAAAGTACATTTCCACCAGCTGTACCGTAACGGTGGAAAAAATCCCCCGTCCTGCCAGCACGGCCCGGGCCGTCAGCTCCAGTGCGGGCAGGTTCTCTGCCGCCCAGCGCAGGGCGGCAGGCTTGTCCTGTGCGGTGCAGTGGACATCGGCGTAGGCCAGAACAGCATCCCGCACGGCGAGCTTGACGGTCTGGTCGGCAGGGGAATCACTGTCGGCCCGGATGTGGAAGCGCAGGGTGTCGGCACAGAGGAGGGCCCCGGTGTCCAGCTGCGCCTGCCCCCAGCGCAGAGCAGCAGGCAGGGTGCTCAGAAGCAGCGCAAGGGAAAGCACGGCGCACCCCAGCGCCATCTCACGGCGGGTGAGCGTGCGGGCAAAGAATGGCAGCATAAAAAACAGGCCCCTTTTCTGGAAATGATAACCAGAGAATGGGCCTGTTTGACACATTTTATTCTGATACTTGATTTTTGCAGTGAAGCCTGACTGTAATGCCAAGGGCTCCCCCTTCGGGGGAGCTGGCAATGCGAAGCATTGACTGAGAGGGTTGCTCCTTTTAGTTCTTCAGAGAC
>ERZ773168.2750-NODE-2750-length-13065-cov-8.196234_pt1 | contig 13065 bp, 18 predicted proteins | sample MGYA00511261_ERZ773168 | MGnify/ENA primary metagenome ERZ773168 (study PRJEB29015, sample SAMEA2737855) | human gut metagenome | biome: human gut; feature: human-associated habitat; material: faeces | place: China | collected 2012 ... | reverse complement strand
TTTTATTTCTAAAAAAATTTCTAAAATTCTAAAAAACTCTAATAAATACTCTAAAAAGATTTCACTTTACAACATTATTTTTATAAAAGAAAAAATAACAGAAGTAAAAAAATATGAAAGGAAAGATTTATTATGATTGATTTAAATAATATGCCAATAGATGAATTAAAAAAATATTTAGCAGAAAATAATTTATCTATCGTATGTGAAGATGGAAAGATTGTTTCTACTGTTTTAGAAAAAGAAGCTGATTTTGAAGACGAAAAAGAAATTTAACAACATTATTATTAAAAAATACAAATGAAAGGAGTATCTGCTAATGAACAATAATAATATTGTTGAATGTATGTTTTTCGGTCAGAGGTTTAATGAAAAACCTTCTAAAATGGAAACAGGATATATACAGAAAAATATAACGATTGCAAACATAACAATAGAAAATTTAGCAGAAGCTCTTGTTAATGGTGCTTCTTTTAGACCAAGCATATTAATAGGGGGACGTACAAAAGATGATTGGAAAAGACAACAGCTTTTTGGTTTAGATTTTGATAGTGGTGTTTCTATTGATGAATCATACAATAAAGCTATATCATTAGGTCTTATTCCTGTATTTATGTATACTACATTTAGTCATACTTCAGAACATCATAAATATAGAATGATTTTCTGTACCGACAAAGTCATTACAGATATGGCTTTAAGAGACAAATTCCAAGCTACTCTTATGGGTTTAATGGGAGATATAGATAAAGTATGTTTTAATAGAGATAGATTATTTTTTGGAGGAAAAGGTAAAGAAATACTTTTTCCTAATTTTAATGCAAAACTTAATGTAGAAGAAATTATAGATAAGTATTGGAAAGATGAATTTGAAGTATATATAAAAGGACAAACTAAGTCTAAAAAAAGAAAATTAAAGAAAACAATAGAATCTAAACAAAACAATTCATTTACTGTTATAAATTATGAGCCAGATATTGATGAAATACCTTATGCAAGTTATCCAGTAAGATGTGTTACCTTAGGTAATTTACGTTGCCTAAAAAAATATTATGATAGTATTATTTGGGTAGAAGGAATGCACAGAGAAAGATTTATTTTTATTTACTACAATTGTGCTAAATTACTTTATGGTTCAGATAGAGCTTATAAAGAATGTATAGAATTAAACAATGGTATGGAAGAGCCGTTAACAGCATATGAATTAAAATCTGCAATAATACATACAGATGAACATATGGAAAATAAAGATTGGTATAGAAAAGCATTACACGGAGATGGATGTTTTATTTTTAGACCTGAAACAATTATTTCAGATAAATGGTTAGACATAAATGAAGAAACAGCTATAAAATGTGGATTTTTTGATAATAAAATAAGAAAAGAAAAAATAGAAGAAAATAAAAAGTTAGATAACCTTAGAGATAAAGAAGTAGCTAGATTATATTTATCTGGATTAGGTTATAAAAAAATAGTTAATAACCTTTCTAAAGAATATAAATGTAGTGCATCTACAGTTAAAAGAACTATAGAGAGATTAGGAATAAAAGAAAGAAATATTTCTTTAGAAGATATAGAGTTTAATGAAAATAAGAAGTATGCCAAACATACGTTTGGGGTGCCGAAATTGACTAAACTAGAAAAAGAATTTTTTAAGGTAAAGTCTAAAAAAGAAATATTAGATAATAAAGAAGATAATATAGTATTTTTAAATGAAGACTGTAAGAGATTATATGAAACGTCTAAGAAAGCAGGGTTAGAAAGTTATGTTGATGAACAGGAGGTAGCTATAGAAACAATATTAAACAATCCTACTGTTAATTATTGTTTAAAAGGGAAAGCTGGTACAGGTAAGAGTTATTGTATTAATAGTTTATTACAGAGATTAACAGAAGAAGAAAGAAAAAAGACATTAGTAGTAGCTCCAACAGGAGTAGCTGCTTCTAATATTACATATACAACAGCTCATACAATACATTCAATATTTGAGTTATATACATTCGTACAAAGACAAGATGAACATATTAGGATACCTAAGATTTTATTAAATGTAGATAGAATTATCATTGATGAGATAGGTATGGTAAGAAAAGATGTATTTAATCAGTTAGTACGAATTATTAATAATGCTCAAAAATTAACAGGTAATAAAATACAGTTAATACTAGCAGGAGATTTTGGACAGATTTCCCCTGTTGTTACAAAAGAAGATAAAACTGTAATGGATATTTATTACAAGGAAAGTGAAGATAAATATTTCTGTTTTGATAGTCCTTTATGGGATAGTTTAGATATTCATACAATAGTATTAAGAAATAATCATAGACATAATAATGATGATTGCGATGAATTACAGAAAGAATTTATTAATATATGTGATGAGATTAAATTTGGAGCTATATCAGGATTAAAATGGTTAAATAATAACTTAAAACATACTGCTATAGAAGATGGAATATATCTTTGTGCTAATAATAAACAGGTTGATGTTTATAATAATATGTATACAGATAAATTCACAAATAAAAAAATATATAATGCTGTATGTTTTGGAGTAACAGAAGGAAGAAAATTACCAGTAAAACTTAGTTTAGAATTAGCAGTAGGTATGAAAATAATGACTCTTATTAATACAAAGAAATATAAGAATGGTAGTTTAGGAGTAATAACAAAGCTTTATAAGGATAAGATTAAAGTAAAGTTAGATAATACAGGAAAAGAGGTTACTGTAAAATATACTGAATTTAAGATAAATGAAGAAACTGATGAAGTATTATATCAGATACCAATAGCTATAGCATATGCTATTACTGTAAATAAAGCACAAGGATTAACATTAGAGAAAGTAAATATTGTTCCTGGCTTTTTTGCGGCAGGACAATTATATACAGCTATAACAAGAATAAAGAATGTACATAATATTAGTATTATTGGTGAATTAAAAGAAACTGATTTAGTTGTAGATACAAGAGCATTAAGTTTTATTGCCTAAGTAAAAGCAGTTAAAACATAATATACAAATTAAGATTATATGAAAGGAAATTAAAATTATGGATAAAAGAAAAGTAATGACAGGACATTATCAGGAAAATATGTTTGGAGATTTAATGGATAAAGAAGATTATTTTCATAAGCTGCCAAACCTTTCAAGAAGACAGGTAGAACCTCCTAAGGAAAAAGAAAAAGTATTTTTTATAAAAGAAGATGAAAGTGATTGGGGATTAAGAAGCCAAGAGCTATTAGATGAAGAAAAAAATACGATATATGAAGTAGCTGATTTAACTGAATGTCCAGAAGATGCAACAATATATAGAGATTTATTTAATGCTAATGATTATATTACTGTATTAAAATTAGGAATGAAATTAGCAAAAGAAGGTTACACATCTATAAAAGTTATGGATATAGATAAATTAAATGAATATCTTGAAAGTAAGAATAAAGAGAAGGCTGTAGAAAATACTAAAGAAACAACAAAAGAAATAGCTGATAAAGAAATAGAAGATTTATTCATATTAGATTAAAGATTAGAATACAAGAAAACTCTTATAAAAGTAAATGAGCCTATTAGAGAGCAAGAAAAAATATGTGATATAAAAATACAATAATAAAATATTTTTAAAATAAGGGCTGTTTTTTAAAACAGAACCCTTATTTTTTTTTCACTTTGGGACAATATTATTGTATAAAGTGATATTGTTGTAATTATAAAAAAGGAGCGAAAAATGTTTAATATTCGCAAAAATAAATTAAAAAAGATATTAGATAGACAATATGAGTATTCTTCATTAAGAGATTATTTAAGAAATATAACACATAAAGAATTACATATACTTGCGGAAGAAATAATATGGAAAAATTATGATGGTTATAATACAGAAGCTTGTTTATCAAAACAAAAGCATTATGATTATATGGATAGAGATAGTAAAGAATTTTTTATATTTGAAAATAGTTCTCTATTAGGATTATATTAGTTTTTTATTAATATAAGGAGCATATAACAATGAAAAAGAAAAGTTTTATAAAAGAGTTTATAAAAAGAAATGAAGAATATTATGCAGAGTTTCTTGTATTTTTAGATGTTATTATTTCTTTTATTATAGGAGGAGTAATAACATTTTTAACAAATAATCATTCAGAAAATAATTGTTATTTTTTTATTAATTTACTTGAAAATATAATTATTGTGTTAATTATAAGTTTTTTAATAATGTATTGTTTATTTTTAGTATTTGGTAAAATAATTTCTAATGTTATTAATTTTGTAAACAAACAGAAAGCAATTTATAAATATGTTCGTTTATTTAATGAACTTGAAAATAGAAAATTTTTAGATACAGCTTTAGATGTTACAGCATATATTATAAAAATATTAAATTATAAAAAAGCAGATGGTTCTTTTTCAGTTATAAAATTAACAAAGGAAGATACATATAAGTTATCAGATTTTTATAAAAAAAGATTTAATGAACCTATAATGATAGAAGATAAAATGTTTAAGAAATTTGGATATAAAAATCCATTTCCATATAGTGAAGTTATATGGTGTTCTAATCCTTAAAAAATAAAGCTTCAATATTGTTTTTTATAAAAATATGACAATATATATAAAATAATTAATTTATTTCTTACCAATAAAGAAAAGAGGATAAAAAGCTATGGATAATACAGCTTTAGCAAAGAGAATGAAAAAATATTATGAAGAAGTACCTAAGATGAAATTAGTAAGGAAAATACCTGTTTGTATAAGAATTGATGGAAAGGCTTTTCATACATTTACAAGAGGATTTCAGAAACCGTTTGATGAAGTATTAATAAAGTCAATGCAAGAAACTATGTTATATTTATGTAAGAACATACAAGGATGTGTATTAGGATATATCCAGTCAGATGAAATCAGTTTAATACTTATAGATTATCAAAATCTTACAACAAGTGCCTGGTTTGACTATGAGGTTCAGAAAATATGTAGTGTTTCCGCAAGTATGGCTACGATGGCATTTAATAATATTTTTTCTAAATATGTAAGGGAATTTGATTTAGCGTTAGCTTACAACGATAATGACATTGATACTAAAGAAAATAGAAAATTATGGGAAATTTATAATAGAGCAGTTGAAAAAGGAGCAATGTTTGATAGCAGATGTTTTAATATACCAAAGGAAGATGTTGCTAATTTAATATTCTGGAGACAGTTTGATGCAAGTAATAATTCAGTACAAATGGTAGGACAGGCTTATTTTACGCAAGAAGAACTTAATAACAAGAATACTAATCAGATACAGGATATGTTAATGACACAGAAAGGCATTAACTGGAATGATTATCCTATTTATCAGAAGAGAGGAAGTTGCTGTATTAAACGAAAATTCTGGATTGATAAAAATGATGGGTGTGAATTTAGTGAAGAATATTCTTGTGAATTAGAAAAAGCAGGCGTTAATAGTGATAATGCTATTAAAAAAACAGAATGGATTATAGATAAAAACATTCCTATATTCAAAGGAGAAAACAGAAAATATATAAATGACTTAATTTTATATAATGAAGATGAAATTTGCAAAGTCTATTGATTAATATTAAAAAAATAAATTTGAAAAATAAAAGGAGAATTTTAGATATGGGTTATTATACAAATTATAGTATGGAAGTAATAGATATTGATAATAAGGGAATTGATGCGTATGAAGTAGCAAAATATATGTTAGAAAAAAATAATGAGTCTGAAAAATTTTATGCTTTTCAATATAACTTAAGAGATTTTATAAAAAATATTGACCCTACATTAAAAATAGATTATGCATTATGTCTGGATAGTGATGATGCATGTAAATGGTATGATAATGAAGATGAAATGCTAGAATTATCACAAGAATTCCCTGATGTACTTTTTAAATTACACGGAGAAGGTGAAGAAAGTGGAGATATTTGGGATAAGTATTTTATGAATGGAAAGATGCAATATTGTCCAGCAGAAATACATATTCCAGAATTCGATAGAAACAAATTAGAAGGAATAAGTCAAGATAATATAGAAATGGATAGGTAAAGATTATGGAAAAAGGAACAGATATATGTTTAGCAGAGATAGCTTTTTTAATATTAAGAAATATTCCTAATGGGTATTCAAAAGAAGAAAAAGATTGTTTTGGAAATGGTGTTATTACTATGTTAAACACTTTACAAAGTACACTTGATATATTAAAAGAAAATTCTAATATAAGTATGGAAGATATTGAAAATATTATAAAAAAAGAGATTTTATTGGGTAAGGAATAAATATATATGGTCAAAAAAATAAGATTAATTGGAGACAAAACAACTAATTTATTTTGTATGAATTTAAAACAATATTTTAATTTTATAGGTACTTATGTTGAAATAGATTATGTGTATGATTATATTTATAAAAACGATTTTATAGATAAAAAGTTATTAAATGATTTATTTACAATAACAGATAATAAAGAAAATAATATAAATATTGAGTATGATTTAGTAATTTCAACAATTAAAAATACAGGTAGTGACATTTATATTATAGAAGACAGTATAAATCAGATAAAATACAATTATGAAGAAGACATAAATATTATTTTATCTCTATTATTAAAAAATAATTATATTACAGAAGATGAATATGATGTTTTAAATATATTAAATCATATATATTCGACAAATGAATATTTTAAACTTTTATTAAGAAGTAAATATTTTTTTGCAAATAATTTATTATATGAAGATAATAAGAAAAAATATGATAAAATAATAGATACTATAAATAATAAGATAAAGGAAAATATAAATAGGAAAGAGATTTCTTATATAAGATATGCTTATTATTCAGTAATATATGATTATAGTTATTATTTACATAATAATGATAAAGGATATGTTTATAATATAGACAGTCTTATTTCACAGATAGAAAATCTTTCAGCTACATCAGAGATATATCTTATAAAGAATTTGTTAGGAAATATTTATTATTATTTTAAATATCATCAAAATCTTGCTTTTGAGTATTATAAAATGACTAATGATATTTCCTTAGAAAGAATGTCAGCAAAGTATTATAAAAATGAAATAAAACAAATAAATATAGCTATAAGTTACTATAAAAAGATATTATTATATAATATTAATGATTATAATAGTTGGTTTAATTTAGGGGTATGTTATTATTATACAAATAGGAATTATGCAATGATGTGCTTCTTAAATGTTGTTAAGATATTAGAACAAAAAGACATAAATCAGCTTATATTTAGTGAAATAGAAATATTGGTTTTATCATTAAAAAGTGCTTCTGATTTGACTATGGTTGTTTTAGGAGATATAGAAGAATCAATAGAACTTGACAAAGAAATTATTAATATGTTTGATAAACTAAAAGATAATTTTCATATAAAAAATAGTTTTTTTTATGATGAAAGAGAAAGTGTATTAGATATATTAGGTGATAATTTATATATAAAAGACACACAGGAAGATATAATGATAAGAAATGAAATGATAGGAAATACACTATAATGGATAAAATAAATATAGAAAAACCAAAGCTAAAAGATTATAGAAAAATAATGCAATTATCAAAAGAACTAGATGATATACATATAAAAGAAAGACCAGACATATTAGAAGAATTAACATTATCAGATAGATTTATATTATTTATTACATATTATTTTAAAGATGATATACTAATAGCAAAAGATAATGATAAAATAATAGGAATGATTGCAGGGGAAAAATTTAGTAAAATAAGTTATTTAATAAAAGATATTTATATTAAAGAAGAATACAGGCATAAAAATATAGGAAAACAGTTAGTAGAAAAACTAACAATAATTGCTAAGAGAAAAGGATTTAGTCGTATTACTTTAAACTGTTGGGAATTTAATAAAAATGCAAAAAGATTTTATGATAATTTAGGCTTCTCTCCTTACATTATAACTTATGAAAAAAATATAATATATTAAAATTATAAGCTTATATTTTTTTGCCGAAAATATCTTATTTTGTTAGAAGATATACATTATCATTGTATAATAAAATAAAACCAAGAAAAGAGGACACAAAAATGGAATATAAGGAAGAACATAAATTATTAAGAATAATAGTGAAGATTATATTTATAGGAATTTTAATTTATGTAGGATTTGACTTAGTAGCTATATTAATTAAAAACACTGGATTAGATTATTTATGGATTGTAGAAATAGTAGTAAGTATTGTTATTTGCTTAGTATTTTTTAAAGTTATTGTACGCAGTTATAGATATATGAGAAGTTGTGCAGAGAGACGAAAAATATAGAAAACATTAAAGCAAAGATATAAATAAATATAACTATTATTATAAAATAAATTTTTAAATATAATGAGAGCAGATAATACTATTTTATTTGCTCTTTTTTTTGTCATTTTTTTTACTTTTTAACATTATTATTATAAAAAAACAAAAAGGATGTTTGAAATGTATGAAAGACTTTTCTACAGTAAAACTAAAAAATAAAAAGAGTTTTTGGTGTGTATTTTATGAGCAGTATAAAGACACAATAGCGACTATATGTGTTATTGGATTACCTTCTGTTTTAGGTCTTATTAACACAAAGATAAAAATAATAGATACAAATAATGTAATATTAAATTTTTTTATAGGCTATTTAAGTTTCTATTTGTTTATATTCGGACTTATACTTGGGATATATTTATTACATCAGTTGTTATGGAATATCATAAATTTTGTATTTAAAATAAAAGCGATGAATAGATATAGACAAATGCCATTAACAGAAGATGAATTTAAACTGCTTGATATTAAAAATATAAATGAGTTTATAGAGTTAATAGACTCTTATATTTCGTATGATTTCAAGGTTTTTAGCTTTTTTTATATTTTTGATACAGACTATAAAGAATACGTTATTAATTATGAAGATATAAAAGAAATGATAAAAACATATAATAAGTTAAAAACAATATCATTAGACGATATGATAGAGATACAAAAATATTTTATGTCTTTAGATTTAAAAATAAGTAATGATAAATTAAGAGAAGCAAATTTTGATTTTTTATACGATATAGATAAATTTATAAGAGAAAAGAATAAAAATGTAAAATAAGGAGAAACGTATGAATATATTATTTGTAGGTGGAACTTGGAATGAAGATTATTGTGAAAAAGGTGGATATGGAGTTATTTATAAGAAAACATATCAGAATCCTATAGATATTTATAAATTAAGATATACCTATGGAAAGTCTTCACATTTAGTAGATAGTGTTGTAGAAGAAATAGTAGGCAATATGTCAGATGAAGATAGTCTTGCTTGTTTTAATGGGGGAAAATATTCAGATTTAGAAGATATATTAAAGACAACTTCAGAATATGATTATGTTTTCTGGTGGGCTAATGTAAGTAATGATTTACCTAAGATAAGGAATGTAAAGGACATAGCTCCTTATGTAATGTTTATAAATTCTAAGAGAGATGACGAAGATAGATATAGTTTTCAAGAGCTTATCCAGCGTTCTCTTGTAGCTAAAGCTAACTTAACTTGGAAGTTTAAAAAAATAGCTAATAAAATTTTTGAAATAACAATATTTGACCCATTAGGTTCAGTATGGTTTAAAGGAACAGATATAAAAGAAGCAGTTAACGCTTGTCTTAATCGTTTAATGTTTTTAAAAAGTATGACTAGGCAGCCAAGTATTAAGACTAATAAAATTGATATTATTCCTGATGAACAAAATTTTGTAGATGTTGTAAGAAAATATGCAACAGAATTTCAGAAATATATGGATTCATCAGTAAAAACAGAAAGATTTATAGGAAATGCATCTTTAAGATTTATAAAGCCATTTCGTGATAGTAGATGTGGGAAAGGAATGCCTAGTTTTAGAGGTTCAGATAATATGATATTTGTATCAAAGCGTAATATAGACAAGCAGTTTATTGAGCTTGACAACTTTGTTCCAGTATATATGAATGATGATAGATTAATGTATTGTGGTAATGATAAACCGTCTGTTGATACACCTGTACAAATAAGATTATATAAAGCATTTCCACAAATTAATTATATGTTACATAGTCATTGCTATATCAAAAATGCACCATTCACAAGAACAGCAATCCCTTGTGGAGCTATAGAAGAAGCTGATGAAGTTATAAACGCTTTAGCCTCTTATAAAATAGACAATAAAATACCACAAATGTTTGCTATTAATTTAATAGGACACGGTAGTATTGTTATGTGGAATAATATGGAACAGTTTCATAAAGAGATTGAGCCAACACTTGAATATTATAAACGTGAAATGCCTGAAATAATGTATTAATGAAAGGATAAGATAATATGACTTATAAGACTAAATTTAGAATGGAAGATGGCTTAAATAATCCTTTTAATGGAGAATATATAGACAGTCTGACAAGAATCCCTAATGTTGGGGAACATGTTTGTTTTGATGGAATAAATCAATATGAAGTTATTGATATAATAACTAAATTAGCTGGATGGGAATGTTTTTATATAATTGTTTTAAAATATGCAGAACCTAAAACTTTAATATTAGAGTCTGATTAATAAGAAAAGGAAAATTATTATGAAGAAAAAAGATTAGTAATTATATTGGGATTAATTTGTATTATTACGCAACTACTCATACCATTTATATAGTATTTAATGAATCAGCTGGTAATCAGGGATATGGGTATATGTCACCATATTATTCAAAAAAATGGTAAGTTATGTGTATATGATATAGAAAATAAAGTTATTACAGAAATAGGAGAATAATATTAATGATAGATTACAATAACTTAAAGATAATAGCTTATGATTTTGATGATACTTTATTTGCTCATTCAAATCATAGAACAGACACAATAGAAGAAGAAATAGATTATTTAAAAAGATGTTTGTTATACAAAAATGATGCTTCAGATGTCTTTTTAAATTGTACAAAGAATATGTATTTGCAGAATTTTATGAATAAGGTATATAGAGATAATATTATTCAAGGATTGATAAGTGGAACAGACGCATATGTGTGTTCTAAAGCTAAGATAGATTATGTTAATAGTATATATGGTCATTATTTAGAAAATTGGTGTGTATGTTCGCAAGAAAAAAAGACAATAATGCTAGAAGCATTAGCAGAAAGTTATAATTGTAATGCATCAAATATTCTTATAATAGATGATAACCCATTAGTTATAACAATGGTCGCAGATGCAGGTTTTCAATCAGCAACGCCAATAGAGATTGTTAATTATTGTGAATTAAATAATATATAGAGGAAAATATGTTAGAGATTATAAATGATACTATAAAGCAAAAGTATACTGTACTATATCACGGTACAAGTAAAGAAAGATTAGAAAAGATAAAAGAGTTAGGACATTTAACAGAGAAGAATGTTCTTAATGGAGAGTATAAAACAACAAAGCAGACTGTATCACTTACTCCTAATATAGATATAGCTGCTATTTATGCAAAAAGAACAAATATCACTAAAAATGAAATACCTATTATTTTAGTATTTGATGTAGATACATTACTTAAGAACAATATTAATATTTATTTTTTTAATAATGATGTGTTTTTAACAGATGATATACCTGCAAATTGTATTTTAAAGACTATTAGTCTAAGTAAATAATACTATTTTAGAAAGGAAATAAATTATGTTTAAGATTTTTAAAAGAAAATATAAGGAAGAAGACTGGTTTAAGGTTAAGACATATAAATCTAATATAAAAATAAAATATCCATTTGAGATAAATAAAGATGATGTTAATTTGATTATAAAAGGTACCGCACTAGGAGATATTGCTGGAAGTATTTATGAAGGTTTTTATTCAGAAGACCGAAGTGATTATAATAACATTTATGATACTATGTATACAAATGGCGAATATTTTACAGATGATACAATTATGGCAATAGGAACATATAAATCATTAGAAAACTCTGATTATGAAAAGAAATATAGAGAAATGTTTTATAAGTATCCTAATGCAGGGTATGGCCCAGGGTTTAAAAGATGGTGTTTAGATGATAAAGCTGTAGCATATAATAGCTATGGAAATGGAAGTGCTATGAGAGTAGAACCTATAGGAATATTAGAAAAAGAAAAAGATGTTATAAGAGAAGCTATAAAAAGTGCCAGTGTAACACACAATCATCCAGAAGGAGTAAAAGGGGCAGTAATAACAGCAGTATGTATTCATCTTTTATTAAAAGGGGCTAGTAAGGAAGATATTTTAAGATATGTTAGTAAGTTTTATACTGAAGAAAATATAATAAATCCTAAGCTGTCTTTAAAAGAATATCATAATGAAAAGACAAAAATACCTATAGAATACTCCGTTACTTGTATGCATACAGTTCCATTAGCAGTAAGATGTTTTTATGAGAGCAGAAATTTTGAAGACTGTATTACTAAAGCTATTATGGCTAGTATGGATGCAGATACGTGTGCAGCTATAGCTGGAGGTTTGGCAGCAGTATATTATAAAACTTTTAACGCAAACACAACATATGCTTGGGAAAATAAATATAAAGAAGAAATTAATGCTATGATAAATAATTAAAAATATGATTAATAATAAAATAATACTAAATACATAAAGGAGTATTAAAAAAGTTGACAGAATGGGAGTATAAGGAATTACAAGACAGCTTTACTAAAAAGCTTAAGAATGATGGAAGTAAATCTTCTCAAAGTTATAATGAAGGTATTTTAGCTTGTAAATCAATTTTATCTAAAGAGTATAAGCGTAATATTAATATTAAATTAAAGAAAATAGAAAACAATATAAATGATATTAATATAGATAGATAACAATAGAAAGTGGAAGTATTATGTTAAATAAAGAAGTGTTTGGACAATTTGGAAGTGAACAATGGGTTATTGAAGAAAACTTATGTTATCTATTACAGACATATGCTGAAAAGTTAGGTGTATCAAATCCCTGTAATCCGGTAACATTTGTAAAAGATTTTATGAAAAAAGAAACATATGTAAATACGAAATATGCTGAAATGA
>ERZ773168.2749-NODE-2749-length-13078-cov-3.678722_pt1 | contig 13078 bp, 9 predicted proteins | sample MGYA00511261_ERZ773168 | MGnify/ENA primary metagenome ERZ773168 (study PRJEB29015, sample SAMEA2737855) | human gut metagenome | biome: human gut; feature: human-associated habitat; material: faeces | place: China | collected 2012 ... | reverse complement strand
GTCTTCGAACTGGTGGGCGACATGTACGCCCGCCCGAAATACGGGACGATGGACCTCACGCCCTTCTTCGCTCCGTTCTACATGCTCTTTTTCGGCATCTGTCTCAACGACGCCGGCTACGGACTGATCCTGACCCTGATGGGGTGGTGGATGCTCGCCAGGAACCGAAAGCCCGGCATGATGCGTCAGGCGGCGTGGTTCGCCACGCTGTGCGGCGCGATGACCGTGGCCTTCGGTCTGCTGTGCGGTTCGTTCTTCGGCATCAACATGAGCACGTGGTTCCCCTCGGTGAAATTCCTCGATTTCCAGGGACAGTTCTTCTCCATCGCGCTGGTTATCGGCGTGGTGCAGATTCTTTTCGGCATGCTGCTCAACATCTGGATGACCGTTCGCTGTTTCGGTTTCGGCCGTGCGCTGGGACTGCTGGGGTGGTTCATCATCCTCGTCTCGTGCTGTCTGGCCATGGGCCTTCCGATGGCGGGTCTCGCCATTCCGGGCTTTACGGCCGGATCGGCGGCCTTCTATGCGGCGCTGGGCGTCGGCGGCGTGCTGATGCTGCTCGAGATCCCGCTGTTTTTTGCGCCCGGCTTCTATAAGATGGACCTGAGCGAGCTGCCGGTGCTCATGAGCGCGTTCTATCTCGGACCTGTGGCCGGTGTCATCACCGAGCTGCTCAAGGTGCTCCTGAAGCTCCTGCTCAAGGGCACGAGCACGGCCTTCGTCGGCGACTTTGCCAACTTCGTCGTCGGCTGCACGTTCGTCCTGCCCGCCGCGGTCATTTACCACCACCACAAGACCCGCCGCACTGCCATCGTCGGCATGGCCGTCGGCACCCTGTGCATGACGGTGTTCGGCAGCCTCTTCAACGCCCTGTACCTGATCCCGAAGTTCGCCGAGCTGTTCCACCTGCCGATCGATCAGATCGTCGCCATGGGCACGGCCGTGAACAAGGGCATCACCAGTGTGCCGACGCTCGTGCTGTTCGCCGTCGTTCCTTTCAATCTCATCAAGGGCGTTGTGGACTCGGCACTGACGTATCTGCTGTACAAGCGTGTGGAGTTCCTGCTCTTCCCGGAGCTGCGTAAAAAGGACAAGATCCAGCCGCAGGTCCAGTCGAAGGACCCCACCCCGCAGCACTGAGATCGTACATAGCAAACCGCCTGCAGACATCAGCCTGCAGGCGGTTTTTCATCTGTGCAGCTGCGGCGCACCGTGCGCAGCAGCAAGGTGAAGCTGAGCGTGAAATTCACACACTCGTTGAAATACAAAATGAAGATGTACCCAGCCAGCCCGAACCGCGGCAGCAGCACCCACACGAGCACCACGCCGAGCGTGGCGTCGAGCACGTTGATGGCCATGCAGCGCGTCTGCTGGCCGAGTCCGCGCAGGCAGCCGTCGGTCAGCTCGCCCTGCACGCCGCGAAGCTGTGCCCGGAGTGCCAGCAGGTCACCGCCCGTCGATACATCCATGATACCGCCCATGGAAATCACCAGCAGGTCGCCCGGTTCCGTTTTGTCATCGATCACTTTTCCGTGCTTTGCCAGGTTCACGCCGTCCCACGGTGTACTCCGGCGCTTCTGCAAAATCGTGCGGGCAAATCCGGCTGCACGCTTCTGGGAGGGATCGCTCGGATGAAGTCCCAGCACACTGCCGCGTTTTAAACCAAGTCCGTCCATGGCATCTGCCACATTTCCGGTCGGGAGGGCGCTATAGCGCTCCACCCACATCATTCTCTCTTCTGCTGTCATATTTTCCTCTTCCTATTCTCAAACCATATCTTTACAGGCTTCTGCCCGGCTCTTTCATCTATCCGATATGATGCTTTTTTTCCACTATACAAACAGATGGTAAATACCCAGGAAAGAAAATACCGCTACCACTGCCAGTGCCAGGAAGGAAACGGCAAACAGCTCTACAAACATACGGTTCTGCGGGAAACGTTCTTCCGCATTCTCCTGCTGAGAAACACCTGCCATGATGAGCGCGCCGGTTGTGGAAATCGGAGTAAATCCTACGATCGTTCCACCGATTACAATCACCGATACCAGTTCGATGGCATCTGCTCCCAGCGTTGAAGCCAGTCCGCTTGCTGTCGGAATCAGGGTCGGGAATACAACTCCAAGACCGGAACTGAAGAAGGACATAAACCCAGAAGTAATACCCATGATCATCGCAGCAGTCCGTTTGCTCATAACGTGCTCCAGAGCCGCTACCATGATATCGATACCGCCGGACAGGGAGATAACATTCATCAAAATGCCAACACCTAAAACCATGATAATCACATTCCACGGCACCATCTGAACTGCTTTCTTCTCATCACCGCAGCCAAAGATAATTAACAGCGACCCCATTAAAAATCCCATCAGGCCGACATTCCAGGAGAAGAACAGAACGCCGACTGCCAGACCAGCCAGTGCTGCCAGGGAAAGGAGCTGTTTTCCGGTAAATTTCGGAAGCTCTGCTTCTTTTCCGACTGCATTTACATCCACTTTCCAGCCTTTATAGTAAATGTAGACAAGTACCATGGTTGCCAGCGCCGTCAGAATCAGGCAGAACATGATCGGAACGGTATCTGCCTCCAGTCCCTGTGCTGCCATCAGTTCACGGACAACGGCTGCCTCCGGGGTCAGCGGACTCATACGTCCGGACATAACGCCCAGGTCTCCGATGATCGCCGTCATAATCGGGTTGATGCCTGCGGATGCCGCAACCGGGATTGCGATAACCGGGATGATTGCCAGGCTCGGAATTGCGCCCGGTCCTACGGCACTGATGATAAATCCTAAAATATAGATAACAAACGGAATCAGACGTTTCTGTTTGCCAACCAGCGCTACCATCTTGCGTGCTAAAAGTTCCAGGGTTCCGTTTCCGTTAATAATTGCAAACAGATAAGTAATACCGACCATCTGGATGCACAGGGATGCACTAAATCCCTTGATGATATCGGATGCCTTGATGCCGAATACCAGCGCCAGAACGGCAGCGATACCTGTACAGAGAATACCGACGTTACAGTTTTTCACAAAGCCAATCACGATAGCTGCCAGAAGGCAGATTAAAGAAATAAGTCCTAAGTTCATAGCAGCCTCCTATCGAAATGTAATGCAGACCGGGCTCTCGGTGTGGATGATACGTCCGGTATACTCCATGCGGCCTGTTTCCTCGCAGAGACGCATCTCTACGATGGTATCGCTGTCCTCATTTGCCGCATAAAACAAGCTGTAATCGCGGTTGAAGGAGATAAAACGTGGTGTCAGACCCAGAGTCGGGTAATAGCCTAATTCCTTCATATATCCAGTGTTCTGGTCGATACGGTAGAGCACGATAGACTCATGGATACGGTTGGAACCGATGAGAATCTCGCCATTTTTGCTGAGCAAGGATGCACTCGCCTGTCCCTCGCCCGTATAGGTATCTGGCAGAGTCGGAAGTACCTGCAGCGCCTTTAATTTACCGTTCTTGTCATCAAATGAAAGGTAGGTCATCGAATTTCCTTTTTCATTGATTAAGTAAACAAAGCGGTTGTTCGGATGAATCGATACGTGGCGCGGCTCATCGTACTCGCGTCCGCGGTAGCAGTCGGTCTGTGTCAGGCTGCCGTCCTCCGGGTTAAAACGGAATACGACGATCTGTCCGTAGCCCTGCAGTCTCGCCTGGCATACAACAAAAAGGTATTCTTTCTTCTGATCCCAAATACACTGGTGTGCAAAGGAGATAGCGCCTTCTTTCTTTCCTGCCATATGCGCAGTGTGGACAATCTCTCCCAGACTTCCGTCCGCATTGCGGCGGATGACATAGACAGCGCCGCCCTGCAGGGCTGCCACTACCATGTACTGGTTGGTGCGGTCCGGTGTGATGAAAACCGGATTCTTGCCGCCGATCTCGATGGTGTTTAAGGCAGATAAGGTTCCGTCTGCCTCGATCTTATAGCTGCTGACCTGTGTATTGTCGCCGTGTACGGAGTAGAGATATTTCTCCTCCAGATCCATCGCCTGATAGGACGGATTCGGCAGCGTCTCTAAGCACTGAATCTCTTTCCATTCGCCGGTTGCCTCCGAAATTTCGTAAACCTTTAAGCCCTTGCCGCGTGCATTTCTCTCGCGGGTGGTACGGCATCCTACGTATGCGTAACTCATGTTTGTTTCCTCCTGACCCTTTTAATGCATTTTATTTTTACCCAAAGAATCCGCGTTCCCTCGAATATGCGGATTCTTTATTTCTTGGTTTGATAAAATTGTAACATGGAGAATTGACAAATGGAAATTCAGGATTTGAATGTAGGGGTATTCCAGAATGGAATGGTGCGGGTGATGGATGAGATCGCGAGAGGGACAGCACAGACCCAGGGATATTCTTCCAGAAAATGCTTGCGCTCTTGGGTCTGCGCCTGTTACCATATTTATTTCCGCTCTATCTTATTGACGTGATAGTACTCTTCTGTAAAGGATATAAAATCCATGATATCCTGGTTCCGATAGCAGGAATCGGAAAGCATCATCCAGACGCGGCGGGAGACAGGTTCCTGTTCTTTGTTGTAGATCGGGATGAGCTGGAAACGGCTGCGGTCAAACGCCCAGTCGGAGCCGAAGAGAAAGCAAATGCCAAGTCCATTTTCTACCATCTCGATCGCGATATCCGAATATGGAACGAAATGAGCGGCATGGAGGGATTCTCCAAAGTGATCCTTCCACCACTGGTTGAGCAGCAGTTTTACCATCGGATTTAAATACGATTCGATGATCGGCAGATGCTCGACATCCTCCAGTGCCGTCCCCATCGGCGCCATGATGTAAAGTTCTTCCTCAAACAGGCAGATTTTCTCTCCAAGAAATGGATAATCGCCACAGACGATCGCGATATCGATCGTTCCGTCAGTAATCTGGCGGATCAGCATATCGCTGGAGTTTGGAAATGTCTTAAACTGAAGGCGGTTGTACGCGTCCACATAACCTTTCAGCAGTTTCGGCATATGGAGTCTTGCAAAGGAGTTCGGGACACCGACGCGCACCAGCTCCTTGACGCCGTGGCGCTCAGAGAAATGTTCACGGATCTCACCGAGGAAATCCAGCATGATCCCCGCTTTTTTGACAAGGTAGCGCCCATCCTCCGTGAAGGTCACGCCCTGGCTGCTCCGTTTCACAACCTCCACGCCCCATTCCTGTTCGATCGTCTTGACGCGCTTCGTCAGGGCGGACTGCGTCACGTACAAATCCTCCGCCGCCTTGCTGATGCTGCGTTTTTCATATAATTTTCTAAGAATCAGCCAGTCTAGTTCCCGCATTTCTTCCAGTTCTCCTTTATCTCAACATTTTAATTGCATATTGCTTTGTACTTGTTAAATGAATGAAAAAAGCACCCATTTGTGGTAAAATTATTGAACGGATCATTTTTTCGATTCATGGTGCAATTTTTAGGTTAGAGATTGCTTCGTGAATAACTCAGGATGAATTTTATTTTCTATTTTTCCCAGTTTTCGCACCTTCCGCCACATACTCCACAAACTGCGAAAGCGCCGGGAACAGCCGCTTACTCTTCGGATAGAAAAACCAGGTATTCCGTTCCACCGGCGTCCCATCTTTCCAGAAAAGCGAAGTCAGGCACAGGTTGTGTTCATTGGCAAAATGTTCTGGAAGAAAACAAAGTGTATAACCAAACCCTCGTTCTATCATCTGCCATGCCACATCAATATAACCAACTGGCATACCATTCCCGACCGGGGTGCTGAAATTTTCATTCCACCAGCGCTCCAGAATCTCTCTTGTCCGATCATTCGTCTTATACTCGATCCGATCTAACCCCGGCAAATCTTCCATCTTAACTGGTTCTTTTGTTACCAGACAGGCAGCGCTTCGACCGACCCGGATGCGCTCCAGCGCCCCCTCATAATCGCCGCGGATAAATCCGACATCCACCGTCCCGTCAAGCAGCTTGCGAAACAACGCATCGCTCTGATCCGTCACGACCTCAAACTGCACCCTGGGATGTTCTTTCCGGTACTGGAATAAAAGTTCCGAAAGCATGTATTTACTGTATGTATAGGAAGAACCGATCACGATCGTCTCCTCCGTGCTCTTCTGCATTGCCGCCAGCGTCTCCGTCGTCTCCTTCATAAACACCAGATACCGCTCCGCCTGATCGGCAAGGTAGCGTCCCTCCGGTGTAAACGAAAGCCCCTTCGGCGTCCGGTTGACGATCGTCACGCCAAATTCCTCCTCCATCTGCTTGAGCCGCTTGGTCAAAGACGGCTGCGTCATGTAAAACGAATTGGCAACCTTCGTCATATTTGGATTTTTATAAAGTGCCTGTAAGATCTGCCAGTCTGTATCTCTCACGGAACATCCCCCATTTTATCACTTAAATTGATTCTGTCGTTATTTTTCTTTCTCTTCTGCCGCTTTTGGATACGCTGTTTCTTCCTATGTTATCCTTGTTGAATCCGCATATCTTCAAATACGCGTTCTTCGCCTATACTCCTCTCCTTCTTCGCGACCTTCTTCACGGCCAACCTTCACACCCTGTTCGAATTCCGCTTTTCAAATCAGCTCCTTCTCACGCTTTTCATCGTATTCAAATATACACACTTCTACCACCTCCGCTCGATTCCTCCTAAGAAAATCAGCCAATATATTTTCTGCGATACATTCGGTCACCGCTTTCTCAACAGCTGTGTGTATGTCTCCGTACTTGGCTGTATATCTACAAATTCTGTCAACCAAAAGCATATATTCTTTGCGTAAGTTCCTTTTTTCATAAATCCTCCTTTCTGTCAGGAGAATTTCTTCTGCTTTGTAACACTCCCGTCACCTCACAGTCAGAGCAAAATCCATCGAAAATCTCCTGCTTTTCAATTGTTACTTAATTGGATAAGCATAAGATTTTCTCAGATTCATAATTAGATTGGAATGTAAGATATACTTGAAATGTTTACAAAGAAAAATATATGCTTGATATGATAAATGTAACATATCCGAACCCATGATGCAAGGTATATGGTCCTAAATTGTCCATCCGTTCAAAAGATGGATTTGCCGGATTCGGTCATTGCATCCGCAAAAAAGGAAGCAGGTGAGCAAACCATTTAAGATCCCCTCACCTGCTTTTCTTATACCTTGATGTTGTCTTTGAAGTATTTCTCCCAAGAAATCTTGAACGCTTAATGGGGTCTGACCCCACTAACTTCATTCACTTTTTGGCTGTGTAGCTAAGGATACCGCAATTAATATAATCAATGCAATCGGGAATGCGACAAAAATTGTCTGTAATCCAAATGGAGAACCGGTTGCCTCCCAGATAATACTTAATCCACATCCAACAATCATGGATGAAATACCTCCCGCTTTTGTAGCTTTTTTCCATATAAGCGCTCCAACAACTGCTGGTGTAATTCCCGCTCCATATATTGTATAGGACCAGTACTGAATTGCCAGAATCGATGGGAAGAAAGTCAGAATAACATAAGCGACAATACCCGCAATCAAAATAAACGCACGGCTGACTTTAAGTTCTTCTTTTTCAGTTGCATTCGGATTGATTTTGCTATATAAATCAATACAGAAGTTAGCTGCTGCAGACAATAGGTATGAATCACCTGTGGTAATAGTAAATGCTGCTGCTGCAGAAAGTACAATACCACCTATAATCGTAGGAAGAAGCGTTGCTGCACCGATCAATGCCTGTCCTGCTGCAATACTGGTTCCAAAATACTAATGCCTGATAAACCGTAAAGATGTGAATACCATCCTATCTACAGGTGCAGAACTTCTCAAAAACCCCTTATTTTTATCGGATACATCCACCCGTGTTCTTCACTGGTCTGATCTGAAAGAACTAAAGAAAGTTGATGACGAACTGATTCAATGCATCATCAAACACAATTTTGTAACCTCCGATCTATTCGAAAAATACGACTATAAAACTCTTCTGCCCAGTATCGAACAAACCGAACATGCCTTTATTGAACATTCTAATTACCAGAAGAAGAAAGAACGTCTGATTGTAAAAATTGTTATTGAACACCGATATTTTGGCTGGATCGTAGTGATTCCACAGAAACGTCCCTTTGAAGACGGCGATTGTCAAATACTAGATATTTTAGCAAACGTCCTATCGTTAGAATTAGAGCGAAATAAAATAGGCTTTGCACTCAGTTATCGTGAAAATCTTCTATTTGAACTTATTTCCGGACGCATCCGCAATCAGGAAGAATTTAATTTACGGGCAAAAGGATTTGGCTGGATTCCGGGAGAACACTTCTATACCATGGCTATTGGCTTCCGAGATGCGTACCAATCGGACAATCAAGAACGTTCCATCACTGCTTACAAAAATCATCTTGGTATGATTTATCCAACCTATAAAGCAGTCTGTATCGGCAATATCTTATATCTGCTTCTTGAAACCAAAGATCTGGAATCAGTTGCCAATAACTTGGATAACTTCTTTCAAACTTACCATCTGGCCGCTGGTTGCAGTCACCATTTTTCAAATATTATTGAATTTAGTGCATCTGTAGAACAATCCTTAGAGATTCTACGAATTGGAATGAAACAGAATCCAAGGCAGAATATCTATCGATTTCAGGAATACAATATGCCTTACCTGGTTTCCACTTTGAAAAAATATAGTCAGCCGAACTATTTCTGCCTTCCAGAAATACTCAGATTACAGGCCTATGATCAAGAATTCGGAACCGATTATTTAGATACATTACAAACCTACCTCTTCTTCCGCAATGTAATAACTGCAGCAAATCATCTTCACATTCACAGGAACACTATGAATTACAGAATCCAAAAAATCATTGAAATTACGGGGTTAAAGCTTACCGAAGGCGAGGATTTGTATAAAATATGGCTTAGCTGCCTCATTCTTGGTGTTAATGGGTTCTGCCCCCATTAACTTTGAATCACTTTTTCTTTACCATGCAGCGTTTCTTAAAGAATGAAATACCATGCAAAGAATCTGACCAACGCCCCCACTGTGTATCACACACAGCGAGGGCTTTTTTTGCACTCCAGGAGTTCATTTTATTTCCGTCATAAACTATACACTTCCACCATAAGCCGTATCCCGACTTTCAGACCTTCCTGCTCCGGCTTCAGCTTCTTCCGGTCTCCACCGGGCTTTCTGACTTTATATGCTCTTTTCTCTCCCATAATTATTCGTGCAGCTCCAGCGGCAATCCGTCCGGGTCAAGGCAAAATCAAAATATAAAATTCTAAACTTGAAATTTCCAAGGTAATTTTGCTTGAGTAATTTCACAAAAAGCCGTTTTTCTGAAATTTCTTCCGTTCTTTATTTTCACAATAAGTTGATTTCTTGAAATTTCTATGCTAAAATAGCCTCAAAAATTTCAATTTCCATTTTTCGGAGGAAAAAAACAATTATGACAAACCGAGCAGGAACACTCGTGAGTAATCTGTCAGGCGAAATGGCGTATGAATCCTTTCGGCCAGCTCCGCTTCCACCAAATCCTCCTATTGAGGTATCTGGTGAGCTTCTCACGAAACTTATTGATGCAAACAAGAAAATAGCAACACTTGAAGGGCTTTCCTCCCGTATACCAAACATGGGACTTTTTGTTTCCATGTATGTCCGTAAAGAAGCCCTTCTTTCCTCACAGATTGAAGGTACACAGTGCACCCTTGAGGATATCTTGAATCCTCTGATTGAAGACAACACCAATCGAGATGTTTCCGATGTTGTTAACTATATCCGTGCGACTGAGTTTGCGCTTGAGCGGCTGAAAACACTACCTCTGTGCAATCGTCTAATTAAAGAAACTCATGCAGTTCTTCTGGAAAGCGCGCGAGGACAGGAAAAGAATCCTGGCGAATTCCGGTATTCACAAAACTGGATTGGCGGTCAGGGAAGTACTCTCAAAAACGCTCGATATATTCCGCCAAATCCTGAAGATATGCTAACAGCCATGTCCGACCTTGAAAAATATATCAATAGTGATGATACTCTTGACCCTTTGATTCAAGCCGCATTAATCCACTATCAATTTGAAACCACTCACCCTTTCCTTGATGGTAATGGACGTGTTGGACGACTTCTCATTACGCTCTTCCTAATGGAAAAAGGCATTCTGTCTACTCCCGCACTCTATATTTCTTATTACCTCAAGATGAACCGTATTGAGTACTATGACCGTATGACTCAGGTGCGACGTACTGGTGATTATGAGCAATGGATTTCTTTTTTCCTTCAGGCTTTTGCAGATTCTGCAGAAGATGCGATTCATACAATTGATTATCTTACTGCATTACACGATAAAAGCACAAAATTATTTGATGCTCTCACAAAGAGACAGCGTACCAGCGTTCTTAAAGTGTTTGCCTATTTGGAATCAAATCCTATTATTGATATTCAGAAAACCTCTACAGCTCTTGAAATATCCTATAATACTGTGTCAAAGGTAGTCTCCATTTTGGTCGATGATGGAATCTTGAAGCAAACAGACAAATCTGGAAAGGCGAAGATATATTCTTATACCGAATACCTCGATATTCTCCGTAAGGACACTTAACGCCTTGACTATCACCGCAAAAAGCGCTCCAAACAATGTCTTTTTCTCAATTTCTTTCACAATTTTCACTCTTATTCTACCACAAGATTACTACAAATGTCTTTCTTCCGTCAAGTCGCGCGAAAAAGCGCCTGCACATTTGCACAGGCGCCTTTTTCTAAAATAAATAGGTTGGTGAATAAGTAGTTATTGTATATAAAAATATAATGGAGGCATAATTAATAAATGACTACGCTTCTTTCTCTGCTTCCAGCTGTTTTTTCAGTGTTCTCAGCTGTCCGCCATTTAAGACAACTTCAATTTCTTTATCCGTCAATTCTAATTTAGCCCAGAAGGAGAATCCTTTTGTCTTATCGGTAATCTGTACACGGCGTGCTGCAATCTGCTCCCGCAGGTTATCGATATGAAGCTCATCTGTCTGCTCCAGGCGGTCATAATCAGCTCCATCCTCAAACAACATTGGAATTACGCCATGATTTACCAGGTTTCCCTTATGGATACGGGCAATACTCTTGGCAATGACTGCCTTAACACCCAGATACATCGGGTTGATTGCCGCATGCTCACGGGAGGAACCCTGTCCATAGTTTTCACCGCCGATGATAACGCTCTGTCCCATTTCTTTTGCGCGAGCTGCAAATTCCGGATCATATCGATGATAGCAATACTGGGACATCAGCGGAATATTGGAACGCATACTGCTGAACTCAGCACTTGCCGGTGTAATATCATCGGTGGATACATTATCACGGGCTTTTAAGCTGATAGGAGCAACCAGTGTCTCCTGCGGCGGCTCCGGAACCGGAAGAAACTTGATGTTCGGTCCGCGGACAATCTCCACCTTCGCAGCTTCCTCCGGAGACAGCGGCGGAAGAATCATCGAATCATCAATATCGTACTGATCCGGCTCGTGAATTGAATCCAGGATCTTCACATTTTCACCCATAATATCTTCTGCCGTTGCGAAAGTTCCCACAATCGCAGTTGCCGCAGCACTCTCCGGGCTGACAAGGTAAATCTTCGCGGTCGGATTTCCGGCACGTCCCTTGAAATTACGGTTGGAGGTGCGGACTGCCACACCGTCGGTCGCCGGAGTCTGACCGATTGCGCAGCACGGACCACAGGCAATCTCCAGAAGACGGACACCTGCATCCAGAAGCATCTCCACATATCCATCGCGCATCAGCTGACGGTACACCTGCTTGGAAGAAACCGCACAGGTACAGCTTACATCCTCATTCACATGATGTCCCTTAAATACAAGTGCTGCTTTTGCAATATCGGCATAGCTTGCATTGGTACAGCTTCCGATAAATACCTGCTGTACTCTCTTCTTTTCCGCCTGATGCAGCGGCATAACATTGTCCGGCTGGTGCGGACATGCGATCAACGGCTCTAACTCGCTTAAATTGATATCGATCGTCTCGTCGTACTCGGCGTCCTCATCCGGAAGAAGCTCTGTGTATGCTTCCGGACGTCCCTGTGCTGCCAGAAATCTCTTTACCTGTGCATCTGCCGGGAAAATGGAAGTGGTCGCGCCCATTTCCGCACCCATGTTTGCGATAGTCGCACGTGCCGGAATCTCCATCTCGGCAACTGCCGGTCCCACGTACTCATATACATTTCCCAGACCGCCCTTGATGGTCACGCGGCGAAGCATTTCCAGGATAACTTCCTTCGAGTTGCAGCCCGGTCTTAATTTACCGGTCAGGTTGACACGGACGACTCTCGGCATCGTCAGACGCATCGGAACACCCGTCATCGCGGTTGCTATATCCATGCCGCCGACACCGATACACAGCATACCGATCGCGCCGCCATGCGGTGTGTGACTGTCTCCGCCCATCGATACCTTGCCTGGCACACCAAAACGGGATACATGAACGGTATGGCAGATGCCGTTGCCCGGTCTGGACACATACACGCCGAATTTCTTTGCTGCGGACTGCAAATAAATGTGGTCGTCCGGCGTCTTATTATCTACATATAATAAATTGTGATCGAGGTAGCTGACGCTGCACTCCGTGCGGACACGGTCCAGCCCGATCGCCTCGAATGCCAGATAAGTCATAACGGCATTGATATCGTGTGTCAATGTCTGATCCACCTTGATAAAAATTTCTTTGCCCGGCGTCATATCGCCCGATACGAAATGTGACTCAATAATCTTTCTGGTAAGTGATTTCCCCATATTTTGATTTCCTCCATTTGGTTTGTCATATTCTCTCGGAGTCTTTCCTGCACTCCGCCATCTCTATCAGCCCCGCAGCCTTGACCCGGCTGCCCGTCTGTTTTTTCCGTCCTTATTGTAACGCCTGCCTGCGGGGAAAATCCAATTAAGAAAGGGAATGAAGGTATAACTTTCTGTTATCAGGGCTTTTCCCCGTACTCCTCCCTACTCAATTCTTCGCTTCCATTTACGCCTCCTTATTTTCGCTCATTTTTCGTATATCTACAAAATTATATTATATCTTTTAGGTGTCATTAAAAATTATTTTATTTTATTATGTAATTTTATGTATCTTCTTGTATTTTTCTGAC
>ERZ773168.2724-NODE-2724-length-13148-cov-5.633163_pt1 | contig 13148 bp, 15 predicted proteins | sample MGYA00511261_ERZ773168 | MGnify/ENA primary metagenome ERZ773168 (study PRJEB29015, sample SAMEA2737855) | human gut metagenome | biome: human gut; feature: human-associated habitat; material: faeces | place: China | collected 2012 ... | reverse complement strand
GGGACACGTAATAGCAGATTGCACAAAATTTTCTTCCCCAACGCACCAATCTTTGTGCAAAATGTCAATAGACACAAAATATAGTACCCACACCCCTTAGGGTAGGGGAGTACAGCAATTTTTACAATGTAAATAGCAATATATACAATTTAGTGTATGGTATAATATAGACAATGAAAGAAACAAGAAAGGGGGTGCTCCAATGAAAAAAGAAGTCATGATTAAAATCACTGTAACCGATGATATTATTACTCTTGAGGGGGTGAACTTGGATCAACTGTCTAATGAGGACCTCATCTACAGTATTAAGGAGCTTGTCAGTCTTGCAAAGATTATGTAAGGATGGCAGAAGGGAGATTCTACAAATGGAAATGCGTAAATTCATTATCGAAATTCACCCGGATGGCAAATTGACGTGGTGCGAGTATGAGACCCCAGAGGATGCCGCCCTCTCTGCAAAAGGCAGTTCATGGTTAGCTGGTTATAAGCGGGCTCTTACACACTGCGACGAGCAGGTTAGTGCTCTTAAAGGGATTCAAGGCACAAATATTACAGCTGGGCTTATATATCAGGGTGCGTCGTATGTAAGAGACAGGGTCGCCAAAATGTATCAGAATTATTACAACGATGCTGTTGGCGACCCTAGACGCAAGTGCCCTGATTGTGGGTGCTGTTGCGATTATGAAAGCACATGCTGTGATATGAAGGGGGGCAACACAGACCACCCCGGGGGATGCAAAAAATTGTAAGTCGAAACGGCCTCTGGGCCGTCTATCGGGACCGCCCGCCCGGTATTGATAATGACAGGGCACAGAACGAAAGGAGTTATATTATGAATTTTCGTAACAGCAAGAGCGCAGCCAGCAAGAGCGCAGCCAGCAAGAGCGCAGCCAGCAAGAGCGCAGCCAGCGGGAGTACCCACAAAAACACTAAGACCTTTGTTAAGTTGTCCGAAGTTGAGGGTGCTTTGCAGATCGAAGGAGGAGAAATTTGGCTGAAATCCGGCAAGTATGACGCCCCGTCAGTGTCCATTGAAATCGAGCCGGGTGTAATTCTGTCCGACTGGTTGCGCAAGATCACTTTGCGCCATTGTGATTTGGTCGTAGAGGAGAACGAGCGGGGCTACCCTGAGCTTGTCATCTCCGGCCAGAGCAGCACCGACGATGAGGGCGATTTGCCATTCTAATCGCGGGCGGCCTATGGCCGCCCTTATTTAATAGGAGCCCCTATGAAAAGTATAGATAATAGAGTATCATTGCTCAACTGTGATGACTCTTTGATTTACCTTGCAACGGCCATTGTATATAGTGGAGTCGCAACCGAAGATGTTAAGTTTTTCCGCTCTGAATGGGCCAAAATTATTTTCAGCGGATTGGGCATTGAAGCGGACCCTCTGGACTGGTATTATATGATTTTAGATAGAAAGGAGCGTGAGAAACATGGCAGTAGGCGCAGCTAAAGCAAGGGCAACTCTTAAATACAGTTTTGAGCTGTATACCCCCTATGCCTTGGAGTCTTGGCCAGATAATCAGATGCGCAAAGAATACACCCGACTGCGTGACATTGCACAAAAACGTATTAAGCGCTTATCAAAAGACCCCATCAGCGGCACAAGCGACGTTTATAAAGAATTTGCTGGAGGTTTCCCGACCCTAAAAGCAATGCGCGGAGACCGCAAAGCATTGGAACAGGCGCTCGCGGATGTAGCGCGTTTTGTGCGCTCCAAAGGTTCCACCGTTGGCGGAGCGCGTGCAGAATTTGAGCAAAAAATGAAAGTTGGCGGCATTGATATTACCGACGTGCCCGAAGATCGATACACGGCCCTGTCTGAATGGTGGGAAATCGTGAAAGCGTCGGGCGTGTATTACTATCCGTCTGACCAACCGGTCATGTACTGGCGCGAGAAAGGCGGCTACAACGTCAGAATTGACGATTTTGTAAAGTGGCATCAAGGTGAGGTCAACTATGGCAAAGAGTGGGACTACAGCGACGGCAGCAGCTCCGCCGACCTGCGCGGAGGTTTTGGCGGAGGCTTGTAATTATAATCCGGTTCCCTGGCTCATGGAGCACTTGGATAGAAAACACACTAAAGGCAAAAAGCGCAAAACGAACAAGAAGCGCTTATATGTGGACGTACCTTGCGCATTTGATATTGAGACTAGCCGCGTCTGTATTGACGCCGACGACAACCCCCACACCATTATGTATATATGGCAGTGTCAACTAGGTTTGGATATTACCATTATCGGCAGGACATGGAACGAGTGGCTGAACTTTACGGGAGCAATCAGCGACTATTTGCAAGCAAACAGCGGCCCGCAAGGTGATTGGTATTTGTGCATGTACGTTCACAATCTTGCACATGAATTTCAATATTTGTCGGGTGTTCTGGATTTTGGCCCGGGTGATGTGTTCGCCAGCAAACCCCGTAGGGTCTTAAAATGCGACAATCGCGCTATTGAGTACCGCTGCAGTATGCGGCACAGCAATTTGTCCCTTGATGCCTGGGGCAAACAGCTAGGTGCCCCACATGCCAAATTGACCGGGGCACTTGATTATTCCAAAGTTCGGTACCCATGGACTTCTTTAACGTCTACAGAATTAGCGTATTGTGTCAATGATGTTCGGTGCATTGTAGAATGCTTGTTAATTGAGATGAAGCGAGACGGCGACGACCTGTATACTCTACCACTAACGCGCACCGGATACGTCCGACGAATGGCCCGAGAAGCGATGTATAAATGGGGCATTAAACGGGTCGAGCGCCTTTTGCCGTCGTGGGAATTGTACCAAATGCTGCGGGAGGCGTTCCGAGGTGGTGACACGCACGCCAACCGCTATTATGTGGGGATGCACTTAGAGAACGTCGGTTCCGTGGATATGTCGAGCGCTTACCCTGCCACACAATGTGAATGTTATTTTCCTATGACTCCATTTAGGCAGGAACCGGCCACCGTAGAGCGTTTGATGCAATGTATGAAGCACGGCAAGGCGTGCCTCATGCGCTTGCAAGTAAAAGGCTTGCGCCAGCGCTTTAAGTGGTGGGGATTTCCCTATATCCCCCTTGCGAAGGTTCGGCATTGCGAAGGATACATAAACGACAATGGCCGTTTGTTGTCTGCTGAACGTTTTGAGATTACAATAACAGACATCGACTTTAGAATCATTGCGAAAGAGTATGATTGGGATGCCCTTAACGTTCTGGACCTGTACACGTCCGATTATGGCAAACTGCCAAAGCCCTTGACGGATTGTGTAAAAGAGAGTTATACCGGTAAAACATCCCTTAAAGGTGTGGCCGGTCAAGATTTGTATTATGTCAAGGCCAAGGGCGATCTTAACAGCTATTACGGTATGACTGCGCAGGACCCCTTGCAGCTGGACACACTTTTTGACGAGGACGACCCCGACAATCTTTGGAGCGAATGCACCGACGACCCGGAGGGCAGTTATAACGACCATCGCCCGCACCTGTTTTTGCCATACCAATGGGGCGTATGGACAACGGCCCACACTCGCAAGCGCCTAAAAATAGCGCAATGGGCCGCAGGCAAGAATGGTGTCTACTGCGACACTGACAGCGTCAAATATATGGGCAATATTGATTTGTCGGACTTTAACAAAGCAGTAAAACAACTTGCGAAAGATAATGGCGCTTGCGCTACAGACCCCAAAGGCAATACTCATTACATGGGGGTTTACGAGCAAGAGCGCAGCTATGCGGAGTTTATGACGTGGGGCGCAAAAAAATATGCGACTACCTATAAAAAAGGCGGGCCGATCACTACTACTATAGCAGGAGTGAGCAAGCGGAAAGGCGGTTTGGAGCTGTCCCTGTGGGGTGGTTTTGAGGTGTTTAAGCCCGGCTTTACGTTTTGTCTTGCCGCCGGAAATCAGGTTATTTATAATGACCGGCCCAATGTGCCCGATTTTGTGGTTGATGGGCACACGGTACATATAACAAGAAACCTGTGTATTTGTGATAATACGTACACATTAGGAATTACCGACGAATACGCAAAGATATTAGGGTACAAGATTATGGAGGTTGTCTGATGATTAAACTGTACACTGATGAAGGATGGCCGAACTTTTCTGAAAAGGATGGCATTTTGTCCACCGGAGCATCTATTATTTTTATATGGGGCGGCCGTGGTACCGGCAAGACCTACGGGGCGCTAAAGCACGTTCACCAGACCGGCGACGAATTTCTGTATTTGCGTAGGACTCCGCAGCAAGCGGAACTCATTTGCGCTTCACCCAGTATGTGGCCGTGGTCACCTTTGAACGATGATTTACAAACACATTACGCTCCGTTTAAGTTGCCTAAAATTGCCGGTCTGTATGAAGTGGGCAACGCAGGAGCCTACACTGATACAGGGGCGCCCATAAAACCGGCCAAGATGTCGGGCGTAGTGGGTAGTGTGGTGACTCTTGCTCGTACCCGTGGTTTTTCAAGTCCCCATACCAATATAATTATCTTGGATGAATACCAGAAAGAAGAGTCAGACTATTACAGGCGCGGTGAGGGCGTGGGCCTTGCTAATATTTATGAGACAGTCAACCGTAACCGCGAATTGCAAGGGCAAAAGCCCCTGACGCTGTTGTGTATGTCGAACGCTGTTGGCATGGCAAACCCCTATTATATGCAATGGGAAATTACAGACACAGTCGAAAAGATGATCGGCAAGAAAGAGCGCGTAAAGCTGTTGGCCGATAAAGGGATTCTTTTGATTGATCTTGTGGACAGCCCTATTGCCAAAGAGAAAGCCAATACGGCCCTCTATAGGTCGATGACCGGAACGGACTTTTATAGGTCCGCTATTGAAAACCAGTACAGCGCCGAGGAGAAAAGTCTTGTTGTATCTCGACCCCTCCGGGAATACTACCCACTTGTTCAAATTGGGCGGTGCTGCATCTATGAGCATAAGAGCAAACCTCTTTACTATGTTTGCCGCCACAGGTCGGGCGAGATGCCATCGTATGGGACCGGTGACTATGAGAGAAAACGTTTCAGGGCCGCGTATGGGTATATCTGGCCCGCGTATTTGCAGAGGCAAATTGAGTTTGAGCGATACTCGGATGAAATTTTCTTTCGTGAGTATTGTGGTACTTGACTTTTTTATACGGTTAGTATATATTAAAGTTAATCCCAGGTGCCCACAGGCAGCCCCCAGAAGGGGCGGGCATGCGTCAGCCAGCGCAAGAACCTGGGATTTACTTGTATCTGTAGGGGAGGTGATGTTATATGAACGTTTATGCAGTTCTGGCCGTTATGGTGTTTATTAGTATGGATGTTGTCAGTGGTATGGTGAAAGCCTTTTCTACCACTGGTTTCGATTCCAGCGTAATGCGCCAGGGGTTTTACCACAAACTTGGTGAAGTTCTGGCCGTGGGGTTGCTCGCTGCCGCTGATTTTTACTTGCCCATTGTCGGCGTCAACGTCGATGTGTCTTTCTCGGCCATCGGTAGCGCCTATTTTGTTTTGATGGAAATTGGCAGCATCATCGAGAATATCGGAACGATCAACCCTGAATTGGTGGGGCCTCTTACTAAAATTTTTGCAAAACTCAAGGGGGATTAACCATGGGTTGTTATATCATTTTCGCCCAGTCGATCACAAACGAGCGTGCGTTTCTGCTGGCTGACCTGTGCACTCGTTTGAAAATCGGCTACTATAGCGACTGGGCAGACGTCGCTCACACGCGGCAGTGTTGCGCGGTGGGCCCTCTGTCCAAAGGAGACAAAGACCAGGTCGTTAAATGCCTGGCGCATGACACGTACGTTGTAATGGAGGCGACCAAAGTTGAAAATCAGTGAAAAAGCGGCCCTTGCTATGGCCGGATACACCAAAGCAGAGATCGAAGCTATGGAGAAGCCGCAGCCCGTGCCGCAGCCCGTGCCGCAGCCCACACCGCAGCCCGCGCCGCAGCCCGTGCCGCAGTACGACGGCCTCGAGACCCTGTTGCAGCAGCTTTTGCAGGGTCAGCAGACCACCGCGCAGGCGATGCAGACCATGACCCAGACGTTGCAGGCGAACGCGCTGGGCCTTGGCATCCAGCAGCAGCCGACGGCAGACGCTGCCACGGTGACGGCCCGAATTATCGACCCGACCTATGGGAAGGAAGTGAAGTAATATGCCGGCAGGTATGGATTTTGCGGACATTGCCGCACTTCTGACAGAGATTAACAAGCTTGCCACCGGGCAGGAGCCGACGTCGCCCATCGTGGACACATCCAGTTTCGTTTCTGTTGCACAGGCCACGTTGAAGACCGGTCCCGACAACTACACCAAGGCGATCAGCCAGGTGTTGGGCCGCACTATCTTTGCCGTCCGTCCCTATGACGCGCCCATGAAGCGCTTGCAGGTCACGGGCGACGACTGGTCGAACCATGTTCGGAAGATCAATTTCTGCGACAGCGACCCCGTCACCGATAAGGCGTGGGCGCTGGTGGACGGCCAGAGCGTGGATATGTATGAAGTCCATAAGCCTAAAGTCCTACAGACTAACTACTATGGCCAGACAAATTACAGCCGCGTGTACACCCAGGCAGACACCCAGATGGAGGCGGCATTTAAGGGCCCTGAGGAATTGGCGCAGTTCTGGTCCTCGTTCGTGCTGCATCTGTCGAACCAGATCGAGGCAGACCGCCGTAACCTGGCCAACAACCTGATGGCCAATCATCTGACCGGCATGACTGTGACCAGCCCCAACAGCGTTGTGTATCTGCTCGACGAGTACAACGCCCAGCAGGGCACCGAACTGACAGTGAAGGACGTCTACAAAGAAGCTAATTTCCCGGGTTTTGCAAAGTACGCCTATGGCCGTATCAACGATATTTCCCGCCTGATGAAGGAGCGGTCCATCAACTGGCATCAGAACTGGGCGATTGGCAGCATCATGCGTCACACTCCGTATGATCGTCAGCACCTTTATCTGTACAGCGGCACGCAGAGCCAGATCGACGCCCGCGTGATTCCCGAAGTGTTCCATGATGACATGCTGAAATACCGCGACGCGGAGCAGGTCACGTTCTGGCAGAACATTAACGAGCGCGAGACCATTTCTGCGACTCCTGTTGTGACCAACACCAGCGGGGTATCCAGCAAGAGTGCCGCGGTGAAGCTCTCCAATGTGTTTGGGTGCCTGCTGGATTGGGATGCCATCGGATACACTCCGAAGCTGTCCCGCGTGGTTTCTACGCCCATGAACGCCCGCGGCCTGTATACGAACTTCTGGTATCACTACGGGTGGTCGTGGTACGATGACTTCACCGAGAACGCCGTGCTCTTCCTGATGACCTCTAGCGACGTTACCGCGCCGAGCGGTACCCAGGCAAACCCCTCCACACTGAAAACCACCACGCACAAGGACGCGGACCCCTCGAAGTCCTGACCGGCACCGGCGGGCATCTGCCCGCCGGTTATTTTATAGGAGGTGCAAAATGCAAGCTACCTTTTATCAGTTTGCAAAGCGCACAAACAGCACAAAGCGGCCCAGCGGTGGGCAGGGGTTCGGAATCGACCTTAAAGCCCCCTGTAACATCATTGACCCGGAGCTCAAGATCGCGACGCAGAGCGACCCCACGGGATTTAATTATTGCTACCTGCCCACGTTCAGTCGGTACTACTGGGTGAAGAACTGGACATATTCGGACGGACTCTGGAATGCCTCGCTGACTGTTGACACTCTTGCAAGCTATCGCGACCAAATCGGCAATAGTACGGAGTATGTCACAAGATCGTCTGCGCAGTATGATGGCACAATTTCAGATAGCCTTTACCCGGCAAAAGCTACCGTTCAGAGTGTCACAAATGCTTTTCAAGGCGGTTTTGCTGAAACGATCAGCGGAGGTTTCTTTGTTATTGGATTTATAGCCAAAAACGCTAACTCCATTGGAGCTGTCACTTATGTAGTAATGACTCCTGGAAACGCTAAAAAACTCTCCGCCAAATTACTAACCGATGTGTCGTACCTTAGTATAGACAATGCAGAGATTAGTGACAGTTTAACAAAAATACTTTTCAATCCCTATCAGTATATCGTAAGTTGTAACTACTTCCCATTCAGTATTGCCGAAATCACCGCACATTTACCGCTTGTTTCTAGTGTAGATGTTGGGTGGTGGTCGGTAGATATTCCGTGCTGGATTTTGGGAGCAGATAATAACAAATTAACAAAATCGGTGAGCGTGAGTATCCCGAAGCACCCTCAAGCGGCAATCCGCGGAGGGTATTGTAATGCCTCCCCCTACACGGACTACACTATCTTCTTGCAGCCCTTTGGAGTGATACCTCTTGACGCATCTAAATTGTGGGGCACTGCCACATTATCTATACAGTATACGGTGGATCTTTTTACCGGCGACAGTATCTTGCGAATGTTTACTGATACAAATCAGCTAGTACACGAGACAACCGTTAAACTGGGGGTACCTATTCAACTTTCAAATATTACATTTGATGTACCATCGGGCGGAGGACTGCTGCAAACGGGTATTGCTGCTGCGTTCGGAGGTCTCCAAGCAGCATTAACCGGGGGATCTTTCTCAGACGTTGGAAACGGTATTCTAAATGCTGCACAAGCAACTAATGCTGATGTTGCAAGTAAGGGTGCCACTGGTTCTACAATAGCTTTTGATTCGGTACCGTATATGGTCGCTCGCTTTAAAATTCTTGTGGACGACAACAATGAGGACCACGGACGGCCCTTGTGCAAGCGGGTACAGTTGTCCACAATTCCGGGGTTTATTATGGTGGATGATCCAGACATTGCATTAACCGCGACTGCCGCCGAGATTGACAGCGTTAAAAGTTATATGAAAAATGGATTCTTTTTAGAGTAGGAGGCATAAACAATGGCAGTATACAAACAGTGTATTACTGACGTGTCGCCGATCAGAGTAACCGCCGGTTATCCTGCATACGCTGACGGTAGCCCCCACCGGGGCATTGACACGGTGCATGGAGACCATAAAGCCTACGCGCCCGAGGCGGGCGTTGTGGTTGTGGCGCAGCACTGGAATGGAAGCACCTCGGGCGATCAGTCGTGGGGCAATATGATTAAAGTACGGATGGCCGACGGCACGACATGGCGTGCCGCGCACTTTGCCTCGCAGATTTGGAACGTGGGCGACACGATCTCCAAGGGGCAGTTTATCGGCACACAGGGCGAGACCGGCTACGCAACGGGCATACACACGCACTGGGAATATGCCGATGCCGCCGGAAACCTGCGAGACCCGTCCAGCATTATCAGGATCCCGAATCAGGTGGGGACATGGGACGTCGAGTGGGACTCGGGCGGGGGCCCTGGCCCGGGTCCCGGGCCGTGGCCTACTGGAAAATTGCCGGTATGGTTGCTGTTTAAGATGGCGAAGGGAGGTCGTCTGTTGTGAGTGCTCCCTACAGCTACGAACAGATTAACGCTCATGTGTCGCCGGTGACTCCCTCCGTGATGCACACCAAGGGTAACAGCTTATCCTATTATTTCCGCAAATACCTGTTTCTTGAGGCCGTGTCTATGGTCCGATGGACATTGCCCGACACCTGGCCCAGTAACCGCTTGCAGTATCTTGTCTTTGGCTCGGGTGGTGTTACGGTGTTTAAAACTGACCGTTATGGCCTGGTATATGACCGAATGGGATTAACCGGCATTAACATCTTCTATAATCCCACGCACTCCATCATTACAAACCCTTTTATCAAAGGGTCCCCATATTTGCAAATCGGGAAGCAGTGCGAGATCATCAATTTACAGCCCGATTACCGCGGGATGGTTGATATTGTGGCTTTTTACGGGGACATGATGGCCCTTGCCGCCCAGACCATCCAGAGCAATTTAATCAATAGCCGTCTTGCCTACGTGTTCGCGGCAGGCAACAAAGCGGGTGCGGAATCTTTCAAAAAGATGTTTGACGAAATCATGCAGGGCAACCCCGCGGTGTTCGTTGATTCATCTTTACTTAAAGCCCCCAAGAATGGGGCACCAGGGCAAGCTCCATGGATGTACTTTGCGACAGACCTTAAAGGGAACTTCATCACCAACGAACTGTTAACAGCCCTTAAAACCATTAAAGCGCTGTTTGATACTGAGGTAGGTATACCGAATGCCAATACCAGCAAGAAAGAGCGGATGTTGACCGACGAAGTAAATTCGAACAACGTCGAAACAGCCGCTAAGGCGTCGCTCTGGTTGGACAGCTTGCAGCGTGGTTGCGAACGGGTTCACAAGCTGTTTGGAATCAACAAATCTACTTTATGGGTTGAGTGGAGGTTTCCGCCCGATACTAATACGCAGGAGGTGAACAACGATGCACGCGACCTTGAGCTTTAACGGGTTGTTGGCAGGATACCCGGAGCTGTTCGACGACTTGAAAGTCCCTGACAGTGTATCTAAAGATACTGTCTGCAATCAATTACTGTTTGATACGCTGGAATTAGAGGTATTATATGCAGACGGCCCAACAATGCGCCGGGCGATTGGCGTCTATTCTGAAACCATGCTCCCGAGCTGGACCCGGTACGCTGAGGCCCTGGGCCTTAAATACGATGCCTTGGCGTCGGATGACCGAACCAGAACCACCGACCACTCAGGGACCAGCATCGGCACAAACGGCGTCAAGGGAACGACAACCAGAGCGCCTAACCTGACCACCACCGGCCAGAATACCGGCAGCGACAGCACCACCCGGGACGTCACGGGGTTTGACAGCGGGACATTGCAAACCGCTGAAAAGAGCACTACGGCACTCGGTACTGGGAACACCATTACCAGCAGCGGCACGGACACGACCACCACCGATCAGACAACCACCTTGGAGTCGCACGACAACTATAAAGATACCGTGACCGAGAATGGCCGGGCAGGGCGAGACCCGCAAGACCTTATTGCAAAAGAGTTGGCCCTTGCAATGGAAAATGCAGTTCATAAAATCGTTACGGACATCCGGGCAAACTTTTGCCTGCTGGTATATTAAGGAGACGTGATTTATGAGTATCAATCCTATTCACAGAGCGCCCTACACCAATTTCCATGATCTCAATCTTGATTGGATTATGGACGAGCTGAACGAATTTAACACCAAACTGACGGATTTCGTCAGTTTGGCCACGATCAAGTATGCAGACCCCATCCAGTGGGACATTACCAGCCAGTATGAGGCAAACACCGTGGTTGTGGACAGCCGTGGCAACGCATATCTGTCTGTGAGGCCGGTACCGTCCGGTGTCTCTCTGGACCGTACTGAGTTCTGGACAAAAATTGGCAATTTCGATGTGCTTTGGGCCGATGTGAAACGGGCCATTACTCCCAACGATGAGGGCCACAGCCCCACCGCCACAGCCGATAGAGCTGTCAACGATCTTGTATGGGTTAACGGGTCGCTGGTGCGCGTCACAAAAGCAATGACCGCCGGTGACGCCTACGTGCCCGGCTCTAACTGCGTGAGCAGCTCCACAAATGAAGTCTTGCATTACCTTATCACGGCATTTAATGAGGGCCTGAGAGCCGAGCAGACGGCCCGGGAGAAAGCCGACAAGCAGCTCCAGACGGCTATTGACACCGAAAAGCAGAACAGGGAGACCGCCGACAACCAGCTCCAGACGGCTATTGACGCAGAGAAGACGACCCGGGAGAAAGCCAACAAGCAGCTCCAGACGGCTATTGACACCGAAAAGCAGAACAGGGAGAACGCCGACAACCAGCTACAAAATAGCATCAATCAAATGCAGACATATGTGTCGGCACCGGGAGCAGGTATTAAAGCAAACGAGCAGAGCGCCGCAGCACAAAATACATCGACGCTACAACAACTGTTGGATGCCGGAAAAACAGTATATTTTCCAAGCGGAACGTATTATATGTCGGCAGCCCTATATATGAACAGAGGTTGCGGACTAATCGGTGAGAACATGCGAGACACCGCCCTTATATGGATCACCGCCAGCAATGGAATTATTTACGACCTCGACTACAAGGCCCCCAATACATACGATGACATTTATTTTACGATTCGTATCGAATCTCTGGCGCTTTATGGAGTGGGGGCCCTCAACGGGGCAGGATCCGGCATTTATATCCGTAACAAAACATGGATGGTTACCGCAAACCAGAATCACGAAGAATACCGCAAGATCAAGGGCGATTCCTACGCGCTTGAATGCCGCAATAGTGTTATCCGGGATATTATCGTCTCTGGGTGGGGCATTGGCATCAATTCAAGCTACTATATTGCATATGTGTCCATTATCAATGCGTTTGTGGATACCTGCGACTTGGGCATTGACGCGAAATTTTCGGATTCTGAATTGTGCAATATTGTAGTGACTTTTTGTTATAACGGCGTACTGTGCGAAACAGAAGCTAATAAATGGTGTAACCTGGCTATTAAAATGAATGGTTGGCGTGAATCTTATGACGGCACGCATAAAATTACAGAATCCAGCGGGCTGCATCTGTATGGCGCAAAACGTGAGCTGTTTTGTAATACCGAGGTTCAAGAGTGCTACGCAAACGGCGTAATCGTCGAAAACACGAGTAACAACATTGTGTTTTCCGGGTTGTTGCTCGATGCAAATGGGTTTAAGGTCCCTGTAGGCACCGAGGCAAATAATATTGGTATCCAAATCCTAAACGGGTGCTATAATATCAGGGGTACGATTCTTGCCACAAACAAAAATACTGTAAAGAGTCAACGCACTGGTATTTATGTATCAGACGACTGTGGCAATATTGATCTCCAATATGCCGAATATGAACAACAGATTAGCGCATGGACCCTTGGCAGGAATACTTGCCGCAGCATCACTACGGCCAAAATCAACAATATTACCAAGCTGACAGCCGCAAACTTTACAAATGGGGCTGATGCGAGTTTCGCGTCTTTTGATGGCCGAAATTTGCATATTGCAATTCACGGCTATTTCACCGCTGACGCCCCTGCAAACACAAAATTTTCTGTCGCGCCCGCGTTTGGTGATATACCTTATGCAAACCTCCCCGGCAACGTTTACAGAGATATTTATATGTATAATTCCACCGACAACGCACTTGTACAGGCATGCTATGATAATGCTACCGCAAGTGTTATCATTAAAACCACTGTACCAAATGGCAAACAAATCAACTGCGAGCTCACTTTTGATA
>ERZ773168.2722-NODE-2722-length-13155-cov-4.349313_pt1 | contig 13155 bp, 16 predicted proteins | sample MGYA00511261_ERZ773168 | MGnify/ENA primary metagenome ERZ773168 (study PRJEB29015, sample SAMEA2737855) | human gut metagenome | biome: human gut; feature: human-associated habitat; material: faeces | place: China | collected 2012 ... | reverse complement strand
AAAGTAGTGTCAAAGACTAGAAGTCCCATTTATCGTACTTTAGCTTTTGGAGTCCCATTTATCGTACCTTAAACTTGCCACTCACCTTCACCCATTTAGTAGTCCCATTTATCGTACCTATCACCCATCCCATAATTAGCATTATACACTATGTAATAATCATTCCTAATTTTACAAAAAGTACAATCTGTATTATTGACTTTATACGGATTGTAAAGTATAATATAATCGTAGGGAGCGAAAGGCACGATTGATGCTCCTAAGCCGTGGTCAGGCGCGTGAAGCGTTACGGATAGGTTTGCGTGACTGCTAGCTCAATTCCTTTCGCCACCCTTAACATGGTAGAACTCTTTAAGAGTAACGGAAAACTGGTCATTGGACGTTAATGGGGTTGTGCCCATTTCTACCACCACATCCGACATTGTGTAGCAGAACTCTTAAAACCGTTAGGCTCGGTACCTAAACGGCAACAGCTCGGTACCTAACCGGCAGCAGTATTCTTAAACACATTAGTCGGAGAAACAGCCGCGCTAACACGCCTGTTAGTTTGATGGTTACATAGGTTTGTCATTTCTCCTACTCCGCCATCCAAAAGGACAGCACAAGATGTTCGCAATCTAAGTTAATTAGAACGCTAACTCTAAGCATAATGGTCGAGTCCTCGGCTAATATTAAATATGAAAGGAGTGTATTACAATGTCGATGTGGTGGGACTTAAAGAACACATTATCTTATAATGCGCTCTTTAATTTTGTAGTTGGTTCTCGTGGTTGTGGTAAAACTTATGGCTTTAAGAAATGGGCTGCTGAAGATTTTATCAAAAATGGGAACCAATTTATTTATATTCGCCGCTACAAAACTGAGATGAATAAGAAAGCCAAGGAGAATTTCTGGGCGGCAGTCGCTCATGAATTTCCTGACCATGAGTTAAAGGGAACTCCTGAAGGCGCTTATTATATAGATGGTAAACTTGCTGGTCAGACCAGATATATTTCATCGGCTAAATCCGAAGAACTCCCACTTGTCAACAAAATCTGCTTTGATGAATTTATCTCTATGGATGAAAGCCATCATGGTTATCTTAAAGATGAAGTAACGTTTTTCTGCGAACTATATGAAACTATTGCTCGTATGCGAAGAGTAGTTGTATTTTTCTTTGGCAACGCTGTTACATGGGCTAATCCCTATTTCACAGAGTTTGATATTAAAAAGCCGATTAACAAAAAGCAAATTGCAACAACTAGAGAGGGCTTAGTCTTAATTCAAATTGCTAACAATGAAGAATACATTGAAGCAAAAGAGAAAACTGACTTTGGCCGCTTAATGAAAGGCAGCAAGTTTGGTAAATATGCAGTTCACAATGAATTCTATCTAGATAGTGTAGTTGGCATTGCTAAGAAATCTCCTGAAGCTAAATATCAATTTGGTTTTAAGATTCATGATGATTATTTAGGTTTGTGGGTAGACTTCTCTACTGGTAAATGTTATCTTTCCAGAAAATACAGTCCAGGTAGCGGCGTGATTTATGCATTGACAAATGATGACCATGATTATAATACCATTTTGATTGCACGCACTCCACGCCCTAACTGGTTACTATATATAATTAAGCAATATCGGTTGGGAGGTTTGTACTGTGAAGATGAAATAATTAGGCGATACCTGATGGACATTTTGAAGATTGTAGGTGTATAATGTTAGGAGTTGAGTTTATGCTCTTTGTCATTGTTCTTGGGTTTATCGCATTTGACATTCTTACAGGGCTGATTAAAGCAAAGCACGATGGTTCTTACAATTCATCTATCATGCGTGAGGGTGGTTATCACAAGTGCATGGAGATTCTTGCTTTTGTAGGCTCTTATGGTATTGAATACGCTATGCAATATGTTGACCTTGGAATTCAAATTCCACTTGTAGGCGCTGTGGTCACTTATATTTGCATCATGGAACTTATCAGCATTATGGAGAATATGTGTGCTGTAAATCCTGAACTTTCTGCTCTGTTTAAGCCTTATCTAGAAAAACTAAAAGGAGATGAAGAAAATGAGGAAATCAAACGGTGATGTTCTTTTTTGCTGGCCTTTAGAGAAGCATATTATCACAGCTGGTTGGACTTATAATAACGGTTCTGCACATCATGCTATTGACCTGCGTGCTGCTCCATCTACAACCGTTTATGCAGCCGAGGATGGTGTCGTAAATCAGGTACAGAGCTGGGATGGTAGAACTAAAACTGGGATGCAGTCCTATGGCAACATGGTTAGAATTAGGCATAACAATTATAATGGTTCTAAGCTTGAAACGCGCTATGCACACCTTAAAGAGTGTTTCGTCAAAAACGGTCAACACGTTTATGAGGGTCAGCTTATTGGGTATTCTGGCGCAACTGGTAATTGCTATGGTGCACACCTTCATTTTGAAGTAATTTATCATGATTGTCGTGTTAATCCTTTGAACTGGCTTGACAGTAATTTTATTTGTGCAACCTCTAATGTTATGAAACATCTTGGTAGTTATACTTCTGTCCCCAGAGAATCTACTAAAGGTGATTTTATTAAGATTCACGCAACCGGCGTTGATATGCAAGCAATTATTGCCCTCTGTGAGAATCTTAAACTTACTTATGAACGGAGTAATAAATAATGAAAACACGTGACGAAATTTCTGTAATGCTCGGTGGTTTTGTAGATGCTAAACCTGATGAACAAGGAACTCTGATTGCTGGCGTTTTAGATGAATTTGATGAATGTCGCAATGAAGCAGAACAGTTTACCAATGGTTGCCCTGAAGGTTCATCTAATTGGCGTGAAGCTTATGATAATTTGCGCAAAGATTATGTCCGTTCTTTTCTGAATCAGGATAAACAGGAAGAGGACAAATACAAGGAGCTTGACAATAAAGGTATTACAGTTGATGAAGCTGCACAAGCTTTTGTAAAACAGATGTTTGGGAGAAAATAATATGTATTTATTGTGCGTTTTCTGCTCAAAATATTAAGTGAGGTGATTTAATGTCAAGACCATTTAGTTATAGTGACCAGAATTTTACTGTTATCGGCAATATATTGTTTGTTCATATTACTGATATGGCAGAGCGCGAAATTAATGAACCCATTGTCGAAGTGCCATATGAGATTTATAAGCGTCTATATACACATTCAAATAATTGTAGGATTTCTATTTTTTGGTGAAGGTGCATCTAGTACTAGTGTGAATATTGGTATAGATAATAATAGGTTTATTTATTTTGCTTCCAAAAGACCACGCAGTTCTACTCGAAGAATGTATTGTACATGGTATTTATTAAAAGACGCGTGAGGTGAATTATTATGGCTTATTCTTTCCACAACCAGAATATGAGTACCCTATCTAATGTTCTGGTTATCCATACCGCTCTTGATAAGGACAAAACTTCCGATACTACCACATTTACAATTCCCAGTGAAGTAATGGCTCGTGTTATGAAAACTGACTATGGTAAATTTGTAGTTACCAATTCTATTCCTTGTCTTCGTGTAGTTCTTGCAGATGGCACCATTTCTAGTGCTACTGTCACTTCCGCTGGTGTTGTAACTCTAACCGCTGCCGCTAAAGGCAAACTTATCATTGATGGTACTCTTGACATTGAGTGCAACTATTAAGAAAGGATGATTCTATAATGGCTACTTCTGCTGCTGTTGGTATTATTCAGGCTGTATTTGGTAGTGATGCTACTTTTGGTGGCGCTCCTCAGATTGAAAACACTACTGAATCTATTAAATCCGCATGGACGTTTATCAATTCTTACGAACCCCGTTTAAACTATTTCTGTAATGCTCTGGTTGACCGTATTGGCCTGACAGTTATGCGTTACATTTCTTTTGAAGACCCTTGGCAGGTTTTTGATAAGGGTGTTCTGGGTACTGGCGCTACTGTTCAGGAAATTTATGTAATGATGCAGAAAGCAACCCCTTACTTCTCTGCTGACCGCGCTACTAACGATGAAGTTATGAAAGCTGAATTTGGTAGCGACCCTGCTGAGGTTTATACTGCTTACCATGCTGTGAACTCTCGTATTAAGTACAAGGTAACTGTCAACCGTGAAGCACTGGAAACTGCTTTCATGAGTGAAGCTAACCTGTCTGCCTTTGTACAGAACATCATCGACCAGATTTATAAGCCCGCTGAACTGGATGCTTTTATCATGAAGAAGTACCTGCTGTATCAGCTGGTAAAGAACAATAAGCTCAAGAAGGTAACTGTTGCTGCTGTTACTGATGAAGCTTCCGGTAAGACCCTGGTTAAGAAGTTCCGCCAGATTTATGGCAAGATGAAGTTTATTTCTAAGGAATATAACGCTGCTGGTATTCCTATGAATACTCCGGCTGAACGTCTGTACACCATTGTTCCTGTTGACATTTCTGCTTCTATTGATGTTGATGTTCTGGCAAGCGCATTTAACATGGATAAGGCAGACTTTATGGGGCATCGTCTGGAAGTTGACAGTTTTGCTCTTAACGAGTATGAAGTGGAACGTCTGGAACACCTGCTTACTGGTAATGACCCCTCTGGTTCTGGTGCTGTTACCATTGCAACTGGTGGCGATAAGACCTATACTCACGTTGCGCCTGACGATGAAGATATGGCCGCTATTCAGGCGCTTATGGTTGACCGTGATTTCTTCCAGATTTATACTAAGCTGAACACCATGCGCGAAACTGACCTTGGCTCTACTCTGGATTGGAACTACTTCCACCATATCTGGCGTATCTATTCTGCATCTCCGTTTGCTAACGCTGTGCAGTTCACTACTAAAGCTTGATAATTGACATTTTCTTAAGCTAATAGGCTTTTCCTCCTAAGACGTGGGGCGCGCATACGATATCACGCGTTGCTTATATGGCAGTTTACAAACAATGTATCACTGACCAAAGCACAATCAGAGTTTCAGCAGGTTATCCACATTATCCTGACGGTTCAGTTCATGGCGGTATTGACACAGTACACACAAATCATCAATCTTATGCACCAATGGCAGGTACGGTTGAAACAGCCCATACTTGGCAAGGTGGTACGACTGGTAATGATTCTTGGGGCAACTACATTGTAGTTAAAATGAGCGATAATAACTATTGGCTTGCAGCTCATTTTGTTAGTCAGATTCATAGTGTTGGTGAAACAATTACTCGCGGTCAATATATTGGAGAGCAAGGACAAACAGGTAACGCCAGCGGTATTCATACGCACTGGGAATATTGGATAGGTGGTTATGGCACAGCTTATAGAACTGACCCCTCTGCTATTCTTGGTATTCCTAATGAAGTAGGCACATGGGATGTTGAATGGGATGCTACAAATCCACCAACACCACCCGGCCCCGGCCCTACTCCTACAGTTAAACGCAAACTTCCTATTTGGATGATGTGTAAACCACCCTACAGATTTTGAAAGGAGTGGAAAACGCAAATTGCCTAATATGCAACTTTATATCTGTAAGGGTATCCCTACAGATAAAACCTATAATCATGTGCTTAGGTTTCAGTCTGATTCTTCTCGTTTTGCTTATTTTACTTCCAAATCTGTTCTTCATCTTACCAATTATACCTATCAGCGGTTAGAGCATTATCTCTCTGTTGGTGTTAATGCTGAAACGATTGAACCGTGCAATTATATTGTATTTCAGAACGCTGACTTTTCTAATAAATGGTATTATGCCTTTATTGATAGGGTAGAATATGTTGCAAACGAAACCAGTAGAATTTATTTTACGGTTGACGTTATGCAAACTTGGTTTAATCAGGTAACGTTACAGCCTTGTTTTATTGAACGTTCTCATACAAATACTGATGAAATTGGCGATAATATCATCAATGATGAACTGGATACAGGCCCATATATTGACGATATTCAGCAGTACATTGACTTTGATAAGCGTATCTGTATTGTTACCACATTCGATAAACCTGAAAAAGATTCCGCTCCTGCATCTGGCTCTTTACGATTTGGTATCTATTCAGGCTGTAAAGAAAACTTTTTTACTACAGCAGAATCCGCTAACGCTTTTATTGCTAAGGCTGTAGAAGCAGGGCAAGCACCTGATGGCATTTTGGGAATTTATATGGTTCCCCTTACCTTTGATAGTGGTAAGTATGATAAGACTTTTGTAGTTCCTAATAATGTAGCTGGATATGTCCCTAAGAATAATAAACTTTTCACATATCCTTATTTTTATCTCCGCTATTATTCTACACAAGGCGATAATCATGTTTTTCGTTTTGAACTTGGAGATAGAAAGAAAAGTCTGCATATCGGATACAATATAATGTCAAATGCCGGACAGACTACAGCAATGTTTGCAGCAGAGGATTATAAGGGCTCTACTGGTTATAATCAGGAAGATGTGTTTGCAATTAGCAACTGGCCTACTTGTGCTTATAACACTGATATTTATAAGGTATATGTAGCACAGAACTCTAGTTCTATGGCCGTTGAAAATGCAGGTTTGGTAGCTGGTACAATGTTTGCTGGCATTAACCTGCTAACTGCTCCGGCAAAAGATGTTCAGGCCATGACTGGTAAACATCCTGCTCTTTTCCCTGAGAATACTTATGGAGCTATTGAAGGCTTAGCCAATCAAATGCTTAACATTGCTGACACACTTGCAAAACGTGATGATATGGACAGATTACCACCACAGAGCCATGGTTCTGTAAGTCCTTATTTCCGTTTTACTGATTCTGGTATTTTACCGACAAGGGATGCAAGTGCTCCATATGCTATGGCGAGTTATCATCATGTTACTAAAGAATTTGCAAAAGTTATTGATGATTACTGGTCTATGTTTGGCTATCCCATTCACCAAGTTCAGGTTCCTAACATTGATTCTCGTAGAAACTGGAATTATGTTAAAACGCAAAACTGTTGTTGCTTAGGTGATGTACCTGCGGAAGTTTCTACAATGATTAACGATATCTTTAATCGTGGTGTTACATTCTGGCATAATCCCGGACTTGTTGGTAATTATGAAGCAGACAATTCTATCTATAAACGTATTCCAGAAGTAGGTGAGTAAATGAGTAAACGTTCACAAAAACCGCAGCCACCTTGGATTGATTCCTATGACTTAACTAGAGCAACTTATTCTAACTGGTTTAATCGTCTTTATGATGTAGCACTTGCAAGATTCAAATGGGAAGGGCTCGAAGATTCTCCTTTTTTGGATGAACGATTTATTGAACAGTTCTTGTTCTGGCAACCTTTAATGGCTGGTTATCATGACCCTGTTATGGGTAACTTGATTCTTCCTGCTATGCCTAGTGATAACTTTGATATTATTGGTGACCCTAAATATGTGCGTGCCTATGGCTACAATTCTAACTATCAAAAAACTGGTCTTAGTAAAGAAAACTGTGCTTATCTCTGGTGTAATATGCGCCGCTCTCCTGATGTTATTATCATTAAACAGTTTGCACAACGTCTTACCAATATAGACAGAACGATTGACTTAAATCTTGCTGCACAGAAAACTCCACGAATTGCTTATGCAAATGAGAATACAAAACTTTCTGTACAGAATATGGTGTATCAGCAAGATAAGTATGACCCTTGGCTGTACGTTAAAGGCAATCCCTCTACTGATGATATTAAGAACATGATGGGTGTTCTTGATTTAGGCGTTCAATACATTGGCCTACAGCTAGAGCAGCAGAAAAAAGAGACTCTTGCGGAAGCTCTTACCTATTTAGGTATTGAAAGCAACTACAATATGAAAGCAGAGCGGCAGTTTACTACTGAAGTTCAGATGACCTTAGGTCAGGTAGAAGCAGACCGTCTTTCTCCATTGTACTCTCGTCAAAAATTCTGTAAGGATTATAACAGGCTCTTTAATACTAATATCTCCGTATCTATGCGTTCCCAGCTTGAATTAACTAAGATTATGGAAGGACGAGAGGATGGTGGGGATAATGAGTAAGTACACAACTCAAGTGCGCTTTATCTGTGAATCAAAAGCAGGTATTGTTGAACCTTACACCAATGTTTCTTATTCAGAAATTATTGAGCGTGCGCGTCCTAAAATCTTTAATTTTAATTATCCTATCTGGAATGAGAATAAACGAAAAGAGCTTGAAACCAATATTCTTAAGCATTTCTATACAAATGAAATTGGCTCTGAAACCTTTGGCCTTTGGCAGCTGCGTCTTGATGACTGGATGAACAGCCATATGCCTTATTACAATCCTCTCTTTGAAGCACTTGATAAACAGTATGAAATGTTCTTAACTGATGACTTTTCCATTACCAGTGACGAAAATACTGAACATCATGATGTGAATACAGAGGATAGAACCAAGAACAGTAAGGTCAATATTGACGGAACCAATAATTCCAATTATACTTCCAATTCTAACAGCAATGGAGAGAATACCAATACTCACACTGATACTCCACAGGGTAGTCTTGATAATTTTCTTGCTGGTAAGTATATGTCGGATGCCGACCATAGTAAGGCAAGTTCTACCAATGATTTTAACTCTAATGCAAATTCCAGCAGTAATAGCAATACCACTCAGGATGATAAAAACAATACAAAAGAAAATCGTGATGGTAATGAACACCGTGTTCTTGACCATGTAGAAAAAGGTTATCGTGGCCGCTCTCTTGTATCTATTATGAACGATTATATGAAAGAAAATACAAATATCTATAATTGTTTATATAGAGATATGGAAGTTCTGTTTATGCGTTTGTGGTAAAGAGGTGATTAGGTTTGAAGTACAATCCTTTGGACAAACTTTTCCGTTCTGTAATTCCTGTTGCCTATGATGATAGCATTAGTTACTATGAAATGGTATCTAAGGTTATCGAGGTAATGCAACAGTACATTGAAACTAGTTCCATTAGTTATGCAGACCCCATTCAATGGGATATTACTAAACAGTATCCTCGCAACACAGTTGTTGTCACTGTCAACGGTGATGGATATTTGAGCACACAGCCTGTACCTATTGGCATTGATATTGACAATGAAGATTATTGGACTAAGATTGGCAATTTTTCTGAATTGTGGGGAAGTGTTAAACTTGCTATCACTCCTGTTGATGAAAAGCTGAAAACTACTGCAAGTGCTAATCGCAATATTAACGACCTTGTTTGGCTTAATAATGATTTGTGTGTTATTCTTAAGCCTATGGATGCAGGTACTCGATACATCGAAGGCACTAACTACGCTAAGACAAGTGTTGCTGAACGTTTGCATTATATTTTGTCGCTAAAAGTTGCCAAGTATAATGCAGATGATACTTCTATCTCTTTTGGGTTCTTTAATCCTAATAATGGTACTATCGTTACTGGTGGAGATATTCATATCTATGATGCTCCTGTGGAAACTATTAAAATTGTTGGTAAATAAGAGGTGTAACTATGGCTGAGCAATTTGTTTCGAAGTTTGATATTGGTGGTAAAACCATTGAGGTAAAAGATGCTAGTGCTCGTACTACTGCAAGTACTGCTAGTACTAACGCTAGTAATGCTCTGAATAAAGTATTAGAGCTTGAAAAACTTTCTCGTGTCGAAGTTGGTTATGTAGCAAATACCGAAACTATTAGTATTACAACTGGAACTCATGACGCTACTTAATAGGGGGTTTCATCATGGCTTATGTAGACAAATTTAAAATTGACGATAACAGTTATGATATTAAAGACACTGAGGGACGCACTGAAACGTCTAAGAAGATTGACAAAGACACTGTTGGCAATCTTGACCAGACAGTTAGTGGGAATATGAATCAGACTGCTGATGGGAATTTGATATTAAATGTTGGTGGCGCACTTAATATTAAGCAAGACGATTTCACGGTGTTTAATGCAAATGGCAGCAACATTGGAATTGGTACACCTGCCCGCAATATTCCTGTGTCTATTTCTGGAACCCCACAGTTCAAAACGCTAGACCCCACTAATATTGATGATAATTATAGCTATGTTACTATGCGCACTGGACTTAATAACGATAGCACTAAGTTCCTTGTAAGTCGCACTGGTAAAATTCCTAGTTTCGTTGAGCCATCCCCTGTTAGCATTGAAAAATATCAGACGTTGAAAAAAGATGGCACTGATGACATTACTGCTACCATTAACACTCACACTAAAAACGAACCCCTGTTTATTCCTGCTGGTACTTATAAGATTAGTGCTCCATTGCAGCTTAAACATAGCCTGTATGGTGCTGGTTCTTCTCGTGACCCTGCGCGTGGTACAAGTGATACTATTTTACAGTATACTGCTAGTCCGACTGCATTTGGTAGTCAGGGTGTTATTACCGTATCTGGTGATGACGTAACTGGTAACATTGTTATTGCTAATCTGGACATTACCTGTAGTGGTATGATTGGTGGCATTGTATTTACTACCAATAAATACACTGATAACAACATTTACAATGTAAGTATCAATAAGGTTAAATCCTATGGTGTTTACTTGCAGCCCAGTAATAGTACGCTGAACCGTTACTGTTATATGGATAATGTAATGGTATGGGGATTCAGTGATAATACTCCGGTAGAAAGATGGACTGGTTCTGTCGCATTTTTCTGGGGTAATAAAGCCCCTGACTGCGAATGTAATAACCTTGTTAATATGGTATGTCAGGTTGGCTTTGACTGCCGTACTGATGTATATGGATGTAACTGGACTAGCTACCATGGTATTCCCTCTGGTGGTACAGGTGGTACTGATGCCAATACTTGGTGGAATAACTCAATCGCTTGTAAGGTTAGCAACAATGATATTCATGTTACTAACTTCTATGCAGATACTTGCAGATATGGTTTTGTATTCGACGGGCCTGGTAAAGCAGCGGCTTACATTAACAATATGATTTATACCTGTAATGATGGAACTGCTACTACTGAAACTGGTTATGCAGCTATTGCTTTGATTGGTACTAGCCCTAATCCACAGTTCATTGTTAATGGTGGTATCATTAACCGTTCTGCTAAAGTTAGTACTACCATTCAGTCGATTGGTACTTATCCTGTTACTAATGCTGTATGCAAGCTTGATGATGTTTACATTTATACTAAGCGCGAATATATCTTTGGCAGTGATGCCGTAAATCGTGGTCAGTATATCTGTGCATCTGGTGAACATCGTTGCATTGACTTGGCTATTACTAACCAGACACAGTATACGGTTGCTGGGCAATCTGTAACTGGTGACCCTGAACAGTACAAGGCATTTGCATTTATTCCAGTTCCTTCTGGTGGTTCTACTTCTCAAGGTTCTATCCGTGTAATGGATAGAAACGACATTGACTTTACTGTTTATCTTAGCAATAATTCTGAATCTGGCGGCTTATTTGCTATCAGCGCAGTTGATAATCGCCAACTCAATAAATCCATTTATGGTGCTACTGCTGGTGCAGGCAGAAATGTCACTTGGGATGTAGTTGACAACTTGAATAAACTTTATTATACTAATGACGGAAATGCTATTATCCTTTATTTCAAACGCCCTGCATCTTATGCTGTCACAGTTCAGGTTTCTGGATTTATGGATGGCAACTCTCCTGTAATTCTTGACCGTATTAGAAATGAAGATGGAACTCCTATGGATTATCCTCGTTGGGATAACAACAATGGCATGACTGCTATTAAGGTTCTTCGTCCTAATATTAGCTAAATAACAAACACCCCTAGGTGGTTATCCACTTAGGGGTGCTTTTCTATTTAGAATGGCAAATCATCGTCAATATCAGGCGGCAATTCATTGGGGAGCTTGTCAATCATCCTCACTTTCATCATCTTCATCTTCATCTTCCTGCAAGGAATCAAATGCGTTAAGAATAGAATCGCTCATAACTTTACGGAATTCCTTAGTAATAGGGTAGCAAATATCATGCCATTCATCTTTCTTATTCTTTGCACTGGGCATTGCAACAAACAGACCTTTGCTTCCATCCATAATCTTAATACCAGAAATGCAGAACACATTTGCAAGTGTGATAGAAACCATAGCGCAGCAATTAGACTTTTTGTTGTTAATAGGGGAAATACGAATGTCAGTAATGACAGAAGAAGCGGACTTAGCAGAATTGGTGGACTTTGCAGATGCTTTCTTGTTAGTGTACATAATTAGTTCTCCTTTTTGTTGTAATAGTAAGTAAGAAATTTATATTGAGGACAGCTTTTATACTGGCCACAACAATCGGTTTTAAGGTTGTACTCTTGGCGTGACACTCTCATACCCTCACAACGAATGTAATTTGTTGTATGAGAAATATAATAAGGACATGCAGCTCTTCTACTGATTCTATAAGAATCTTTTTCTTTCAATTAAATCATCTCCTATCACTCCATTCCCACTGGAATATACTTGCAGGATTGCCATCAATTAACATAGCATATTCTTTGTCAGATTGTACCTTATGATAAGTTCCATAAAGCTCTTTATCATTTTCATCATGGTTTATGCTAACAACTTCTGGCAAATAATCTATATAAGATTCTCCACGTAATGAATAACAGAATGAATAATACATTCTATTAACAGGACTATTTGTTGAGCGTAATGTATACCCACAAGGTTCTAGCACAGTTACGGAGTATTCGTCTAAGTGGTCTGTTTCTCCGTTGTCATCCGTGAAATCTCCTATAATATGCGTTCCCGGAGTTTTACGGATAAGCTTTTTGTTTATTGATTCATCATAACTGATATTAGGACGAAAATATTCCTGTACTAGGTACTCAAAATCTTCATCGTTTACTATTTGTGTAAACAATTCAGAAAGCTGTTTCTTGCTTGCACCTGCCACAGTAGCCTTAACTTTTAAGTGCTTATCTGCATCTAAGTATGTTGCACAATAGCATTTACTTCCCCATGTTACAAAATCTTCATAGTGACCATCAAAGTCCATAATGCCAAAATTGTAACAATCTTTATTCTCGCTGTTGTTGAGAATATTCTTATTGAATCTATCAACGGCTTTTTGAACATCCTCATTGTAACCAACAAAATAGCCGCTATCTGTATCATGATAGAGAGGTTCAATACCTTGGCTTAATACTAGATAGAGCATAAAGCAAATAAGGTGCAATCTACTGTAAGCAACTGTATATAAACCATCTGTGAAAATATTTAGGGAATTTCTGGACTTAAGAAACTTAACCCCAGTTGGA
>ERZ773168.2716-NODE-2716-length-13174-cov-3.731458_pt1 | contig 13174 bp, 10 predicted proteins | sample MGYA00511261_ERZ773168 | MGnify/ENA primary metagenome ERZ773168 (study PRJEB29015, sample SAMEA2737855) | human gut metagenome | biome: human gut; feature: human-associated habitat; material: faeces | place: China | collected 2012 ... | reverse complement strand
GGTGATTTGTGCAGGGGTTACTTTTCAAATTCCTTCGCCACATCCTGCAGCAGCTTGCGGATGGGCAGGTGCTGGGGGCAGATCTGCTCGCATCTGCCGCAGCGGATGCAGTCCGACGCGCGGGTGCCGGGGCGGGTGTGGACATCCTCGTAATAATAATCGGCGTTCCAGTCGTGGTGGATGTTCTTGGTGTTCATGATGGCGAACAGGTCGGGGATGGCGATCTGCTGCGGGCAGCCGTCCACGCAGTAGCGGCAGGCTGTGCAGGGGATCAGGTTCTGCTTGCGGAAGATCTCCACCACCTTGGACACGGCCGCGCGCTCGGTGTCGTTCAGCGGCTGAAAATCCCGCATAAAGCTGAGGTTGTCCTGCATCTGCTGCATATTGCTCATGCCGGACAGCACCATCATGATACCGGGGAAGCCCGCCGCAAACCGGATGGCATAGCTGGCCGGGCTGCCGCCGTGCAGCGACTCCAGCACAGCGGCGGCGTCCTTGGGCAGGTTGACCAGATTGCCGCCCTTGACCGGCTCCATGACAAGCACCGGCTTATTGTGCCGGCGGCAGACCTCGTAGCATTTGCGGCTCTGCACGGCAATGTCATCGTAATCCAGATAGTTGAACTGGATCTGCACGACCTCGATCTGCGGGTACTCGGTCAGGATCCGGTCCAGCACCTCGGCGCGGTCGTGGAAGGAGAGGCCGACATGGCGGATCTTGCCCTCGGCCTTGAGGTCGAACGCCGTCTCATACGCGCGGCACGCCTTGAAGTGCTGAAAATTCTCGGCATTTTGGGAGTGCATGAGGTAAAAGTCAAAATAGTCCACGCCGCAGGCCGCAAGCTGGCGCGCAAAGAGCGGGCGGATGTCGGCCTCGGTTTCAAAATAGCCGCCGGACAGCTTATCGGTCAGGACATAGCTTTCGCGCGGGTAACGGCTGGTCAGGCAGGTTTTGAGCGCCGTTTCGCTTCTGCCGCCGATGTAGCCGTGCGCGGTGTCGAAATAGTTGAAGCCCTGCGCCAAAAATGCATCGACCATCTGCTTTGTCTGGGCAAGATCGACCTCCTCGCCCTGCATGGGCAGCCGCATACAGCCGAAGCCGAAGTTCCTTTTGATTTTTTGCATTGGCAAACGCTCCTTTCGCTTATCCTTATTGTAGCAAACCCGCGCCCCGGGCGCAATACGGCGGCGGTAAAGTCCCGCCCGTATTCTGTACACCGGCAAAATGCTGCCTTCCACACAGACGCCCCGCACCGGTGGGTGCGGGGCGCTTTGGCGTATTTTGCTGTGTTACAGCACCTTGCTCAGGAAGTCCACTGTGCGGGGCTGCTTCGGGTGGTTGATGACCTCATCGGGGGTGCCTTCCTCCACGATGTAGCCGCCCTCCATAAAGATCACGCGGCTGGCTACCTCGCGGGCAAAGCCGATCTCATGGGTGACGACGACCATCGTCATGCCGTCCGCCGCCAGCTGTTTCATAACCTGCAAAACCTCGCCGACCATCTCCGGGTCCAGCGCCGAGGTTGGCTCGTCAAACAGCATGATGTCCGGGTCCATGGCCAGCGCGCGCGCAATGGCCACACGCTGCTTCTGCCCGCCGGACAGCTGCGCCGGGTAGGCATCGGCCTTATCGGACAGGCCCACACGGTCCAGCAGCTGCAGCGCCTTCTCCTTGGCCTCGGAGCGGGTGGCCTTTTTCAGCTCGACCGGCGCCAGCGTCATGTTGCCCATGACATTGAGGTTGTTGAATAGGTTGAAGTGCTGGAACACCATGCCGACATTCTCGCGCACCTTGTTCAGGTCGGTCTTTTTGTCGGTCAGGTCGTGGCCGTCCACGATGACCGTGCCGCCGGTGATCTCCTCCAGCCGGTTAAGGCAGCGCAGAAAGGTGGACTTGCCGCTGCCGGAGGGGCCCAGCACGACAACGACCTCGCCCTCATAAATATCAGTCGATACATCGCGCAGAACCTCCAGATTGCCGAAGTTCTTCTTCAGATGCTCAACATGAATTTTCACATTATTCTTATTGACGGCCACGGTTGAGCCTCCTTTCCATCCGCTTGGCAAAGCGGGACAGCAGCGTGATGACGATCAGGTACATGACGCCGACGATGAACCACACCTCAAGCGAACGCATTATGTTGGCGTTCACATTCTTGGCGGTGTTGACCAGCTCGGGGAAGCCGATGACCGACAGGATCGAGGTATCCTTGAGGGTGATGATAAACTGGTTGATGATCGAGGGGATCATCGTGCGGATGGCCTGCGGCAGCACGACCTTGTACATTGCCTTCCAGTACGGCAGGCCGAGGCTGCGGGCGGCCTCCATCTGGCCCTTGTCCACGCTCTCGATACCGGCGCGGATGATCTCGGCCATATAGGCACCGCAGTTCAGCGACAGGCAGATGATGCCGGCCTGCAGCGCCGTAAAGGTGAACTTGCTGCCGGTCATAGCCGCCCAGTTCAGGTTGTCGTTCATCAGCATCGGCACGCCGAAATAGACGAAGAACGCCAGAACGATCATCGGCACGCCGCGGATAATATCGACAAAGATCGTGGCGATGATGTTGCAGACGCGGCTTTTCAAAACGCTGAGGATGCCCACAAACAGGCCGATCAGACAGGCGAAGAAAAGGCTCCACAGGGCCAGCAGCAGCGTTTGCCCCATGGCGGCCAGCAGCAGCGGGCCGTAGTTGGCAAGAATCTTAAAAATCAAGACGCAGAACTCCTTTCGGGGGGTGGATTTGCAAGAGCCGCTCTCCGCGCAGGGGCCAAGAGGGTTCCCGGGGTCGCAAAAGCGGGGCCGCCCGCAAAAACAGGCGTCCCCGCGTATTTTTCATGGTTTAGCCGAGGTATTTTGCCAGAATCTCGTCATACTTGCCGTTGGCCTTGATGTCGGCCAGACCCTTGTTGAACATATCCAGCAGCTCCTGGCTGTCCTCACTGAAGATGGCAAAGCCGTAGGGCGCGGGGCTGCTGGCGGTATCCTCCAGCACCTTCAGGGCCAGGGCGCCGTCCTTGATGGAGGCCTTCATGATGGGGGTATCCTCAAAGCAGCCGACGCACTGACCGCCCAGAACGGCCTGATACATCGTGGGGGAATCCTCAAAGTAGGTGATGGTGAAGCCGTACTCGTCCTTGAGGCTCTCGGCGTAGGACGCGCCCTGCGTGCCGGTCTTGACGGCAACATTCTTGCCGGACAGGTCGGCAAAACCGGCGATGTCGGAGTCCTCGGGCACAGTCAGCGTCTGGTTGGAATCATAGTAGCCGTCGGAGAACATCCAGCCACTCGCCTTGCGCTCGTCGGTGATGGAGGCACCGGCGATCATGGCGTCCGCCTGACCGGACTGGCAGGCCGCGATGGCGGCATCCCAGCCAAGGCTCTTCATCTCATACTCAAAGCCCTGATCCTCGGCGATGGCGGCGAGGATATCCACATCAATGCCGACAAAGTTGCCGGAGGCATCGGTGTACTCAAAGGGCTTAAAGACCGTATCGGTGGCCACGACCCACTTTTTGCCGGTGGCCTCGGCGGCTGCAGCAGAGGAGGTGTCCGCAGCATCGGAGGCTGCGGAGGAGGCGGAGCCGCCGCAGGCGGCGAGAGAGAGGGCCATGACAGAGGCCATACCGAATGCAAACAGTTTTTTCATGAGATACTTTCCTTTCCACTCCACAGATTTTCCCGCCGCCGCGCGGCGGAAAGCGGACATCGGGCAAAATAACAAAAAAGGACAATAGCGCCGTGGTCCCTGTGCTATCGTCCCGGATCATCCTGCCTGATCCTAGTTCTTATTATAGCACACCGGCTGAAAAAGTCAATACAAAATCCGGGGTGCAGCTTTATTAAATAAAGTCCGCCCCGGATTTTCACGGTGTTTTTGTAACTTTGTACGCGTGTTGCGCACACAAGGCCGTTTATGACGGCCTCGCCGCAGGGGGTCAGGCGCGCTTTTTCTAGGGCAGCTGGCTGGCCACGATTGCGCCGAACATCAGCGCACAGCCGCAAAGCTCGGTCGCAGAGAGCGTCTCACCGAGGATAAGCCAGCCCGCGAGGGCGCTGAATACGCTTTCCAGACACATGGCAAGGCTGGCGATCGTCGGGTCAAGGTCCCGCTGGGCAACAATCTGCAGCGTGAAGGCCACGCCGCTGGACATAATGCCGCAGTAGGCGATGGAGACCGCCGCACTCCGGAACTGGTCGATTGTCGGTGCTTCAAAGACAAACATAAAGATCGTGGACAGCACTGCGGCCATCAAAAATTGGGCGAAGCTGAGCTGGATGCCGTCCAGCTTGGGGCTGAAGTGGTCCACCAGCAAAATCTGGGTAGCAAACAAAAAGGCACAGCCCAGCAGCTGCCATTCGCCGCCGGTCAGGGCCAGGCTGTCGTGCCCGGCCAGGCACAGCAGATACAGGCCCACCACGCTGGCGGCCACGCAGCACCACAGCTTTACACCGGGGCGGCGGCCAAAAAGCACGCCGAACACCGGCACCAGCACTACGTACAAAGCGGTCATGAACCCGGCCTTGGCCGTGCTGGTGGTGCCAATGCCCATCTGCTGCGCAGCCGATGCCGCAAACAGCGCGATGCCGCAGCAGGTGCCGCCCTTTACCAGCACCTTGCGGTTCTGCCAAAAGCCCGGCTCGGCGGCGGAGTTGGTCTTGCCGGCTTTGCGCAGCACGGCCATCAGCCCCAGCAGAAACACACAGGCCAGCCAGCTGCGGCCCGCCAGAAAGCTGTAAGGGCCCATGTGGTCAGCGCCCACGCTTTGCGCCACAAAAGCGGTGCCCCAGATGAAGGAAGCCCCCATCAGCAGCAGGGTATTGCGTAATTGTACGTTTGGCATAAACTTCCCCTTTTACGTTACTTTTTCCTCTAAAAATTCCTCTACAACAAAACCGCCCACACCGTCTTGGCGCGGCGCGGGCAGTGCTGTTTTGTGGTTACTGGACGGTGTTCTCGTTCTCGATGGTGGTCAGCTCCTCGCTGCCCAAGCCCTGGACCTTCAGCCCGCCGGTGATATAGTAACGGGTGGAGTCATAGCTGATGTAGACCTTGTACTGCCTGCCGGGGGTCAGGCCGGAAACATTGTACTGGTAGCAGGTGCCGTCGGTGGTGTAGTAAACGGTGGAGCCGATGACATAGCTGGTGGAAGTCTTGTCGTCGGACAGCTCCCACAAGGCAATCTTGAAAGTCTGGAAGTTCTCGTTGGTGGACTCAGTGGTGGCATAGCCGGTGATGGACAGGCTGTCGGAACCCGCCACAAAGTAGTCGGTACTGCGGTTCTGGATGCCGTTAAAGGCTACATACAGGGTGTCGCCGTCCACCTCGGACACCAGCTTGGAGGCAGTGGTGTCCATCGTTTCGGGGAAGGTCACGTCGCCGCCGCCAGTGGCGTAAGACAGATTGTCGACCTCGTCCTCATCGCTGGTTTCTTGGCGCAGACCCAGGGCAGTGGTGGTTTTCAGGATGGCGCTTTTCAGCACTTCTTTGGGGGAACAGGCCGTCAGCGACACACACAGGCAGACCAGCGCGGTCAGCAGGGCAAGGGTACGGGTACGTTTCATATTTTAATAAACCTCCGTGGGGATACTCAAAACTCAAAGTAAACATAGGTATTATATCGCATTTTGGGCCGGGGTACAAGAGGACAGAAAAGGAAATCCGGTAAAAACCGTTGCGGCTGGCCCCGCACCATGGTATACTTACAATAAATATCACTGTTAAGGGAGCGCCTGTTTATGAAAATCGCCGTTGCCGGTACCGGTTATGTGGGCCTTAGCATCAGTGTGCTGCTGGCCCAGCACAACGAGGTATGGGCTGTAGACATTCTGCCCGAGAAAGTGGCCCTGCTGGCGGCCCGCAAAAGTCCCATTGCCGATAAGGAGATCGAGAAGTATTTAGCCGAAAAAGAGCTGGACCTGCACCCGACTACCGATGCTGCCGCTGCCTACACCGGCGCGGACATCATCGTGGTTTCCACCCCCACCAACTACGACCCCAAGAAAAATTATTTTGATACCTCCAGCGTGGAGGCTGTGCTGACGCTAGCCGGGCAGTATGCGCCGGAGGCGACCATCGTCATCAAATCCACGGTGCCCGTCGGGTATACCGCGTCGGTACGGAAAAAATTCCACGACCTGCATATCCTTTTCAGCCCGGAGTTTTTGCGGGAGGGCCATGCGCTGTACGATAACCTCTACCCCAGCCGCATCGTGGTAGGCTGCCCGGCGGGGGACGGGGAACTGGCCGCCCGTGCCCATACCTTTGCGGGGCTTTTACAGCAGGGGGCCATCAAGCAGAATGTGGATACCCTCTTCCCGGGTCTGACCGAGGCCGAGGCCATCAAGCTGTTTGCCAACACCTACCTGGCCCTGCGTGTGGCCTATTTTAACGAGCTGGACACCTACGCCCAGGTGCGCGGCCTGAACACCCGTGACATCATTGACGGCGTCTGCCTGGACCCGCGCATCGGCAACCACTATAACAATCCGTCCTTTGGTTACGGCGGCTACTGCCTGCCCAAGGATACCAAGCAGCTGCTGGCAAACTATAACGATGTACCGCAGAATCTGATGCAGGCCATCGTGGACTCCAACGCCACCCGCATGGACTTTATTGCCGAGCAGGTGCTCTCCCGCGAGCCGAAGGCCGTCGGCATCTACCGCCTGACGATGAAGGCGGGCAGTGATAACTTCCGCCAGTCCAGCATCCAGGGCGTTATGCGCCGCCTGCGGGCCGAGGGCATGCCGCTGGTTATCTATGAGCCGACGTTGAAAGAGGATACTTTCTACGGCGACCGCGTGGAGAAAGATTTGGACAAATTCAAGGCCGAGTGTGATGTGATCCTCGCTAACCGCGCCGCCCCCGAGTTGGCCGACGTGGCCGGGAAGGTGTATACGAGAGATTTGTATAGCCGGGACTAAATAATGATAATACGCAAAAAAACCGCACAGATGTGCGGCTTTTTTGCGTTAAAGGCTCCCTCTGTGAGGGGGCCTTCCTGCTTATTTACTCCGATATTTCGCCAATGTCCTCAGCACTACCTCCGGCTCCAGCGGTTTGGTCAGGTGCTCGTTCATGCCGGCTTCGTAGGCACGGCGGCGGTCTTCCACAAAGGCGTTGGCAGTCATGGCCAGGATGGGGATGCTGCCCGCGTCGGGGCGGTCCAGCTGGCGGATGGCCCGGGTGGCCTGGTAGCCGTCCATCACCGGCATCATCACGTCCATGATGATGGCATCAAAGGTGCCGGGGGCGCTGGCGGCAAACTGGTCCAGCGCGTCCTGCCCGTTGACGGCCTTCGTCACCGTGACACCGGCGTTCTCCAGCACAAACACGGCGATCTCTATGTTCAGTTCGTTGTCCTCGGCCAGCAGTACGTGCATGCCCTCCGGCGTGGCGGCAGGCAGGGCAGAGGTTTCCTCTACCCGCGGGGCAGCGCTGGAGTCGATGACAAAGGGAATCGTGATGCAGTAGGTCGTGCCCTCCCCTAGCTTACTGCGGCATTTTATCGTTCCGCCCATCTTCTCCACCAGACTTTTTGTGATGGCCATGCCCAGCCCCGTGCCGTTGTAGGAGGTGCGGGCGTCGCTGTGCTCCTGGGTGAACGGCTCGTAGAGGTGCTTCTGGAATTCCTCGCTCATGCCAATACCGGTGTCGGCGCAGATAAACTCGATCCAGGCAATCTTACCGTCGCTGCGCACCTCGCGGCAGGTCAGGTCGATGGAACCGTTGTCCTTGTTGTACTTGATGGCGTTGCTCAAAATGTTCATCAGCAGCCGCTTCAGGTGCAGCGGGCTGCCAATGAGTGTGGTGTGTTTGACCTCGGTGCGGTCGGTCATCATGATGCCGCGCTCGGCGGCGGCGCGCTCCATCGTCTGGCGGATGCAGTCTTTCAGCTCTATCACGTTGAACGGGCAGCTTTCCAGCACGATCTCGCCGGATTCCAGTTTGCCCATGTCCAGCACTTCGTTCACCAGCTCCAGCAGCAGAGTCGAAGCATCCCAGATCTTGCGGCGGCACTCAGCCTGTTTGGCCAGGTCCTCACTGTAATGGTTGCCGATCTCCACCATGCCGCGGATGCCGTTGATAGGTGTGCGGATGTCGTGGCTCATGCGCTGCAAAAACTCGGTCTTGGCGCGGTTGGCGCTCTCAGCTTTGCGGGCGGCGTCTTTCAACTGCTGCTGGTAGCTCTGCTCCCGGCGGAGCTGCTCCTCCTGGTAGACATGCTTGAGCCGCCAGCGGATCATGATGACGATGAACAGCACCATGGCGTAGGCCACCAGCGTGAACAGGAGGTTCTTGGGCGTGGTGTCCAGCGCGCGGGTCAGCGGCATGTAGGCGTAGACGTAGTAGTCCCGCCCGCGCTCCAGCATGCAGTAGACCCACTCGCCGTCGCCGGAACCGGCCCGCACGCGGGTCATCTCGCCGCCGTGGGCGTTCTCCCGGATGCTGCGCAGCACCGGCACGTCGTCGACGTTCTGCCCGGCCAGGCCTTCGCGGTTGGCGGCAATGATGCTGTCGCCGCTGGTGACCACCAGCGTTTCCTCGGTGCCGGGGTCGTAGCCTTCCAGCAAGTTCTGGATGATCAGGTTGTAGTCGGTGGCATATTCGGCGCTGGTATGATAATAAACGACGATCACGCCCGGCTCGTCGGTGCGGCCGTGGGCAGCCAGGTCCACGTAGGAGCCATCGTCCAGCCGGATGCGGGCGGTGTAGGTCTTAATGGGGAATTGGGCGGTTCCCAGCACGGTGTCCATGGTGACGTACCCGCGCAGGGCGGCGTAGTCCAGCCCGTCAGTGCTGTACTCCCGCTGGACGACGCCATGCTCGTTCATCAGGATGATGCCGGTCAGCCGCTGCTCGTAGGTATAGCGGCGCAGGTCGTCGGTGTTCAGCGTGGCCTCGCCGGTCAAGGCAATCTTGTACTGGATCTCGCGGTCGATCTGCTGGGCGTTCTCGATGACGCGCATCAGGCTTTTGGTCACAGAGGTATCGTTGAACCGGTCATAGGCTGTACGCTGCTGTTTGACGTACTGGGTGGCATCGGTGAGGTTCTGGCTGGCCAGGTGCAGGTCACTGCGGTAGGACATCAGCCCCACCAGCGCCATCAGCCCCAGCCCCAGGCAGAGCATCAGGGGCCAGAAAAAGCGGACGGTGAAGGAAGATACTTTTCTATTCGACAAGGCCGTCCACCTCCAAAAATTTCTCGGGGTTTGCCAGATACTTGCCGATGATGGAGGCTAAAGTCCCGTCCGCCCGCATCTCATCGAGGGTGGCGGTCAGCTGCGTTTCCAACCCGCGCACGTCGTTTTTGCCAAAGGCGACGCCCAGCCTCACCACTTGTAAAGGCTCGTCCAAAATGCGGTACTCAGCGTTGTAGTCCTGCATGTACTGCAGGATCGAGACTTCGTGGGCGGCGATGGCATCCACGTAGCCCTTGCCCAGGGCGGTGTAGATCAGCTCCCGGTCCTCAAAGCAGTAGAGGTCCCGCAGGGCGGGCAGGGAGGCGTCGGTCAGAAACAGTTCCTCCGGCTTGGTGGTGCTCTGCACAGCCAGGGTGCGGCCCTCCAGGTCGGCAATGGTTTCAATATCGCTGCCGGGTATTACGGCCACCACCTGGCGGCTGGCCATGTAGGGGCCGGCCCAGCGGTAGTCATCCTCCCGTCCGTTGATGGTAAAGCTGCCCCACACGCAGTCAATGTCGCCGGTTTCCAGCAGCTGGGTCTTTCGCTCCCAGTCGATGATGGTAAACTCGGCGCGGTAGCCCATGCGCCGGAATGCCTCTTTGGCAAGCTCCACATCGATGCCGGTGGGGGCGCCGTCCTCGCCAATATAGTTGAAGGGCGGGTAGACATCGCTGCCCACCAAAATCGTGGGCAGGCTGCTTTCCTCACTGCTGCTGGCGGGCATATCGGCGCAGCCCACCAGCCCGGCGGCCAGGCAAAGGGCTGCCAGGAGGCAGACGATACGTTTTAGGGTGAAATTTTTCTGCATAAGGCCCTCCTAAAAATGGCACTGGTGCAGCATATAATATATAGACATATTCTACCATATAACAGTTACTGTGGTCAATTTTGAATTGCTTGTGTGGGCATAAATTGGCGTTTTGCAAAACATGAAAACCGTGCGTTTTCAAAATTTGCGGCAACTTGCTAAAAAAGTGGCATTGTTAAATTCCAACACATGTGCACAACTGGCGAAGTATAAGACAAAGTAGCGAAAAATGCAGATTTTCTGTTGCGGGATCACGGACCGGATGTTATACGTAAGCGTAATATGCTTACCGTCACCACCGAGCAGGAAAAGGCACTCTACCTGCGCCCTGCTGGAGCGTTGCGTCTACGGCGGTCAGGCTCCCGATGCCCGCGAGGAGCGCGCGTTGAGCAGCTTTTTGTGGAAATTGATCCGCAGCCGGCCCAAGCATACGCTGCTGCAGAATTTGAAGCGGAGATACCGCAGGATTTAACGACGCATAAAGACCCCCTTGTGTAAAGGGGGCTCCGCGAAGCGGTGGGGGATTGTCCTGTCTGCGTTGCAAATCGGTCTACCACGTAAGGTTACAATCCCTCCGTCATGGCTTCGCCGTGCCACCTCCCTTTGCACAAGGGAGGCTTTTTTGTATCTATTTATATCTTTGCCTTTTTTGCGCTTCTATGCTATAATGCCTACAAAACGCACAAAGGAGAAATACGCTCATGAAATTTTCTGAGATGCCCTATCAGCGCCCGAACCTGGACGAGATCAAGGCGCAGTTTGCTGCTGTGACCCAGCGCTTTGCCGCCGCGCCTGACTACGCTGCCGCCAAGGCCGCCTTTCTGGACGAACAGACCCTGAACAAGCACGTGGACACGCTGGCCAACCTGGCCAGCATCCGCAACACCATCGATACCCGGGATGAATTCTACGATGATGAGATGAATTTCTGGAACGCTGCCACCCCGCAGATCCAGGAGTGCCAGAATACCTGGAGCGCCGCCCTGCTGGCGTCCCCCTACCGCAAACAGCTGGGCGAGGAATACGGCGAGCTGATGTTCCTCAACGCCGAGATTGCCCAGAAAGCCTTCTCGCCGGAGATCCTGGACGAGATGGCCCAGGAAAACGACCTCTCCACCCAGTACGGCAAGCTGATCGCCTCGGCTCAGATCCCCTTTGAGGGCGGCGTCTACACCCTAAGCCAGCTCTCTCCCTTCAAAAACGCCCCTGACGATGCCCGCCGCCTGGCCGCCTGGAAAGCCGAGGGTCAGTGGTATAAGGACAACCAGAAACAGCTGGATGATATTTATGACAAGCTGACCCACCTGCGGGATAAGATGGGCAAAAAGCTGGGGTACGAGGGTTACACCACCCTGGGCTACTACCGCATGGGCCGCAACTGCTATACCAAAGCGGATGTAGAAAAGTTCCGTGCCGCCGTGGTCAAGTATCTGGTGCCGCTGGCGGACAGCATCTACCGTGAGCAGGCCAAGCGCCTGGGCAAACAGTACCCCATGAGCTTTGCCGATAATGCCCTGATGTTCCGTTCCGGCAACCCCGCCCCCTGCGGCGATGCCGATGCCATTCTGGCCCAGGGCAAAAAGTTCTATGAGGAACTTTCACCCGAAACCGGCATCTTCTTTAACACCATGCTGGACAATGAGCTGCTGGACGTGCTTTCCACCCCCGGCAAGGCGGCGGGCGGCTACTGCACCAGCCTGTGGGATTATCAGGTACCGTTCATTTTTGCCAACTTCAACGGCACCCAGCATGACGTTGAGGTGGTCACGCATGAAGCGGGTCATGCCTTTGCCGCATACACCAACCGTGACCGCGTGCCGTATTCCACTGTGTGGCCCAGCATGGAAGGGTGCGAAGTCCACTCCATGTCGATGGAATTCTTTGCCTGGCCGTGGGCGGAGGGCTTCTTTGGCAAGGATACCCGCAAGTTCCTGTACAGCCACCTGGCCGGTGCGCTGACCTTTATCCCGTATGGCACCATGGTGGATCACTTCCAGCATATCGTGTACGAAAAGCCGGACCTGACCCCTGCCGAGCGCCACGCCGCCTGGAAAGAACTGCTGGGCATTTATATGCCGTGGATGAAGCTGGACGGCGAGATTCCGTTCTACAGCGAGGGTGAGGGCTGGCAGCGCCAGAAGCATATTTACGAAAGCCCCTTCTATTATATTGACTACTGCCTGGCACAGACCGTCAGCCTGCAGTTCTGGGCCATGCTGCAAAAGGACCGCGCCAACGCGTGGGAGCACTACATGGCATACACCCGCCAGGGCGGCAGCCGCGTGTTTACTGAGCTGCTGAAAAACGCCGGTCTGGACAGCCCGTTTGAGGAAAGCTGCCTGCGCGGCGTGTGCGAGGAAGCCAAAGCATGGCTCGACAGCTATGATCTGACCGGCATCGCATAATATCAGTTGACATTCCGGAACAAATACGGTATGATTATTCCAGATGAATAATGAATATTGTTCGCGGCCACAAGGGCGGAATTGGCGTTCCCAATTCCGCCCTCGGCCTGTCTTCGAAAGAAAGCGAGGCGAGAACCCTGAAACAGAAGAAAAAAAGCTCCAACGGGCGGACGCTTGCGCGGCTGCTGCACGGCAGCTGGCGGTATTTTGCCGCCTGCATTGCCGCAAGCCTGCTCTTTACGCTCTGTGAGCTGATCATTCCGCAGATCATCCGCGTGAGCATCGACTCCCTGATCGGACAGGCCCCGGTGAAGTCCGCGGCGGCGCGGCCTATCGTCGAAGCGCTCGGCGGCGCGGCGTATCTGCGGCAGAACCTCTGGGTCCCGGCGGTTTTTATGGCGGGACTCGGGCTTCTCTCGGCCGTCATGCGCTACTGCGTGAATATCTACAGCTCCAAGGCGGGCGAAACACTCGTCAAGACCAGCCGGGACCTGCTGTACCACCACATCCAGCACCTGCCGTGGAAGTGGCATATGCAGAACCCCACCGGCGATATCATCCAGCGCTGCACCTCGGACGTTGAGCGTATCAAGACCTTCTTTGAAGAGCAGTTTGTCTCCGTGTTCCGCGCTGTGGCAATGATCGTGTTTGCGCTCGTGTGCATGGCGCTTATGAACTGGAAGCTGGCGCTCGTGCCGGCGGTCATGTTCCCGATCATCATCGTCTATTCTCTGCTGTTCCACAACTCCATCCGGGAGCGCTACACCGCCTGTGA
>ERZ773168.2696-NODE-2696-length-13228-cov-4.877628_pt1 | contig 13228 bp, 9 predicted proteins | sample MGYA00511261_ERZ773168 | MGnify/ENA primary metagenome ERZ773168 (study PRJEB29015, sample SAMEA2737855) | human gut metagenome | biome: human gut; feature: human-associated habitat; material: faeces | place: China | collected 2012 ... | reverse complement strand
GTTCGGTTTCGGAGCGGAGATAGGCATAAGCACGCAGAAGCTTCATGCGAGAGGACCTATGGGAATAAATGAACTTACGACCACAAAGTATATAATATACGGTGACGGTCAGATTAGAAAGTAACCAAGAAATAGTTAATGGATAAAGGAGTTTTATGAACAATACAGAATACATCAACAATATTGAGAATATCGAGGACCTGCTTCCAAAGTCAGAGCCTGAGAGACAGCGCGCGTACATGGAGCTTTTAAAGAAGTATTTCGCGGATAAAGCGGAGAAGCTTGGAAGACCGTTAACCATGTGCACTGTAACCTTTGGTTGTCAAATGAACGCTCGCGACTCTGAGAAGCTTTCGGGAATTCTTAAGGAGATTGGCTTTGTTGCGACAGATTCCGAGAACGCTGATTTTGTTATCTACAACACGTGTACGGTCCGAGAGAATGCCAACAATAAGGTATATGGTCATCTCGGTGTGTTAAGCAACTACAAAAAGAAGAATCCTCACATGATGATAGCACTCTGCGGCTGTATGATGCAGGAGCCTCAGGTTGTAGAGAAGCTTAAAGAGTCTTACAGATTTATTGATATAATATTCGGAACGCATAATCTGTACAGACTTGCGGAGCTGATATATAACAGAATCGACACGGGAAGGATGGTTGTCGAGGTCTTAAAGGACAGCAATGAGATTGTCGAGGAGCTTCCGGTTGACAGAAAGTATCCGTTTAAGTCGGGTGTAAACATTATGTTCGGCTGCAACAACTTCTGTAGCTATTGTATCGTGCCTTATGTAAGAGGAAGAGAAAAGAGCAGGGAACCGAAGGACATTATATGTGAGATTGAGAAGCTGGTGGCTGACGGGGTGAAGGAGGTTATGCTTCTTGGACAGAATGTCAACTCATATGGAAAGAACCTGGATAACCCTGTATCTTTTGCTGAGCTTTTAAAGATGGTTGAAGAGATAGATGGTCTTGAGAGAATCCGATTTATGACATCCCATCCTAAGGATTTATCCGATGAACTTATAGATGTCATGGCACATTCGACCAAGATATGCAGGCATTTCCATCTTCCTCTCCAGTCAGGAAGCGACAGACTGTTGAAGATAATGAATCGTCATTATACGAAAGAGAGATACCTTTCGCTTGTCGATAAGTTAAAGACAGCAATGCCGGATATTTCCCTCACAACGGATATCATTGTGGGATTTCCGGGTGAGACGGAGGAGGACTTTCAGGAGACTCTGGATGTAGTGGAGAAATCTGGTTTTGATACTGCATTTACCTTTATCTATTCCAAGCGCACCGGCACCAAGGCCGCCGATATGCCGGACCCCACCCCCCGCAAGGAAAAGACCGACCGCATGACCCGCCTGCTCAAGGTGCAGGACGAGATCGCCATGGCGCTGGTCAAGGCGCAGGTGGGCCAGACCGTCAAGGTGCTGGTGGAAGGCTTTGGCCGCGGCGAAGGCACCCTCTCTGGCCGGCTGGACAACAACCTGACCGTGGAGTTCACCGCAGACCCGGCGCTGCTGGGCCAGTATGCAAATGTACACCTCACCGGCGCACGGGCTACCGTGCTGCTGGGCGAGCTGGAAGCAGAATGACGTGATTCCGGGGCCATTTCCGCCCCTGAAAGAATACAATATAAGGAGATAAAACCAATGGATTGCATTGATCTTTTCAAGCGCGCAGCTGTTGCGCTGCAGACCGATAACCGCTACCTCGTGCTGGACCAGGCCCGCAAGGCAAACGACAAGGACGAGGAACTGCAGAACCTGATCGGCGAGTTCAACCTGGCCCGCATGGACCTGAACAACGAGATCGGCAAGAGCGAGCGCGACGACGCCCGCATCACCGAGCTGAACGAGAAGGTCAACAACCTCTACGGCCAGATCATGGGCGACGAGGGCATGACCGCCTACAACGAGGCCAAGCGCGAGTGCGAAAATCTGGTCAACTACATTGATGCCATCATCAACACTGCCATGAACGGCGGCGACCCGATGACCGTGCAGGAGCCTTCCGCTTCCTGCACCGGAAGCTGCTCCACCTGCGGCGGCTGCCACTAAGGCTTAAACCATGAAACACAAAACGCGGCTGTGCAATGCAGGGCCGCGTTTTGCTTGCAACAGGCGGTTTTGGATGGCAAACCGACAACTAGGGGAGGAAGGTGAACAGTCATGGCAGAGCTTTCGCCCATGATGCAGCAATATCTGGAGATCAAAAAACAACATAAGGATGAGATTCTATTCTACCGCATCGGTGACTTCTACGAGATGTTCTTCGACGATGCGCTCACAGCTTCGCGGGAGTTGGATCTGACCCTCACGGGCAAGCAGTGCGGCCTTGAAGAGCGCGCACCCATGTGCGGTGTACCGTTCCACAGCTACGAGGGCTATGTGGCCCGCCTCATCTCGAAGGGCTATAAGGTCGCCATCTGTGAGCAGGTGGAAGACCCGGCCAAGGCCAAGGGCCTCGTCAAGCGCGACATCATCCGCGTGGTCACGCCCGGCACCGTCATTGAGAGCAGTATGCTTCAGGATGACAAAAACAACTACATTGCGAGTGTTTTCCTGAAAGGCGGCGCAGCAGGCCTCTGCTTCGCGGACGTTTCCACCGGCACGGCCCATATCACAGAGCTCAAGCGGGAGAAAATCGCCCCGGCGGTCATTGCGGAACTCTGCCGCTACAACCCCAGCGAGGTGCTGATGAATCCGGGCCTGCTGGACTGCCGGGAAATCACTGCCTACATCAAAAAGAATATGAACTGCGCCGTCGAGCTGGTGGAAGAGGAGCGGTACGCCCCGGGCCTCGTGGCCATTTCCCTCGAGAACCAGTTTGGCCGCGACTGGGCCGCAAAGACCGGTATCACAGAAGACGGCCTTGTCCGCTTTGCAATGGCCGCGCTGCTGGAATATCTCCATGATACGCAAATTAAAGGCGTCGAGCGCCTGAAAACGGTCATCACGTATAATGAAGCCCAGTTCATGCGGCTGTCGCAGGTCACCCGGGCCAACCTCGAGCTCACCGAGACGCTGCGGGGCCGCGAAAAGCGGGGAACGCTGCTCTGGGTGCTGGACAAGACCAGCACCGCCATGGGCAAGCGGATGCTCCGCAGCTGGATCGAGCAGCCGCTCATTTCCAGCGCCGCCATCAACCGCCGCCTCAACGCGGTGGAAAGCCTTGTGAACCAGACCATGCAGCGGGGCGATTTGATTGAACAGCTCCACTACATCGCCGACCTCGAGCGCCTGATGACTCGCGCGGTCTACGGCTCCGCCACCCCCAAGGAGATCTATACGATGGCCCAGACCTGTGAGCGCCTGCCGGAACTGCGGGCGCAGGCCGAGAGCTGCAGCTGCCCGGAGTTGACTGCGCTTGCGGGACAAATCGACCTGCTGGACGATGTGAAGACGGCCATCCTTGCCGCCATCGACCCGGAAGCGCCCTCCACTCTCAAGGACGGCGGCGTCATCGCCAAAGGCTACCACCCCGAGGTAGATGAGCTGCGCTCCATCCGGGACAACACCAAGGGCGTCCTCGCTCAGCTGGAAACGCGCCTGCGGCAGGAGACCGGCATCCCCAAATTGAAAATTGGTTACAATCACGTCTTCGGCTACTACATCGAAGTCAGCAACTCCTATAAATCCATGGTCCCCGAGACCTACATCCGCAAGCAGACCCTCACCTCCGGTGAGCGCTATATCACCCAGGAGCTGAAAGAGCTGGAAAGCAAGATTTTAGGTGCGCATGAGCGTCTCATTGCGCTGGAGCACCGGCTCTTCTCGGAACTGCTGGAAACTATCGGCGGTCAGCTCGACCGCATCCAGCGGACGGCAAATGCTGTGGCCGAGCTGGACGTGCTGGCGGCGCTGGCGCAGGTGGCCGCTGAAAACAACTACTGCCGCCCTGTGGTGGATGACAGCGACGAGCTTACCATCACCGAGGGCCGCCACCCGGTGGTCGAGCAGATGCTGAAAGGCAGCCTCTTCGTCCCCAACGATACCAGGCTCAACTGCACCACTGACCGCTGTCTCATCATCACCGGCCCGAATATGGCAGGCAAATCGACGTATATGCGCCAGAACGCCCTTATCGCTTTGATGGCACAGATCGGCTCCTTCGTCCCAGCGTCCAGCTGTCATGTGGGCGTCGTGGATGCCATCTTTACCCGCATTGGCGCATCGGACGACCTTGCCGCCGGCCAGTCCACCTTCATGGTCGAGATGACCGAGGTGGCCGAAATTCTCAAGAACGCCACACCCAAGAGCCTCGTTGTGCTGGACGAAATTGGCCGCGGCACCTCTACTTTCGACGGCATGAGCATCGCCCGGGCCGTGGTGGAGCACATCTCCGACCCGGCCAAGGGCCTCGGCTGTAAGACCCTCTTCGCCACCCATTACCACGAGCTGACTGACCTGGAAGGGGCCATCGAGGGCGTCAAAAACTACAACATCGCGGTCAAAAAGAGGGGAGAGGACATCACTTTCCTCCGCCGCATCATTCGCGGCCCCGCCGACGACAGCTACGGCATCGAGGTGGCAAAGCTGGCCGGTCTGCCCGGCACCGTGACCCGCCGCGCCCACGAGGTGCTGCGCGCACTGGAAGCCACTGCCCCCAAGAACAAGGTGGAGCAGATGGATTTTGATGCGCTGCAGGAGTATAATTCTCCCGCAGTGCCCAGCGAGGTGCTGGAAAAACTGGATGCGCTGGATGTGGAAACGCTGACCCCCATTGAAGCGCTGAATTTCCTGTACGAGCTGAAAAAGACCTTGAAGGGCAGCCTGAACGGCTGATTTCCTGAAAAATCCTAAAAAACAGGGGAGGGAACGAATATGGCAGTCATCCATGTTCTGGACAAGCACACGGCAGAGCTCATTGCAGCCGGTGAGGTGGTGGAGCGGCCTGCTTCCGTGGTGAAGGAGCTGCTGGAAAACGCCATTGATGCCGGGGCAAGCCAGATCACCGTGACCATTGAATCGGGCGGTGTGAAGCTGATCGAGATCAGCGACAACGGCTCAGGCATTGAAGCAGAGTATATCCCCACGGCATTCATCCGCCACGCCACCAGTAAGATCCGGACGGAGGATGATCTGAACCATATCCACACCCTGGGCTTCCGTGGAGAGGCGCTGGCTTCCATTGCCAGCGTGGCGCGGGTAGAAGTACTGACCCGTACTGAGAACGACGAGTGCGCCTCTGTCTACCGCATCGAGGGCGGAGAGGATTATCCGCTGGAGCCCGGTGCACGCGGCGTGGGCACTACCATCCGGGTGCAGGATCTGTTCTACAACACCCCGGCCCGGATGAAGTTCCTCAAAAAGGATTCCAGCGAGGGTACCTTTGTGGCGGATATCGTGGCCCATGTGGCCCTGAGCCACCCCGAGGTCAGCTTCAAGTTTATCCGGGAAGGCAAGCTGCAGTATGTCACCCCCGGTGACGGCAAGCTGCGCAGTGCCGCCTACGCGGTGCTGGGCCGGGAATTCAGCCGTGACCTCATGGAGCTGGACAATCAGGAGGGGGTGTACCGGGTGTGGGGCCTCATCACCCAGCCCAGGAGCTGCCGCGCCAGCCGCAGTATGCAGTATTTCTACATCAATGGGCGCTATGTCCGCAACCGCACCATGATGGCGGCCATGGAAACAGCGTTCAAAGGCACCACGATGCAGGGCAAGTTCCCTGGAGGAATCTTGCTTCTGGAAATGCCCGCTGACCTTGTGGATGTCAATGTCCACCCGGCCAAGACTGAGGTGCGCTTTGCCCGGGAAAACGATATCTTTGACCTCGTTTATCACGCTGTCAAGCTGGCACTGGCCCAGCCGGGCACCGGAGAGCGGCGTTTTGCCTTTGAAGAGGACAAAAAAGATGAAGAATCCAACAAATCGGAAACAATCGATAACACAACAGAAAATGATGTAAAGAATAACAACTTTACAGGGCTTTCTGCCGTCATTCCGGGTCAAGCCGAGCCGGGAACGCTCCATGAGCATACCCCTCAGCCCCAGCGGAGCTTCCGGAGTTTTACTCCGACACCGGCAGCAGCACCGCCGTCCCGTCCGGCACCTGCAAACCACCCGGATATCCTGCCTGTGCCGGGCATTGCCGAGGAAAAGCCGACAGAGCACAGCTGGACAACGGTTGCATCGGGCCTGCCCATCCGGCAGGATGCCACCCTGCACAGCCCGGCACCAGCTCCTACGGAGAGTGAGCCAAAAGCACCCGCCTTTGCCGCAGCGCTGGGAGAAGGTGCATTGGACATTGAACCAGACAGTGCAGATCTGCCCGAACATCAGGACCACATGGCGGCATGGGACCCTGCCCCCAAGAAGGAAATGCCTGCCGCCCCAGCTCCGCAGCAGACCTCTGCTGCCGAGGACACGCCGGAACAGCTGGGCTTTGACATGCAGGAAGGCCCTGCCCCTCTGCGCTATGTGGGAGAGATCTTCAAGACCTATATCCTCGCTGAGCGCGGGGAAGAGATCTGCATCATTGATAAGCACGCCGCCCACGAGCGCCAGCTTTTCGAGAAGCTGGCGGCAAACTATGGAGATGTTCCGGCCCAGCTGCTGCTGGAGCCGCTGGTGGTGGAGCTGTCGGCGGAGGAAAAGACTGCCCTCCTCTCCAACCTTGAGCTGCTGGAAAGCGCCGGACTGGAGATCGATGACTTTGGCGGCAACAGCGTGTTCCTGCGCTCTGTGCCCGCGGATGTGGAACAGGGCAGTGCCGAGGATCTGCTGGTGGAGCTGGCGGATAAGCTCTCCAAGGGCAGCCGCGATGCCCTGAGCGAAAAGACCGAGTGGGTGCTCCATTCCATCTCCTGCCGCGCGGCCATCAAGGCGGGGGATAAGACCTCCCCGCAGGAGCTGATGGCACTGGCTGAAAAGATCCTCTCGGGCGAGGTGCCGCCCTTCTGCCCCCATGGTCGGCCTTGTGTCCTTAAATTGACCCGGAAGGAGCTGGAAAAACAGTTTGGACGGATCGTGTAACAATAAGCACCCGGTGCTGGCCGTGGTCGGCCCCACAGCTTCCGGCAAGACCGCGTTGGGTGTTGCACTGGCCGAGCAGTTCGGCGGTGAGATCATCAGCGCCGATTCGATGCAGATCTACAAAGGTCTTGATGTGGGCACCGCCAAGGTGACCCCCGAGGAGACCTGCGGTATTCCGCACCATGGGGTGGATATCCTGCAGCCTGATGAACCGTTCAGCGTGGCAGATTTCACCGCGCTGGCCGGGGCGCTGGAACGTGAGATCTCCGGCAGAGGACATCTGCCCATCCTCGTGGGCGGCACCGGGCTCTATGTCCAGAGTTTTTTGTATGGTGTCCGCTTTGCTGCTGAGAAAACGCCGGACGGTTTGCGGGAACAGCTGGCCGCGGAACTGAATGAAAAGGGTCCGGAAGCCATGTATGCGGAGCTGCAGGCGGTGGACCCCGAAGCGGCGGCGGCCATCCATCCGAACAACCATGTCCGGGTGCTGCGGGCGCTGGAACATTACCGCGCCACCGGCAAAAAGCTCAGTGAGCAGAAAGCAGACTCGCTTCCGCCCGAAAAGCCCTACCGTTCTCTGATCCTTGGGCTGGATTTCCCGGAGCGCGCCCAGCTCTACCGCCGCATCGACCTGCGGGTGGATCTGATGATGGAGCAGGATCTGCTGAACGAGGCAAAACATGTGTGGGAACACCGGGATACCTATAAGACGGCGGCCCAGGCCATCGGATACAAAGAATTCTTCCCCTACTTTGCGGGGGAGAGCGCGCTTGCCCCTTGTGTGGAGAAGCTGAAACAGGCTTCCCGCAACTATGCCAAGCGCCAGCTGACCTGGTTCCGCCACATGGAGGGCATCTGCTGGCTGGATGCCTCTGCCCCGGATGTCCGGGAACAGGCCGCATGTCTCACAAATGAATTTTTAGCGAAAGGATGAGCGATATGCAGGAAGAAAACCGCGAGGGCATCTCCGGCGCACTGAAAACGCTGGCCGCTGTCGTCATCGTGTTTTTGCTGCTGGCGGCATTGTATGTGGGCTATCAGGCAATGCAGGTGCTGTTTCCGCCCAATACCTACGAGACCGCCCTGCTGGCTACGGTGGAGGACACCGTGGATGCCGAGGGCGTGCTCCTGTTTGAGGAAAGCTATGTTGCGGGCAGCGGCACGCTGGGATATCTGGTGGCCGACGGCGAGCGTGTTTCGGCAGGCACAGCGGTGGCTGAGATCTACAGTGATGCAGCGCAGGCCACCCTGCGCCAGCAGCTGACCCAGATCAATGACCAAATCGACCTGCTGCAGCGCTCCCAGAACACCACTTCTGTGCAGCTGGAATCCCTGCGCAAGAACCGTTCCGCTGCTCTGTACGACCTGATGGATTCGCTGGATGCAGGGGACTACGAGGATACCGATGCGGAGAAGGAAAATTACATTCTGGCCCAGAACAAGCTCTGGGTCATCACCGGCGAGGTGGCCAGCTTCTCTGACCAGATCACCGCGCTGACCCAGCAGGCCGCCACGGTGCAGTCCCAGCTGGGCAATCCGTCCCAGATCACGGCCCCGCAGACGGGCTATTTCATCCGCAGCTCCAGCTCCGGGCGGCTGAACGCTGGTTCTGCCGATATCCTTGCCCTGGATGCAGCCAACCTGAAAGCTTACGTTGAATCCTCCCCGGAGATCGCGCTGGACGGCTGCGCGGGAAAGATCGTTTCGGGCTTTACCTGGTACTATGCCGGGGTGTGCTCGGCCAAACAGGCGGAAAAGCTGCTGGGCAGGGACGGCAAGCCCTTGACCAAGAGCGTTGAGATCCGCTTTCCCGGTCAGGTGGAAACGCCCCTCAAGGCAAAGGTCAGCGAGGTGAACATCGATGCGGAGAACGACATTGCCCGCTTCGTCCTCTCCTGCGAGATCATCAACGGCGACGTGCTCCGGCTGAACTGTGCCGATGCCCAGATCATTGTGGGCCGCAACACCGGCCTGCGGGTGCCTGCTGCTGCGGTGCACTACCTCAAGGAGGACGGCTCCGAGGCAGAAGGTCAGGGTGAGAACTACATCCCCGGCGTGTACGTGAAGTACGGCAACCTGGCCCGCTTCTGCCGCATCGACCCTGTGGACGATGCCCACCCGCAGATCACGGATGGTGATGACCTCATCGTTTTGTCCAGCGGAACGGCTGGTTCTGTCAGTCAGGTTCGGCTTTATGACGAGATTATTGTCTCCGGACAAAATTTGTATGATGGAAAACTTTTGTAGTTATTGACATCTGCGGCAAAAAATCCGATAATAGTAGAAGCTATTTGCATCTCTTTGCAAAATCAGCCAGGCAGCGCAAGCCGCCCGAATGAAAGGAGCAGTTTCTATGTCTTTTGTGGATAGTCTGAAGAAGGGGCTTTTCGGCAGCGAGGACGAGTACGACGATCAGTACATCGACGACGGCCCCCAGATGGTGAACAACAACAACGGTCTGGGCGTCGGGGCAGACGAAGAGGATGAGGAGCCCGCAGAGGGCACCCCCAGAAAGAACAAGGTGGTCAACATCCATGCGACCACCCAGCTCAAGGTCGTTCTGGTCAAGCCGGAGCGCTTTGAGGATGCCAGCACCATCGCCGACCACCTGAACAACAAGCGCACCGTGGTCCTGAACCTGGAGTCTACCAACAAGGAAGTTTCCCGCCGCCTGGTCGATTTCCTCTCCGGCGTCGCCTACGCCAACAACGGCCAGATCAAGCGCGTGGCAAACAGCACCTTCATCATCACCCCCTACAACGTGGATATCATGGGCGATCTGCTGGACGAGCTGGAGAACAATGGCGCGTTCTATTGATCCTGCCCCCAAAGCCGTGCGGGGCTTCGTCCCCGCCCGCAGCGATGAAGAGCGCTATCTGATGCGGCACATCGAGGATCTGGCCCGCACGGCGGAGAGCCGCGGAATCCCGCGCTATTCCGCCTTTCTGAGTGACCGGGAGCAGGATCTTGCCAGAGCAGCGCTCAACCGCGCCGCAGTCCCGGAAAATGTGTATCACTTCGAGGGCGGCTGGCCCGGTGCAGAGCGTCGGCTCCTCTGCCTGGAGCCGGAGGGCAGCTGGCCGGACAGCCCGCTGTGCTGCGTCCGGCTCACCTGCCGGGTGCAGGCCGGGGCTGCTCTTCCGGCGCACAAGGATTACCTCGGCAGCCTGATGGGGCTGGAATTGCGGCGGGAGGCGCTGGGCGACATCGTCCTGCCCTCCGATGCGCCGGGCACAGCCTATGTCTTTGCGCTGGAACCGGCGGCGCAGCTCATCTGTCAGGAACTGCTGCAGGCGGGCCGGGTGGAGGTCACGACCCGGCTTCTGCCGCTGGAAGAGCTTCCGGAGTTCCCGCAGGCGGAGCGGACGCTGCAAACGGCGACCGTTTCTTCCCTGCGGTTGGATGCGGTGCTGGCAGCCATGCTCCACTGCAGCCGCAGCATGGCAGCGGAGCTCATCACAGCAGGCCGGGTGGAGATCAACCACCTTCCTGTGGAGAGTGTCCACGCCCCGGTGTATGAGGGCGATGTCTTCACCGTGCGGGGCAAGGGCCGCTTTGGTCTGACGGCACTGCCCGGAAAAAGCAGAAAAGACCGGGCGATCATCGAGTTTTTTCAATATTAAATGAATTTGGGAGGAAACTACTATGCTGACCTCGCAGGACGTGCGCAGCGTTCAATTTGAAAAAAACCTCCGCGGCTATCGCACCGAAGAGGTGGACCGTTTCCTGGATAAGGTCGAGGAGCAGCTCCGGCAGGACGATGCCCTGGCCGAGGAGCTGCGCAAGCAGATCGCAGACCTGACAGCGGAAAACCAGCGTCTCCACGAAGAGATGAAGAACTACGAGGCGGACGGCGACATGCTCAAGAGTGCGCTCATCAATGCACAGCGCATGGGCGAGAACGTCATCCGCGAAGCAAACCAGAAGTCGGAAGAGATCCTGCACCGTGCAAATCTGCGCGGGGATGATATTATCCGCGATGCCAATGAGCTGCTCCAGAAGGCCAGTGACCGCGCGGATGAGATCATCAACGAAGCAAACGATAAAAAGCTGGCAGAGGAGCGCGAGTATGACCGCGTCCGTCTGGAAGTCACCCGTTTCAAGTCCGACGTGCTCAACCTGTACCGCAGCCATGTCGAGTCTCTGAGCCGCCTGCCGGAGTTCCAGAAGGAGGAGCCGGAGGCTGCCGAGCCCGCTGTGGAGGAAAAAGCAGAGGAGACCACTGCTGCGGCCCTGACCGAGGAGATCGAGCAGGCACAGCCGGAGGCCGATGCAGCCCCTGCGGACGAGGAAACCGCAGAGGACGACGACAAGAGCGAGGATTTCTGGTCCAAGGATGAGAGCCAGCTCAAGATCAAGCTGGACCCGTCTCAGGCACCCGTTGGCGCAGAGGAAGAGGAAGAACCGGCAGAGCCGGATTATGCCGCTTTCAAGGGCGTCAAATTCAGCGAGTGACCGGAGCGTTTCAATAAATTAGAGGAGTGTGTAACCATTGGCTAAGAATAAGTCTCAGTACGACAGTACGTTGAATCTGCCCAAGACGCTGTTCGAGATGCGCGCAGGCCTGCCCAAAAAGGAGCCTGTCATGCTCAAGGACTGGGAAGACAACGACCTGTACAATCAGCTCATCAAGCACAACGACGGCAAGCCCAAGTTCGTTCTGCACGACGGCCCTCCGTATGCAAACGGCAACATCCACATGGGCACCGCGCTGAACAAGATCATCAAGGATATCATCATCCGCGACAAGAACATGGAGGGCTTCCAGGCTCCCTATGTGCCCGGCTTTGATACCCACGGCCTGCCCATTGAGCTGAAGGCCCTGTCCTCCGTCGGCGAGAAGAAGAAGGACATCTCCAAGCTCGAGCTGCGCCAGATCTGCGAGAAGTTCGCCACCGAGCACATCGACATCATGAGCGACCAGTTCAAGCGTCTGGGCGTTATTGGCGATTTTGAGCATCCCTATCTGACCCTCAAGCCCGAGTTTGAGGCCCGCCAGATCGAGATCTTCGGCGAGATGGCCAAGAAGGGCTATATCTACAAGGGTCTGAAGCCTGTCTACTGGTGCCCCGACTGCCGCACCGCTCTGGCTGAGGCCGAGATCGAGTACGGCGAGGACGAGTGCGACTCTATCTTCGTCCGCTTCCACGTCTCTCAGGACCCCAATGGCGTTCTGGCAAAGCACGGCATCCCGATGGAGAAGACCTACTTCGTCATCTGGACCACCACCACCTGGACCTTGCCCGCCAACGAGGCTATCTGCCTGAACGGCCAGTTCGAGTACTCCTTCGTCAAGATCGGCGACGAGTTCCACATCATGGCCACTGACCTCGTCAAGAGCGTCATGGATGCCTGCCACATCACCGAGTATGAGGTGGTGGGTGAGCCTGTCAGCGGTGCAGAGTTCGAGCTGATGCGCTATAACCACGTCTATCTGCCCAAGGAAGGCTGGGTCATCCTCGGCGACCACGTCACGCTGGAAAGCGGCTCTGGCTGCGTCCACACCGCCGGCGGCCACGGCGTCGATGACTTCAACGTCTGCCAGAAGTACCCCCAGATCCCCATCACCGTCCCTGTGGACGACGGCGGCTATCTGACTGAGCAGGCCGGCAAGTACGCAGGCCAGCGCGTCTGGGCTTCCAACAAGACCATTCTGGCCGACCTGACCGCCGCCGGCGCTGTCATGGGCCAGCTGCACATCAAGCATCAGTATCCGCACTGCTGGCGCTGCCACAACCCCATCATCTTCCGTGCTACCGAGCAGTGGTTCTGCTCTGTTGCCAAGTTCCGTGACGATGTCTACAAGGCCATCGACACCGTGAAGTGGATGCCTGACTGGGGCCACGACCGCATGAAGGGCATGGTCCGTGACCGCAACGACTGGTGCATCAGCCGTCAGCGTACCTGGGGTGTGCCCATCCCGGCTTTCTACTGCAAGAAGTGCGGCGCTTACCACATCACTGATGCCACCATCAAGGCTGTCAGTGAGCTGTTCCGCAAGGAAGGCTCCGATGCCTGGTACAAGTATGAGGCAGAGCAGATCATCCCCGCAGGTGAAGTCTGCGAGAAGTGCGGCGCTTCCGAGTGGACCAAGGATACCGACATCATGGATGTCTGGTTCGATTCCGGTTCCACCCACGCTGCCGTTCTGGAGGAGCGCCCGGAGCTGAGCTTCCCGGCCGACATGTATATGGAGGGCGGCGACCAGTTCCGCGGCTGGTTCCAGTCCAGCCTGCTGA
>ERZ773168.2688-NODE-2688-length-13272-cov-12.139442_pt1 | contig 13272 bp, 9 predicted proteins | sample MGYA00511261_ERZ773168 | MGnify/ENA primary metagenome ERZ773168 (study PRJEB29015, sample SAMEA2737855) | human gut metagenome | biome: human gut; feature: human-associated habitat; material: faeces | place: China | collected 2012 ... | reverse complement strand
AGCGGCTGGTGGGCGCAAAAAAGCCGGTGGTCTGGTAGCCCCAGCTGCCGTCAAACGGGTGCTCGGCCAGGGGCATAAGCTCGATATGGGTGAAGCCGTTCTTCTTGCAGTAGGCGGGCAGCAGGTCGGCCAGCTCGGCGTAGGTGTACCAGCTGCCGTCCTCCTTCTGCCGCCAGCTGCCGGCGTGGACCTCGTAGATATTCAGCGGCTTATCAAAGCATTTTGTGCGTTCCTGCATCCATTTGTCATCGGCAAAGCCCTTGGGGGCATCGCTGACGATGCTGCGTCCGTCGGGGCGCAGCGTCATGGCCGTGCCGTAGGGGTCGCAGTGGGCCACGCTCTGGCCGTTCGCGCCGCGCACCCAATACTGGTACACCATCCCCGCTTGCACGCCGGGGGCGTCGCACTCCCACACGGCGGACTGGGTGCGGTGCAGATCAAAGGTACCGATCTCGGTCTCAACGGCGATATGCTGTGCGGACGGTGCCCACACCGCAAAATGCGTGCCGCCGAAATAGGTATGCGCACCGAAAAACTCATACGCATCAAAAGCGTGCCCGGTATAAAAATCCTGCATGTTCATGATGAAAACTCCCGATTGTAAGGATGTAAAACGCCGCTCTCCTATAGGGGTCGATGCTCGCATCGACCCGCGGGGCGCAGAGCACGCGGGTACGCGGCTTCCCCCTTTGGGGGAAGCTGTCAGCGGCCCCGACCGCTGACTGATGAGGGCGAACCTTCCGCTATTACCCGCCAGCGGGTCGCTGCGGTAACTTTGCCCCTCATCCGCCCCTCAGGGAAGGCTTTTTCTCTAAAAAAATTGTACCACACCAACCGGGTGCGGTACAATTTACAATATTGAACACGGTGTCTAAAATTTAAATTTTCAGCAACACCCGCGCGATGTTGAAGTAGACGAGCAGTGTCGTGGTATCGACAATGGTCGTGATAAGCGGCGACGCCATGACGGCGGGGTCAAAGTTGAGCTTTTCCGCAACGACGGGCAGCAGACCGCCGATGAGCTGGGACAGGATGACCGTGCAGATCAGCGTCAGGCAAACGACTGCCGCTACAGGGGGCGCGATGCCGTCCAGGAAGATCAGCTTGGCAAAGTTGCACAGCGCCAGCGTGCCGCCGCAGAGGATGGCAATGCGGAATTCACGCCACAGAATCTTCGGCAGGTCGTGTGGCTCAATATCACCGACGGCCATGCCGCGGATGATGGTGGAGGTACTCTGGCTGCCCGCGTTGCCGCCCGCGTCGGTCAGCATCGGGATGTAGGCGGTCAGCACGGTCACGGCGGCGAGGGCATCCTCATACCCGCGGATGACCATGCTGGAGAAGGTGGACGAAATCATCAGAAAGAGCAGCCACGGCGCGCGGCTTTTGTACAGATCCAGCATGGACTGTTTGAAATACGGCTTGTCGGACGGGCCGATAGCGTTCATCTTGGCGATATCCTCGCTGGCTTCGTCCTGCATGATCGTGATAGCATCGTCGATCGTGACGATACCGACCAGACGCTTCTCGTTGTCCACAACAGGGATTGCCAGATAGCCGTACTTCTCAAACATCTGGGAGACATCTTCCTGATCGGTCGTGGTGTTGACGCTGACCACATTGTCATCCATCATGTCGCGGATCAGCTCATTGTCCGGGTCCTTGGAGAGGACGAGTGCGCGCAGCGATACAACGCCGATCAGCGTGCGGTCGCGGTCGGTGACATAGCAGTTGTTGATGGTCTCCTTGTCGATGCCGTTCTTGCGGATGGCGCTCATCGCCTGCGCCACAGTCCAGTCGGGGCGCAGCTCCATCAGCTCGGTGGTCATGACGCCGCCGGCGGAGTCCTCGGGATATTTAAGCAGTTCATTGATCATGCGGCGGGTCGCAGGATCGGCCTGACCCAGAATACGCTTGACTACATTGGCAGGCATTTCCTCGACAAGATCCGTCGCATCATCGACGAACAAATCATCTACAACGGCCTTCAATTCCTTATCGGTCAGGCCGTCGATCAGGTTTTGCTGGGTTTCGGTCGTCAGCTCGGCAAAGATCTCGGCCGCCAGATCCTTGGGACACAGGCGGAACAGCACCGGGAGCTTCTCCGGCGGGAGATCCTCAAACACGGCGGCCAGATCGGGCGCGGGCAGGGTGGACATAACATCCCGCAGGCTCTGGTACTTTTTGGCATCATCCAGATTGGCGAGCATGGCGCGCAGGGTTGCGATCGTGGTATCGGACATAAAAAAGCTGCCTCCTTTTCAGGCGGCAGCCGAGCACATTTAATTATAGGCAATGCACAGCAATACCGTGCGTTTTTTAACGCGCAGTTTGCCTCAGATTGCCCGGTATAAACATGGTGGCTGCCTTATTCAAGATACATCGGTACACAGGACTGGGACTGGGGGTATCCATTGCAACAACCACCTCACCTTTGTTTGAATTTTTACAAAGCGGTGCTATTCGCACCTATATTTACTTTACCATCTGGCACGGCATTAGTCAACGGTAAATTTCGGGCATTTGACGAATTTTTTTCCGTGCGCACGGCTGTCATCTGTGATATACTGGGGGTGCATTCCTACGACCGCTTACAGGGAGGTATCGCCATGATTAGAAACATCGCTGTCGTCAGCCTGTCCCGCGGCGTGCTGGGAGAGGCGTTTGCACAGCACGAAGTCGAGATTGGGCTGCAACGCCTGGCCGGGTACGGCGTAAATGTCCGCTTTATGCCCAACGCCCGGCACGGCATCGACTACCTGACCGCGCACCCGGAGGCGCGCGCCGCCGACCTTCTGCAGGCGTTCCGCGACCCGGGGATTGATATGATCCTCTGCGCCATCGGCGGGGACGACACCTATCGGCTGCTCCCCTATCTGTTCGACCACGACAAGCTGCGCAAGGCCGTCACCGATAAAATATTTCTCGGCTTTTCCGACACGACGGTCAACCACATGATGCTGCACAAGGTCGGGCTGCCGACATTTTATGGGCAGGCGTTTCTGCCGGACGTCTGCGAATTAGGCCCCGCAATGCTACCCTACACCGAGCGCTATTTTGCGGAGCTGCTGCGCACCGGCACGATCCGCGAGGTCACGCCCAGCGACGTCTGGTACGAGAGCCGCACGGATTTCAGCCCTTCACAAATCGGCATTGCCCCCGCCGCGCACCCCGATGATGGCTTTCAGCTTTTGCAGGGCAGTCCTACATTTTCCGGGGAAATTCTCGGCGGCTGCATTGACACATTCTACGATTTCTTTGATGGTACGCGATATGCAGATATGCCGCAGCTCTGCCGAAAATACGACCTTTTCCCCACGGCTGAGGACTGGAAGGGCAAAATTTTGCTGCTGGAAACCAGCGAGGAGCGGATGCCGCCAGAAAAATACCGCGCGGCTTTGACGCATCTCAAAAACGCCGGGGTGTTCCGCGCCGTCAATGGCGTGCTGATTGGCAAGCCGATGGACCGCAAATGCGAGGACGTGTACAAGCAGCTTTTGGTCGAGGTCATCGACGAAGCGGCGCTGCCTGTCGTCTGCAATCTCAACATCGGGCATGCCGCGCCACGGTGTATTCTACCCTTTGGCGTCCGGGCCTGTGTAGACGTCGCTGCGCAGAAGATTACTTTTGCTTAAAGCATTGCATCACTTTTTGGCCGCACCCGGCGGGGCGTCGAGGACGCCGCCCCCTACGAATATGCGGTAACACAAATAAAAAGCCAACTCCCGGCAGGCTGGCGGGTCGATGCAAGCATCGACCCCTACAGCTTGTCGGGAGTCGGCAGTTCTTTTATTTTACAGCAGGGCTTACGCCATCAGTTCCTTGACGGTGGCGGCCAGCTTCTCGTCCTTGCAGGCGGGGAAGAAGTTCTCGGCGAAGTGCTCACCGGCGAAGGCGCCCTTGACGAGGTCGCGGTCCAGATCCTTCAGGATGTCGGACAGGTCGCGGAAAGCAATGGCGCGCACGCCGTCCAAAATCTTCTTGTTGCGCTGCTCGGGGACAACGCGCTCCTTGGGGTAGCCCTGGCCGTGGCCGAAGCCGAACAGCTTCTCGAAGATGTACTCGAGGTTCAGCTCGCCGCCCCAGCCGAAGCCCTTGGCGAAGGGCAGAGCCACAGCGTTGCCGTCGTTGACGTGGGCAAAGGTGTAAGCGTCAACGGGGTCCTCGACGTGGCCGCAGATGACACCAGGAAAGCTGTTCAGGGCCAGCATAGCGCCCTCACCGGTGCCGCAGCCGGTGATGACGTAGTCCGCAGCGCCGGAGTTCAGCAGCACAGCGGCCAGGATGCCGTTCTGAACGTAGGTCAGCTGGGCGGCATCGTCGGCGGCATACATGCCGTAGTTGACGACCTCATGGCCCATCGGCTCGACGACCTTGCGCAGGGTGGCCTCGATCAGGGCGTTCTTGGCGGCCTGGCTGTTCTCATTGATCAGAGCGATTTTCATAATAGTTTTTTCTCCTTTTATCGTCAAATTCACATTACAAGCTGACGGAAATACGTGGTGTTGATGCTCTTGTCGAGCTTGGCCATCTTGGCAATGCAGCCGTCCAGCGTATGGGCCACATCGTCCAGGCTGTGCCAGTTGGCGGCCTGCGGCTTGACCTCCTCCTCGAGCCAGGGGGCCACGTCGGTGTGGGAGCAGGCACCCTCGATGAGGTAGGCACCCTTGCGGGCGGCCTGGGTCTGCGGCTCGTAGCCGTCAACGCTGCCCATCATCGTCATGGTGAACACGCCCTTGCGGTTGCGCCCACCCACGATGAGCCGCACGCCCACCGGCTGCACCGAGACCGTGGCGGCCTTCTCGCGCAGGATCTTGACGACCTTCTCCAGCGTCAGGTACTGGGTCTGGTACTCGTCCACCGCGTTGATGATCTGCACGGCGGCCAGCGTGTCGCCCGCAAAGCCGACCACGACGTTGCGGTTGATCTTGCGGACCTTGGGCAGGTCGTTTTTGAGGATATGGGGCTTTTCGCCGGTGATGGGTTCCTCGACATAGCGGCCATCGCTGACCATGGCGCAGAAGGTATCACCGCATACTGCTAAAATCGCACTCATTGTTTTTCGTCCTTTGTTTTTTAATGGTACGTCTATTGTAGCACGAAATGCCGCGGGGTGCAAGGCACGCTTGACATGGCCGCGGCAGTGGGGTATAATAACTATAGAAAAGGCGCTGCGACAAGCGGTTGGCCCTTTCAGGTGAAAGTTAAAAGCTCAAACTAATAACCGTCACCGGCCAGGGTGGCGGTTATTGCTTTTTACAACTAAGCTCAAAGTAAAGGTCTTGCGACCGATATAGAACGTAAATGTAAAACGCATGGTCTCACCTCCTTTACGGAAGTGTGGCCAACCGCCTGCCGTTGTGTGCAGCGCCTTGCCGTCTGTTGTGAAACAGGCGGCTTTTGTATTATAGCAGAAATTTCGACGGTATGCAAGCAAAACTGCCCGCAGGAGAACCTTCCCCCGCGGACAGCTTTTTAATTTATCGAGTCTGTAGGGGCCGGGCATGCCCGGCCCTGCCGTATAAGGCAGACAAGTGCTTGCGGAAAGCCGCGGGCCGCACATGTGCGGCCCCTACAGGACAGCTTTTTCTTTAGTTATTCTTGTAATAATTGATCAGGCAGCCGTCCGCCAGGATCCGGCGCTCGGCGTCGGTCATCGCGCCGAGCTTGACGGTGAACTTCACCAGACCGCCGTCCGGCTTGACGGCCACGGCGTCCAGCTCGTCCGCGGCCTCCAGCAGAGCCTTGCGGACGCCGGGCAGGTAGACGTAATCGCCGTTGTCCAGCGCGCCGGGGTTCTCCACCAGGAACGGCAGCATGCCCCAGTTGATGCAGTTGGAGCGGTAGCGCTTTGTGGCATACTCGCAGGCAAAGTTGGCTGCGCCGCCCAGCACGCGCTGGCAGCTGGCGGCCTGCTCACGGGCGGAGCCGTCGCCGGGCTTGTTGGCAAAAATGGCCGAGCCAATGTTGGTGTTGGCCGCGTCGGGCGCGTAGCCCAGCTTCTTCAAATCGTCGTAGACACGCGCAACCTCGGCGGGCAGCTCGCCTGCCTTGCGCTGTTCGTCCAGCGCCTTCACGGCCTTGGCGTTCGGCACGTAGGCCGGGTCCTTGCGGGAGAGGGTGAACTCCGCCAGCCGCAGCGGGTTGGAGCGGAAGGACGACGTCTCGCCCGACGGGATCAGCTCGTCGGTCGTCGTGACGGGGTCGGTGATGTAGCTGACAATTTTGACCAGCAGGTCGTCGGTCAAAGCGGGCTGCTCGGGCCAGTCCTTGATGTTCGGGCCGAATTTCAGCGCGTAGTCCGGCTCCGGATGACCCCAGCCGTTGTAGACGCGCTTGTCGTAGACACCCTGCTCAAAGTGGTAGTCGGGCACGGTGTACTCCACGTCGGTCAGCTCGCTGGCGGCGGTCAGGTAGCCGCCGTTGGCCGCGGTGGCCGCAATGGAGCGGGCGTCCATCAGGGCGACGGCGCTGATCTGGCCCTCGCCGGGCTTGGAGCCCTCGCGGTTCGGGAAGTTGCGGGTCGTGTGGCGGATGGAGAACTCGCCGTTGGCCGGGGTGTCGCCCGCGCCGAAGCAGGGGCCGCAGAAGCACTCGCGGAAGATGCCGCCGGCGGAGACAATGTCCGCCACAGCGCCGTTTTTGACCAGCTCCAGATAGGTCGGCATGCTGTCGGGGTAGACGCTGAACTTGAACTCGCCGTTGCCGCAGCTCTTGCCTTTGATGATGTCCGCCACGGCGCAGATATTTTCATACGTGCCGCCGGAGCAGCCGGCCACAACGCCCTGGTCAACGTAGATGCGGCCATCGTCGCAGATCTTGCCGACGAGGTCCATCTCGACCTTGCCGCCCAGCTGCCTGTTGGCCTGGTCCTGCGCCGCCTGCAGGATCTCTTTGGCGTTGGCCTTCAGCTCGCGGATCGGGTAGGCGTAGCTGGGGTGCATCGGCAGCGCGATCATGCACTCGACGGTGGAGAGGTCCAGCTCAATGCAGCCGTCGTAGTAGGCCACGTCGGCGGGCTTCAATTCCTTATAAGCCTCGGGGCGGCCATGCTGCACAAAATATTCCTTCGTGGTATCGTCGGTCTGCCAGATGGAGGACCAGCAGGTCGTCTCGGTGGTCATGACGTCGATGCCGTTGCGGCAGTCGGCACTCAGGTTTGCCACGCCGGGGCCGACGAACTCCATGACCTTGTTCTTCACATAGCCGTTGGCGTAGGTCGCGGCAACCAGCGCCAGCGCGACGTCGTGCGGGCCGACGCCCGGAGCGGGCTTGCCGGTCAGGTAGATGGCAACGACCCCGGGATAGCTCATATCGTAGGTGCGGCCCACGAGCTGCTTGGCCAGCTCGCCGCCGCCTTCGCCGACGGCCATCGTGCCGAGGGCGCCGTAGCGGGTGTGGGAGTCAGAGCCCAGGATCATCCGCCCGCAGCCGGACATCATCTCGCGGTTGTAGCTGTGGATGACGGCCATGTTCGGCGGAACATAGATGCCGCCGTACTTGTGGGCAGCGGACAGGGCAAACTGGTGGTCGTCCTCGTTGATGGTGCCGCCGACAGCGCAGAGGCTGTTGTGGCAGTTCGTCATGACGTAGGGCAGCGGGAACTCCGTCATGCCGGACGCGCGGGCCGTCTGGATGATGCCGACATAGGTGATGTCGTGGCTGGTCATCGAGTCGAACTTCATGCGCAGGTCCTGCATGGAGTCACCGGTATTATGGGCCTTCAAAATGCCGTAGGCGATGGTGCCTTTTTTGGCGTCTGCCTCGGTGACGCCCGCCGGGGCGGAAGTCTGAGGCACGCCGTTTACAAGGTATACGCCGGTGTCGTGCAGCTTCATGGGAAAACCTCCGTTTTGTATGGTATCGCAAAAGCCTTCCCCCGCGGGGGAAGGTGGCGCGCAGCGCCGGATGAGGGGCAAGCCTGCCATATTTCCCGTTTACGGATTCTTGCCGGAAGGTCTGCCCTCATCAGTCGGCTTCGCCGACAGCTTCAGTCTCCGCGCTAAGAGCCGCCTCCGGCGGTTGCGCTTCGACACGCGCCTGCGGGCGCAGCCCCGCGGGGGAAGCCTTATACGATTTCCACTCCCTGCACGTCCAAAAATAATACGGCACCTCAAACGCCAACATGACGCACCAGCCGAAGGCACAGGCAAAGGCGATGCCGGGCAGGCCCACCCGCGGGGCCAGCACCGCAGCAGCGGCAGCGCGCAGCCCCGCCTGTAAGCAGGTGCCGATCAGCGTCGTCGTCATCTTACCCATGCCGCGGTAAAAGCCCTGGAAACCGTTCGTCAGCGCGGGCAGGGCGTAGAACACCGCCATCCAGCCCAGATACGTGCTGCCCAGTGCAATGACGTCGGCGGCCCCCTCCCCTGCCACAAACAAGGACAGGATGCCCCGGCGCAGCAGCAGCGTCAGGCTGCCCATCAGCAGCCAATAGCCCAGCTCCAACCGCAGGCCCACCGCAAAGCCGCAGCGGATGCGGGCGGTCTGCCCGGCACCGCGGTTCTGGGCAATGTAGGTCGTAATGGCCGTGGCAATGCTCTGCTCCGGCGTGAAGGCAAAATCGTCCACCCGCGTGACCGCGTTGAACGCCGCGATAGCCCCGACCCCCAGCGCGTTGACCTGCCCCTGAATGAGCACCTTGCAGATCGGCTGCACGGCCTGCTGCACCGCCGTCACCGCGCCGTAGCGCAAAATCGGTCCCAGCAGGTCGCGGCGGATGCGCCACTGCCCGCGCTCGGGGCAAAGCTCCGGCACGCGGCAGGCCATGTAAACAGCAGCCATCACGGCGCTGGCAGCCTCGGCCACCACGGTCGTGACCGCGCTGCATAGGATGCCGAAGCCGAGCCCGCCGATCAGGACAAAATCCAGCACGGCATTCAGCACCGCTGAGAACGCAAGGAATTTCAGCGGCGTTTTGCTGTCGCCCACGCTTTTCAGCCCCGCCGCGAGCGCGTTATAGAAGAAGGTGAACGGTGCCCCCAGAAAGGTGATGCGCAGGTAGACACCCGTGATCTCAAAAATCGACGGCGGCACGGCCGTTGCCCGCAGTATCCACGGCGTCAGCAGGCAGCCCAGCGCCGCCGCACCGCAGCAGAGCAGCGCGCCGAACAGCAGCGTTGTTGCCAGCGTTTCCTTGAGGCGCGCCGTCTCCCCCGCGCCGAACGCCTCGCTCATCAGCACGCCCGCGCCGATGCACAGGCCGCTGATGGCAAGGATCACAAGGTTCATGACCGGCCCGGCCACGCCCTCAGCGGCCAGCGCATCCTGCCCGATGAACCGCCCCGCAATGATGGAATCCACCGCATTGTACGCCAGCTGCAGCCAGTTCCCCAGCAGCAGCGGCACCGCATAGAAAAACAGGTGCCCCAGCGGGGCACCCTTGGTCATATCACGCATGATTTACTTTTTGTCCTCTTCGGTCTCGGCCACGATGTAGATGGGGCGGTGCTTGACCTCCAGATAGGTCTTGGCCAGATACTCGCCGACGATGCCGGTGCAGAACAGCTGGACGCCGCTGCACAGCAGAATGATGCAGACAAGACTCGGCCAGCCGGAGGTCGGGTCGCCGAACATCAGCGCCCGGACAATGACAAAAATAATGCCGATGAACGCCAGCAGGCAGAACAGCACGCCCACGCCCGCCGCCATCAGCAGCGGCGTGGTCGAGAAGCCGACAATACCCTCGATGGAGTATTTGAACAGGCCCCAGAAATTCCACTTGGTCGTGCCGGCCACGCGCTCGATGTTCTCGTAGTCGAACCATTTGGTCTTAAAGCCGACCCAGCTGAAAATGCCCTTGCTGAACCGGTTGTACTCGGCCATGCTCAGCACGGCATCGGTCATCTTGCGGCTCATCAGGCGGAAATCACGCGCACCATCGACAATCTCCGTGTCAGACATCCTGTTGATGATCTGGTAAAACTTGCGGGCAAACCAGCTGCGCAGCGGCGGCTCGCCCTTGCGGGTCGTGCGGCGGGTGGCGGCGCAGTCGTACTCGCCGGTCAGCAGCGTGTCCAGCATCTGCGGCAGCAGCGCGGGCGGGTCCTGCAGATCGGCGTCCATCGTGGCGACGTAATCGCCCTTGGCGGCCTGCAGGCCCGCGTAGATACCGGCCTCCTTGCCGAAGTTGCGGCTGAACGAGACATACCGCACGCGGGGGTCCTGCGCGTGCAGCTCACGCGCGACGCGCAGCGTGCCGTCGCGGGAGCCGTCGTCCACAAAGATAAACTCAAACTCCGCGCCGTGGCTGGCTTTCATCTCCGCCGCCACGCGGGAGGCTTCTTTATAAAAAAGCGGCATCGCTTCTTCTTCATTGTAACAGGGTACGATCAGACTGATGAGCATGGTAGGACCTGCTTTCGTCAAGAAATTTAGTATCTTTTATTATACCGTAGTTGACGGAGTTTGTAAACAGGGACTATTGAACCACGTGCGCTTTGTTAGGGGCGGCGAAATATTTGCATCGCAATAGCGGCAGCATCATCGGAGGGGTCAAGACCCCTCCCTACAGTACCGCGTCCACGGGTGCTTTGTAGGGAGCGGTCTTGACCGCTCCGGGGAACTTTGCGGCAGCCGCCCACCAAAAAAGGCAGAGCCTTCGCTCTGCCTTAGAGTGCTTATAAAATTTTAGCCTTTGACCGCGATGTTGACCAGCTTGCCCTTGACGTAGATCTCCTTGGCAATGGTCTTGCCGGCGATGGCTTCGGCTACGGCGGGCTCGGCCTTGGCGGCGGCGATGGCGTCCGCGTTCTCGATGGCGGCGGGCACCTTGATGCGGGCCTTGACCTTGCCGTTGACCTGCACGGCGATCTCAATCGTCTGCTCGACGCACTTGGCCTCGTCGTAGGTCGGCCAGGCGTGGTAGGCCAGCTGCTCGGTGTGGCCCAGCTGCTGCCACAGCTCCTCGGTCATGTGGGGCGCAAACGGGTTCAGCAGCTGCAGCAGCAGCTCGTACTCGGCCTTGGTCGCACCCCCCTGATCGCTCAGTGCGTTGACGTAGATCATCAGCTGGGCAATGGCGGTGTTGGCCTTCAGCGCGTCAATGTCCTCACCGACCTTCTTGATGGTGCGGTTGGCAACGGCCTCCAGCTCGGGGCGGACGCCCTCGCCGGGAACGAGCTTCTCGCTCATCGACCAGATCTTATCGAGGAAGCGCTTGCAGCCCTTGATGGAGGAGGTGTTCCACGGGGCGGCCTTCTCAAAGTCACCGATGAACATCTCATACAGACGCAGCGTGTCGGCGCCGTACTCGTTGACCACATCGTCGGGGTTGACGACGTTGCCGAGGGACTTGGACATCTTGACGATGGGGTGCTCGGCCATCTCGCCGTACTTCTCGACAAGGGCCTTGCGCGCGCCCTTCTCGTCGCCGTACTCGGCCAGCAGGCGCTTGCGCTCGGCATCGGGCTGGTTCTCAAAGGCATGGGGGTTCAGGCCCAGGATCATGCCGTGGGAGGTACGCTTCTGGTACGGCTCCTTGGTGGGCACAACGCCGATGTCATACAGGAACTTGTGCCAGAAACGGCTGTACAGCAGGTGCAGGGTGGTGTGCTCCATGCCGCCGTTGTACCAGTCCACGGGGCTCCAATACTCGAGCGCCTCCTTGCTGGCGATGGCGTCGTGGTTCTTCGGGTCGCAGTAGCGCAGGAAGTACCAGCTCGAACCGGCCCACTGGGGCATGGTGTCGGTCTCGCGCTTGGCGGGGGCACCGCAGCAGGGGCAGGTCGTGCTGACCCACTCGGTATGGCGCGCCAGCGGGCTTTCGCCGTTCTCGCCCGGCTCAAAGTCCTTGATCTCGGGCAGGCGCAGGGGCAGCTCGCTCTCGGGCAGGGGCACCCAGCCGCACTTGTCGCAATAGACCATGGGGATAGGCTCGCCCCAGTAGCGCTGGCGGCTGAACACCCAGTCGCGCAGCTTGAAGTTGACCTGCTTGTGGCCCTTGCCGTTCTCCTCGAGCCAGGCGTACATCTTGTTCTTGGCATCCTCAACGGACAGGCCGTTCAGGAAGTCGGAGTTGACGAGCGTGCCGGTGGCCACGTCGGTGAAGGCCTCCTTGTCGAGGTCGCTGGGCACAGTGCCCTTGACGACCTCGATGATGGGCAGGCCGAACTTTTTGGCAAACTCCCAGTCGCGGGTGTCGTGGGCGGGCACGGCCATGATGGCGCCGGTGCCGTAGGTTGCCAGGACGTAGTCGGAGATAAAGATGGGGATCTCCTTGCCGTTGACGGGGTTGATGCCCTTGACGCCCTCGACGACAACGCCGGTCTTTTCCTTGTTCAGCTCGGTGCGCTCGAAGTCAGACTTGCGGGCGGCCTCCTCCTGATAGGCGGCGACGGCGTCGGCGTTCCGGATAAGGCCCGCGTCGACCCACTTTTTGATGAAGGCGTGCTCGGGGCTGATGACCATGTAGGTCGCACCGAACAGCGTGTCCGCGCGGGTGGTGTAGACCGTCAGGGTGTCGCCCGCGGTGGTGTCGAAGTTGATCTCGGCGCCGTGGCTGCGGCCGATCCAGTTGCGCTGCTGGGTCTTGACGCGGTCGATGTAATCGACGTCGTCCAGATCGTCGATCAGGCGGTCGGCGTAGGCGGTGATCCTCAGCATCCACTGGCTCTTGTTCTTCTGGACAACGGGGCTGCCGCAGCGCTCACAGACGCCGTTGACGACCTCCTCGTTGGCCAGAACGACCTTGCAGCCGGTGCAGTAGTTGACGGTGGTCTCCTTCTTGTAGGCAAGGCCCTTCTTGAACAGCTGGATGAAGATCCACTGCGTCCACTTGTAGTACTCGGGGTCGGTGGTGTTGATCTCGCGGTCCCAGTCAAAGGACAGGCCCAGCGCCTTGAGCTGGCTCTTGAAGCGGGCCACATTCTGGGCGGTGACGATCTCGGGGTTGATGTGGTTTTTCAGGGCGTAGTTCTCGGTAGGCAGGCCGAAGGCGTCCCAGCCCATGGGGTACAGGACGTTATAGCCGCACTGACGCTTTTTGCGCGCGACGATGTCCAGCGCGGTGTAGCTGCGCGGATGGCCGACGTGCAGGCCCGCGGCGGACGGGTACGGGAACTCGACCAGCGCGTAGAATTTCGGCTTGGAATGGTCGATCTCGGCATGGAAGGTATCCTCGTCCTCCCAGACCTTCTGCCATTTGGCCTCAACTGTTTTAAAGTCGTATTTCATAAATTTCTCCCCACAGATAAATTTTTGATGGGTCGTAACCTTCTTAAAGCCTTCCCCCGAGGGGCTGCGCCCGCAGGCGCGTGTCGGAGCGCAACCGCC